>Ga0194045_1000688_pt1 | contig 11130 bp, 9 predicted proteins | sample JunL6211m_MetaG_FD_161686 | JGI IMG/M metagenome (GOLD analysis project Ga0194045, IMG submission 161686) | Anoxic zone freshwater microbial communities from boreal shield lake in IISD Experimental Lakes Area, Ontario, Canada - Jun2016-L626-11m | ecosystem: Environmental > Aquatic > Freshwater >...
GAACAACCCCTTCAAAATGCGATTGGGGCAAGCGGGCGTTTCGTATCTCAGCAAGTAAATCTTTATCTGCCTTGGGGAAAAGCCAAAGCAACGCTTCTTCATCTGCACTGCTTGCATGCCTGGGGAAGCCCATTAATTCGGTTTCCATCCCATACATCATTGCAGTAGCAACTTTAAATGATACTTCCACATTTTGCTCGCGAAGATATTCTGCAACCACAGAACAAGTTGCACCCATGCTCTTGCGCACATCTATAAAAGGGATTCCCCGCACATTTCCGGGTGTGTCATGGTGATCAATCACAGCTACCAAAGGAATGCCATTTTCATTAGAATGCCTGCCTGTTTTAGGCTGACTGTCTACCATTACAGCAACATCACCTTCGTGCCATTCAATTCCATCCATCGGAACTAATTCCAAGCCAAGAAGATCTACCATGGCTCTGTTTTCAGAGCGATTGATTAGGCCATCGCGGGTCAATCGGATTTTTTTTCCAAGTACGCTTTTTACGAGATGAGCAAGCCCAACCATGCTGCCAATGCTATCTGGATCAGGGTTGATGTGAGAAACAAAAGTAACTCTGGTAGCGTTTTTGATTTCTGCAAGAAATCGATCCGAGCGCAACTGGGTGGTGGTGCGATAGTTGACCTTCGATTTTCGCGTGGAAGGTTTTTTTAGTCCCTTAGCTTTCATGACTTTACCATTTCGAAGCAGTTTCTTTTTTGTCTTCGCCTGTAATGCATCAGCTTTAGCCAATACCGTACTCATAATATTTCTTTGCTCAATTCTTGAATGCGATTCCATTGCTTCAATGTTACGGGCATAACTGATAGTCTAGGTATTCTAACAAGTTCCCAGTCCGAGAACGAAGAATCTGATTTAATTTTAAGAAGACTTACCGGATTTTTAAGTCGTTTGCTGGGAACAACTTCCACTACCACTAATTTTTCATCCTTAGAATTCGGGTCTTTTATAGGCCCCGCACTCACGAGCATTTCCCCCACCACAGCTTTTTCCTTACCAGTGTGGTAGAAATAGACTTTATCACCCTTAGCTATTTGCCTTAAGTATTTAAGCGCCAATGGGTTAGCTACCCCATCCCAAAGGGTCTTGCCTGCTGCTTCGAGGTCAGCATAAGAAAAGTCATCAGGTTCTTGTTTAAAAAGCCACAAGTTCATATTTGATATGCGGTTAGAGCCAATAAAGCGAGTTAGATTCCGATGGAATGCAAAGGATTACCCAACCAGCAAGATTTGATTTTAACCGTACATGCTTTACATATCAAGGGTTTGGTGCGTCTTTCCCAAGAATGATTGCATTTAATGTCGTTCGTTGCCTGTCTGTTAGGTTTCTTGGGGAATTTGAGAATATTGCGTCTAATCGGAACGCTTCTTTAGTTTGAAGGAGGGCTTCTTCTCGAAGTTCAGCGCGATTAGGTCTTTTTGCATCTGCCAAATAAGCTCTCCAAAGGAGGTTCGCCAGCTGGAAACGCAGCTTAATTTCGAACGGATCAAAAGGGATTGTCTGCCTAAGTGCTTGCGCAGCATCGAGATACTGATTAACAGCTTGGGTTTTATTGCTTTCTGCGTAAAGGGTTCGGATTTGGGCTTTAACCAAAGCGGGCTCGATCGACTCATGATTCAATTTTGCAGCTCGGTCCAGTTCCAGAAGGGCAGCGTTGCCAAAAGCCAGCGCTTGGCTGTCTCCATTTCGGGTAGCTTCGAAAAATGCAACTGGATACCAAGTGCCCAGTAAAAGATTCCAGCGAGGATTCTGTGGCTCTAAAGCAGAGGCTTGCTGCAAGGGAGAAAGGACCATCGTGCGAAGTTTAATAAGCTTGGAATCATTTTTTCTATCGGGCGGGGAAGTTGCAATTAATTGGCCATTTTGAATTGCCTGAGTTCCTAAAGTAAATGCGTTGGCAAGAGGCAGGAAAACGCCAACCATAAAAAATCCCGTGACTCCAGCTATTACAGGAAAGACCCACGCGGGCTTAAGGCCCCTGATGGTTGAATCTGAAAAAGTGGTGCTCCAAGCCAGCGCTGCAACCGTCCAGAAAGGCACCATCACCGAAGCGAATATGATGCTTCCCGAAACGCAAAGATTCAGCAGCATTGCAATCAACCCTGCGAGCAAAATCCTCTTCATCCAGAATTTGTTGATGTAAAGGTTTTCTAAAACACCAATCGCGATGAACCAAGCAGCAGTTCGGAGCAGTGCGCCAATGCTTTCCTGAATTAAATCCGAAGGAGGCTTATATTCAACCCGCAGAACAAATGCAATCAACAGCCCCAACATGCCCCCAAGGTAACAAACACAAGGCGGAATTGGGTTGCTATACTCCTGCTCTGATGATTCATTTTCACGATGCATCACCAGTCGTTGGAATAATATCGCAATAACCATTGCAAATAAAAGCAGGGCGATGATACCTGCAGACGACCAAAGTTCTAGGGCGAAGTTGTGCGGATCTTTGATTTTCTCTAGAGCATTTTCGTTCATGAATCGAGCGTAGGAATTTCCAAAGTTCCCAGGCCCCACTCCCAGAAGGGGGTACTGTTCTATCATTTTCCATGTACCCTTCCAGTAATCGATCCTGGCGCTTAAACCACCTGAAGATTCTTTTTTGAAGATGCCCGCCAAGGAGTTGGTTTTCCAAATCATAACTGCAGAAATAGAAACAATTGCTATCGAAGCTAGAAGCCAAACCCTTTTTGCAGGGAATGTATTCCAAAGATAAAGTGCAGTAGCAGATATCAAAACCAATGAGATGGAAGCCATCGCTCCCCTGCTGAAGTTTGCCCAGATTGCAAAAATAAAAGCTCCCGCAATACCCAGCGCCATAGGGAAGAGTATTTTTCTTTTGCTGTTAAACCATGCTGCAACTGCAAGGGCCAAAGCAGAGGGCAACATTAGCGCAAGAAAGCTTGCAAGAGTATTAGGATGCGAAAAGGTGCTATAGATGTGGGTCTGCATGACCCGTATTCGCAGTTGATCTAGGAAGTTATTGTCTGGATCAAAATTTCCTGAACTTTGTTCCATGAAGTCTTTTCGCAGCTTTTCGATGTTGTTGCCATACTGCTCACGCAATTTGGGCATTTCCCAGCAGTATTGATAAAGCCCAAAGATTACCACTGCAAAAGCTGTTGCAAGCAAAGCGTTGAATATGATTTTTTGTTCATGTGTATTTACCGTTGCCTGCCTTATTGCAAAGAAACAACAAGCCATTCCAAGCATTTCCCAAGATATGATTCTTGCTGCATAAACGTTGGCTGCAGCAAACTCGGTAGATACGAAATAAACCCCTGCAACTCCTACTAACCCCACATCAATAATGCCAATTGGCACTACTGGCACCTTTGCCAAGAGCGACCAAAGCGACCAGGCGCTAGCTAACAGAAACCACATCAGGGTGATGGTGGTGCCACTCGGGTCGGTGACGTTGCTTGCAAGTGCAGGGTCTTCTCCGCTAACCAGAGGCCTTGCAACAATCAAGGCAATGGTTGCAATGATCAAAATCAATTTCCCGTTGTCGTTGCGTTGGGGCATAGCGGGAACTATAGATTGAACCGCAGCGGGTTCTGGTTTGTCGAAACCTTTTTTAGTTTTGTTTTTACGGCTGATGATTCAATACTCCCAATCAAAGTTTAAACAGGTCTGGATCTAAGTTCAGTAATTGCGAGAGTCAGCACAGATAAACCAATCCAGATGAAAAGGCCAAGGGCGATTAAAGGATCATGCACCATTAAAATACCAAGCCCGATGATAGTTCCTGCATATTGCAGAAGCAGAATAATGGTGACTGCTCTTTTTCGAGAAAAGCCCCTTGCTTCCAAGCGGTGCGAAAGATGTTGTTTATCAGGTTTGAAAGGGCTCTTGCCTTGTGAAATCCGAATGGAAACCACACTGATAAGATCATAAAGCGGGATCAGGAATAAAGCAGGGAATGCCAACCAGCGCCATGGGTGTTCTTCAGCAATTGTTGAAACCAAGTGGACTACAACCCAAGCCAGCAAGAATCCCAATGGAATACTGCCTGCATCGCCCAGGAAAATACGCGCAGGAGATCGGTTCCACCATAAAAAACCAATTAGTGAACCCGCTAAGCAAGGTAGCAAAATGCTTATTAGTGCAAAATCATCTGTAATGTTTAGCCTTAAATTTAAGGCAATTAAGCCGACGACTAGGATTAAACCCACGCCTCCAGCTTGTTGATCCATGTTGTCGATCAAATTAAAAGCGTTGGCAATCAAGGCGATAACGAAAATAGCGAGAGCAATCAATGCAAGGTTTTTTTCTGGTTCAACTGCAACAACAACCATAGTAGCACATCCAAAATGCACCAGTAATCGAGGCCACCAAGGCAGGGGTTTTACATCATCAATCAGCCCAAGAATTACTAAAGCCAGAATGGCAATTGCTGGGAACAGCAGGTTTTTAAACCCTTGAGCCAAGTCGGGAAAAAAGAAAACGAATCCCAGAATAGTAAGTGTTATGCTCAGCCAGATTGCCAATCCACCCGACCGAGGTATCGCCTTTGAGTGGACTTTTCGTTCTTCAGGATGATCCAGTAATCCTAGTTTGGGAGAAACTCGAATAGCGAGGAACTGCATCACAAAGGAACTGGCCCAACCTATCAAAAAAATAGAGGTTGTAATTAAAAGAGTTTCGATTTCGGGCGCATTTATTTGCATGATTGTTTTATTCAGTGCGCTATAGTTAAAGGTATTCTTCAATCGGGGGGAGCGATTTAAGTTTTTCCTTATAGAAAGATCTAGCTTTTTTCAGAAAGGCTTTTACATGGTCGGTCCGATAGTCTGCGTATGTCCAAGGCCATTCGACAAATTCTTTATCTTGAAAATGCAGTGTGACTTCAGCAAAGATTCCATCTTTAAGATAGATGCGATGGGCCTGATCCTTGGTGGTGGCAAGCATGAATTTCCCAAGGTTTAAAAGCCCCGGGTCGAGATTCAAAGGCCTAGGCTGCTCACTCAAGCTGGTGCTATGCGATGTAGATTCAATTTCGTTGGTCATATTCTTGATGTCTGCCAATTTGGAAGGATCAACAAGATCTGCAAAAGCGAAAAGTTTCTTGAAAAGCTGTGGCCCCATCTCTTTGCTGTAGTAGGAAGTTTGATTGAAATCAAAGGGCTCGGATTCCAAGGCAATAGGCCCAAGATAGCGCATCATTTGCTCCATGCCCCAGTTGATAAGCGAAAGGTTTTCGCTGAATGCTGCGGTGACTAAAAGAGCGGGAACAACGGGTTTGATACTGGCCATGGTTTATTTAATCCGAATTATGAATCAGGGAATTACCCTTTGATTTACAAGTTTATTGGGCATTAGCCCGGTTATTATTACCTTCAATTGCAATCACTGTTGCGGTTGCGTAAGTCCTACATTGCGCCAAGCTTACAATAAAGCCCCCTACCCCAGCGCTTCTAGCAAGCAATTTTGCAGACCCATGAAGCAAAATCTCTGGCCGGGGATCTGTATTAATTACAACCTCGACCAAAGTTCTTGGCATACCCTGCCCTGCATACCCCATGCTTTTTAAAGTTGCCTCCTTGGCAGCCCAAAATGCGGTGAAATACTCCAATGCCCTCGTTCTACGCTGGCAAAATAATAACTCTTTCTCACTATACACCCGTGTGAGAAACAGTTCGCCATGCTGTTTGATCATTTTTCCTATTCGGGCACATTCAACTATTTCGCTTCCCAACCCTTTGATTTCCATCGCTTATTCCCAAACTTTTCGAACTTGTTTGACTACCATGGTAGCAAAACATTTAATAGAGCGTACAATTCATTCCTTAGGAAGTTTAAAAGGAATTAACTTGATGTTCACGGAATCAGAAGACTTATTGGCTGGACTAAATCACCCTCAAAAGCAGGCGGTGCTGCATGGCGAAGGGCCCTTGCTCATTCTCGCAGGTGCGGGAAGCGGAAAAACCCGGGTAATTACCCGCAGGATTGTTCAATTAATGCAGAATGGGGTGCGTGCCCAAAGCATCCTCGCAATTACTTTCACCAATAAAGCCGCGGGCGAAATGCGCAAGCGAGTTGATTCCATCGTTCCGGGGCATCGGGTGCAAATCAGCACCTTCCATAGTTTTGGTGTCAGGTTGCTTAGGCAATATGCAGACCGCCTTGGGCTAAACAAAGACTTCACGATTTATGATCAATCGGATCGTTCGAAGCTTACTAAAATTGCAATCGAAGATTCCGGGCAAAACGCAGAACGATTCACCCCTGATACCATCTCTAATTCGATCAGCAAAGCGAAGAATCAGCTTTTGAGCCCCGAGAAATATGCTTATGGTGCCAAGGATTTTTTCAGTCAATCGGTTGCCCAGGTTTATCCCTACTACGAAAAAAGATTGAGAGAAAGTAACGCCCTCGATTTTGATGATTTGCTTTATTGGCCCGCCCTCGCCCTTCGCAATGATCCTGAACTGCGAGCCGAGCTTGATGCCCGCTATCGCTATGTGATGGTGGATGAATATCAGGATACCAACACTGCGCAGTATGCGATTGCGCGTGGCCTTTCTGTGGATTACCCAAATCTTTGCGTGGTGGGCGATCCGGATCAGTCGATCTATAAGTTCCGGGGTTCTGATATCCGCAACATTCTCGACTTTGAACGGGATTTCCCCAACGCCACCGTGCTTACCCTCAGCGAGAATTATCGTAGCACCAAGCCCATTCTCAGCGCTGCGGATAGGCTCATCAGCCATAATACCCAGCGCAAGCCGAAGCCTTTGATTTCGATGAAAGAAGGCGGATCGCCTGTTACTCAAATAACTTTTGACACCGGTGCAGAAGAAGCCAACGGCGTAGCAAAACGAATTGCCCAGCAGGTTAATTCGGGTAATCGGTCCTTCCGCGACTTTGCTGTTTTTGTGCGCATGAATGCCCTTACCCGCAGCCTTGAAAGTGCTTTTTCCAGGCATCGGGTGCCCTTTCAAATTGTAAAAGGCATGGCGTTCTTTGATCGCAAAGAAATCCGCGATGTACTTTCCTACCTAAGATTGCTCGTGAATTCACAGGATAATATTTCGTTCATGAGGGCAGTGAATGAGCCCGCCCGTGGTATTGGTAAGGTCTCTCTCGATCATCTGAAAAATCATGCTGAACCTCGTGAAATCAGCCTGCTAGAAGCCTGTGGCGTAGTCGAGAAAATCCCCACCATCAAAGGCAAGGCTGCTTCTGGCCTTAGGGATTTTTCGCTTCTTATGAAAGACCTTCGCGAATTACTTGAACACCCGCCCCATGAAGTAATCGCCAAAACGCTTGATGCATCAGGGTATCGCGAAATGTTACGCAGAAGCACTGACCCCGAGGATCAAGAAAGGCTCGCCAACATCGAAGAACTTGTTTCCGCAGCCAGACAATTCCAAGTCGAAGATCGTGAACCCAACCTCGCAGACTTCCTTGAAAATATCTCTCTCGCAAGCGATACCGATGCCCATGATGCCAATAAAGATTCGGTTTCTGTTATGACGCTTCATGCCGCAAAGGGCCTTGAATTCCCCGTTGTTTATATGCTTGCGATGGAACAAGGGATATTGCCACACGATCGCTCGCTGGAAAATGATGAAGAGCTTCAAGAAGAAAGAAGGCTTGCATTTGTAGGCATGACCCGAGCCATGCATGAGCTGTTTTTATGTAATGCGAGGATGCGCGATTTCCGAGGCTCGGTTGTGTTTACTGCGCCGAGTATGTTTTTGGGGCAACTTCCCGGATCAGAAATCAAAGTGATCGAAGAAGGCCCAAGCACCCCTATGAATGCCATGCTTAAGGGCCCTGGTAAAGGTTCGCAGATGACTCAAGGTTGGAAAAATAACCAAATCAAAGCCCCTATGGTTTCTCCCATCAACCCTATGCCGGTCAAGGATGGAAGCTATTCCGAAGGCATGATGGTTAAACACCCAGCCTATGGCAAAGGGATGATCACGGAAATAAGTGGTTATGGCGCAATGAGAAGATTAAAAATCCGGTTTCAAACTGCGGGAGAAAGGTCTTTTATCGCTGATAAGGTGCAATTAGAAATTATTCAAAGTTAGTAGATTAGAAGTATTTTTGATTTTGATCCCATTTTATCTCACTCTTTATTAAGATAGCATCAATGGATTGATGGTTTTATATCTGATCATGGAGGTCTTAATGACTGATTTCAGTCAGGGCGAATTACAAAAGAAAAAATGCCTTCCCTGCGAAGGTGGGCTTCCTTCATTAACTGCAGGCGAAGCTGCGATGTATCTCGTGGGTGCTCCCGGCTGGCAACTTTCCCACGATGGCCTCAGAATCTGCAGAGAATGGAAGGTCCGCAACTTTACCGATGCCATCGCATTCTTCCACGAAGTTACAAAAATAGCAGAAGAAGATGGGCATCACCCCGATTTGCATCTCACCAATTATCGTAATGTCTCCATTGAACTTTGGACTCATGCAGTTGGCGGACTGACCGAGAATGATTTCATCCTCGCAGCTAAAATTAACTCGGTTGAAGTACCGCTGAATAACTAAAAGGAGTTTTTCATGGATAAGCGTGTTGTAAAAGTTGGACAATGGGAAGTAGGGCCACAAAAGCCCCTGCTCTGGATTCTTGGCCCTTGCGTTATCGAATCCCGCGATCTTGTGCTTTCTGTTGCAGATAAAATACTTGAAATCAGCAAGAAGCTAAACATACAAGTCGTTTTTAAATCATCCTTCGATAAAGCCAATCGTAGCTCGGGCAAAACTTTCCGAGGCCCAGGTATCGACGAAGGCCTTAAAATTCTTGACGAAGTTAAAAGCATTACCGGTCTCCCCGTTCTTACCGATATTCATGAAACCGATCATGCCGCCGCCGCTGGCCAAGTATGCGAAGTCTTGCAAATCCCAGCTTTCCTAGCCAGGCAAACCGATCTTCTCTTTGCTGCAGGCAAAACAGGCAAAGTTATCAATGTGAAAAAAGGCCAGTTCATGGCTCCTTGGGATATGAAAAATGTGGTCAGCAAACTTGACGAAGTTGGCAACAACCGTTTGCTGCTTACCGAACGAGGCGCAACCTTTGGTTATGGCAACCTCGTTAGCGATATGCGATCCATTCCGCTAATGCAAGACCTCGGGCCACCTGTCATCTTCGATGCAACGCATAGCGTACAAATGCCAGGCGGCGCGGGTGATCGAAGCGGAGGCGATAGGCGCATGGTGCCTTATCTTGCCAAGGCTGCTGTTGCTGCTGGTTGCGATGGTGTGTTTATCGAAACCCATCCCAACCCTGATAAAGCCTTAAGCGATGGCCCCAATATGATCGCACTCGAAAATCTATCTGATTTGATTTCAACCTGCTTGCGTATCAGGCAGGCTATCCAATTGCCTTGATCATCCATGTAACTTGTTGACGGAATTATCATGAGTACCATTCCAGATAATGCTTTTCCTGAAGAGTCAAAAAAAAGCAATACCTTGCTGGTTTCTATCATTGCAGGGATCGTTTTGTTTGCGGGTACTTTGCTTTTCTTCACCTTTAGTTCAAACCCGGTAACAAAAAATTCCGACAAGAATAACTCTGCTAACGCCCCCGAAGATTCCTCGTTAAAATCCGCCCAAGAACTGCTTACCAACGATAATGATTTGAACTCCTGCAAAACAGCTTTGCAACAAATCAACAACCATCTCGCAACTCATCCCAACGAAAAACCTGCAACTTTCTCTCAGGAAAAAAGAGAGATTTACTCTAAGTTTGGCATGAATGATCAGCAGTTTAATGAAATCGATAGCCCCACCTTTACTCTTCTCGACCCCCACTATCTTGAAGAACGATTAATGTTTCGGGATATCGCCCGTTTTCTTGAACCCCCAACTATGGGTGTCAAACAAGTCAAAGCCTCTATCAGCGAAGTTTCGACTCATGCGTTTATGTGGGTGGTCCGAGAAATGCGACTCACGCCACGATCTAATAATGCAGTTCCTCCTATCTATGCCTTGCGCAGAGGTTGGGGTAATAGCTACGAACGCTCTCTTACTTTTCTTGCATTGCTCGAACAGTTTCTTTATGTGGGCGAAAAACTCGAACAACCAGTCGGCTGCCTATTGCTTCTCCCAGGTAAGGATCCCAATACCCCTCCTAGAATTTGGTTGGGTGTTGTCGATGAGTCAGGCAATGATCTTTACTTGTTTGATCCTATTTTGGGCATCCCTCTTCCCGGGGGAAAAGATGGTAAGCCTTTGCTTCTTACCGAATTAAAAGCAGATCCTAAAAAAATTAGAGTACTTGATTCTGATCAAGCTCCTTACGATGTGCAACCAGAACAAATTTCGAAAATCGCACCCGCTATCGCACCCTCCCTTTCTTCCCTTTCACCTCGCATGAAACTTCTCGAAGATAAATATCTTCCATCGGGCGCCAAGGCTAGGCTCTCTACTGACCTAGAATCGTTGATCACGAAAATCGAAAAAGCTTGTAGGCCATCTCTCGGGGCATCTTCTAAAGCTCTTTTGATGGTTCAAGCAGTCGAATCCCTTCGCATGTTTCTTTCTGCAGGAGATGGCGGTTTCGCCTCTCCACAAATCCTTCAAGTTTATCAAACCGAATTAATTCCCCAGACCGCAATACCCCCACAACTTCAAAAAGTCCCTCACCCGATCATTCTTGAAAACATTGGCAATATGCTTTCCAGACCCTTCATAAACTCTGCGCTTGAACCTAAACTGCCCCGAGATCAAATGCTTCATGCCCGTTATGCCAAAGCGGTGCCCGATCTTGTTCGCGAAGGCGATGAACTCCGAATTCAACTGCGTGGCGCAGAAACAGATCCTAATCTTTCCCAGCGAATCAATGGCTGGATGGACGCTGCAAAACAAGTTTTTACGAACTTCGAAACCGTCATGCAAAACAAAGATAAAACTCCTGAAGACCTTGCAAAAGTGAATCTCGAAATCCGAACGCTTTTTCAAAAAGGCGACAGAGACCTTGGAATGATGATCGCTGGTTCCATAGGCAGGCCAAGAGGCGAACAGATTTCCTGGCTGCTCGCACTTTGCAAACACGAACTCGCAGAACAACAGCAACGCAGGTTCGATATCCAATCCAAGACTTCCACTCCCACTCAATTGGCACAGCAAGATAGACTCAACAAGTG
>Ga0194045_1000691_pt1 | contig 11117 bp, 10 predicted proteins | sample JunL6211m_MetaG_FD_161686 | JGI IMG/M metagenome (GOLD analysis project Ga0194045, IMG submission 161686) | Anoxic zone freshwater microbial communities from boreal shield lake in IISD Experimental Lakes Area, Ontario, Canada - Jun2016-L626-11m | ecosystem: Environmental > Aquatic > Freshwater >...
ACCCGTTGCGCCCACTCAACTTGATCTAAGTGTCTATCTATTTCTCGATCTAATTGATCGCGGCGATCTTCGTCCACTAAATCCCATTTGTTCATAACGATAACCATCGCCTTGCCAGCCTCTTCAACCATCGTGATCACGCGCAAATCCTGTTCGGTGATTGGTTCAGATGCATCTAGAACAACAACGGCAACTTCACAACGTTCGAGCGCGCTGGCAGTTCGTAGTGATGCGTAGTAATCAGTACCGGATGCTTGATTAGCACGTTTCTTCAATCCCGCAGTGTCGATAAATCTCCACGTCGACCCGCCGAACTCAATTAACTCATCAACTGGGTCGCGAGTGGTGCCAGCAACAGAGTCAACAATCGAACGATTTTCTCCGGCAAGGGCGTTGAGCAATGAAGATTTACCAACGTTAGGTCGGCCAATCAATGCAACTTTTCGATAGCCATCTTGCGTTTGTGCTCCCCCGACTTCAGGAAGTTCTTTAATTATATGATCGAGTAAATCTCCACTACCTCGACCATGCAGCGCTGAAACAAAATATGGTTCGCCAAGTCCGAGGCTCCACAATCCATGAGCATCGGCCTCTTCGCGTTCGCCATCAACTTTGTTACCAATTAAAATTAAGGGCTTCTTAGCTTTGCGCAGTCGTTGCACAAGAATATCGTCCTCATCTAATGCGCCTACTTGTGCATCAACGACAAAAGCTAAAACATCGGCCTCTTCCATGGCAATCTCTGCGCCGGCGCTAACTTGAATCGAAATTCCATCTGGCTTTGCTTCCCAGCCGCCAGTGTCCATAACAATAAATCTGCGACCGCCCCATTCGCATTCATACTGAACGCGATCACGAGTTACACCTGGAGTGTCCTCGACAATTGCTTCGCGACGACCAATGAAACGATTGATAAGTGTTGATTTTCCTACGTTTGGTCGGCCCAAAATAGCCACAATAGGCAGTCCTAATAAAGAACGCTCGCGAAGTAGCTCCCAAATTCGATCAATTGTTTCATTCAAATCTAGGTGCGTAGAGTCGACTTCAACGGCTTCGCGAGCCATAACCAAAGGTGACGCTTCGCGCGTTGAATCAAAAGTATCGCGAGTATCTAATGAACTGCGTACATCAACGCTTTTATCGTCGGTCTCATTCTCGCGGCGCACGGCCCGAGCATCTAACTCTGCAGTTAAATAAATCTTCAGCGGCGCATCGGGTGCGACGACCGTTGCAATATCTCTGCCCTCGACAACAATTCCCTTTTCAGCGGCATTAATGATCGTTCGCTGAAGATTAAGCAGCTCATGACGTATCTCTGGCATGGCACTAATGCGACTAACGTTTTCAGTAACCGATGTTCCGCGAATCGCTTGGGTAATCTGAGTAGCGCCAACAAATATATTCGGCGCATGTGGGTCGGAAACAAAACGTATTGGAGCTCTCTTAGCTGCAGCAACAATTTCTTTTGCGCTCTCGCAATTATTTTCAAGTGCAATCCATGTCATTGCGCGATAGAGAGCGCCTGTATCTAAGTAATTCCATCCAGCACGAATTGCAATCGCTTTAGATACGCTCGACTTGCCTGCCCCACTCGGGCCATCAATTGCTACGACTATGCCCATGTGATGAGCCTACTTCTATTTAAGAATCGGATGAACGTTCCATCCGATCGCTGATAGGTGATCTGATAATGAGTTCGCATCAGAGGCTGATAATGCAAGAGTGATGAGTGCGCTTTGTTGTCCAGGTGAGTGCTCGATATTGAGATCTTCTACGTTTACGCCAACGGCAGCGCATTCATTAAAGATTGCCGCCAACTGTCCCGGTTTATCGTCGATAACGATTGGCAAAAATGTATATTCGCGCGCTTTTCCGCCGTGTTTGCCGGGAATGCGAGAGCGACCGACGCCGCCGCGATGAATAAACTTTTCAATAGCTTCTTTATTTTCAAGATGCTCAATTAGTTTGCCGAGCTCACTATGCATTTTTGTAGCAAGTCGAGAAATCTCTTCTCTATTGGAGTAGATGATCTCACTCCATAGTTGTGGGTCCGAGGCAGCGATTCGTGTCGTATCTCGTAGCCCTGAACCGGCTAACTCCATCCAATTTTCAGTGACATCGCTCAAAGTTTGAGCGAGCAAAGTTGCAGTGATTTGAGGAAGGTGTGAAATAGCGGCAACGGCTCGATCATGCTCCTCTGGAGTCAGAGTTACGGAGCTTGCTCCCATAAGCTCGATGAACTCTTCGACTAGAGCCAGTGAATTGGCGGAGGTCTCCGAGGTTGGAGTAATTACCCAGCTTCGAGTCATGAAGAGATCGGCTCTAGCCGATTGCGCTCCCCCAATCTCCCGCCCAGCCATAGGATGGGTTGGAACAAACTGGGCTAATGGGAGCTTTGAGGCTCTGATATGAACTAGAGGTTCAGTCTTAACGCTACCAACATCCATAAACGTTGCCTTTGGGTTTAAAGAAAACTCTGCGTCTATGACCTGGGGTATGGCGCTAGTCGGTAGAGCCAGAATGACGAGCTGCGGAGAGTCGGCATCGAGGTTGCCGGTGAGTGCATTGGCTAAATCAGCGGCCGATTGATCACTATCAACTAGATGCGTGCTAACTCCGCGCCCAGTTAAGGCCAGGGCGATAGATGTTCCTATCAAGCCCGAGCCTACGATGCGAACCTGCGTCAGCATTACTGAGCAATATCCCGGCGCAGGGATTGAGCGCCGTGAAGATAAATATGTGAAACCGAGGAGGCTGGCGCACTGCTCTCACAATGGAGCATCGCCCGAATGGTCTTATCCAGGGCACCGGGAACGTCGACCTCAACGGCTCCGATTAAGGGGACAGATTCAAAGCCAATTTCACGACAGGCCGCGGCTGGAAAGGCCGCAGTCAGATCCGGAGTTGATGTGAAGATAACCGAGATTACCGCCTCAGGAGTGAGCGAATTTGCCCTCATAATTGCACCGATCAGCTCTTTTACTCCCTCGCCAATGGCTTCAGGCGTGTTTGCGCTCACTTGAATGGCGCCTCGAATGGCTCGCAAAGTCATGGGATAAGGGTACCTTTCCTACCCATTTTTTGTGGGTATTTACCTAGGGCAAAGAATTTTAGAGATATATCGATATAACGCTTTTACGACTTTTACACTACTTAGCCTCGTGCTGGTCGGACATTTCCCTCTATCCATGAATATCGATATATCGATTACAAACGCATTAACTGAGCGTAGCAATTGTCGATATATCACTACTCAAATCCTTTATAGCGATAAATCTCTATATCTGTATTTGGACTAATACCGACATGTCGTTAAAAGGTTATAACCCTAAAACGTTACGTAGATTTGTTAACTCTCCGGAATTCAAGTCCCTCCATCGCCCCTCAGGAGTATCCCCTAATGAGATCGGGCCGAACTTAGTCCGGATCAATCGCAGTACATCTACCTCAACCGCCTCCATGAGTCGGCGAATAATGTGATAGCGACCCTCGTGAATGCTTACCTCTATCCACCGTGGAGAGAGCTCCTTGTAGGTAAGGACTCGCCCCATTCCATCTTCTAGCTCCACGCCTTTGAGAAGTACCTTTTCAATTCCACTAGGCAGGTTGCCATCGTGTTCAATGATGTAGGTCTTTTCCAGCCCAAAAGATGGGTGCGTGGCCCGGAAGGTAAGATCGCCATCATTTGTTAAAAGAATGAGCCCCTCTGAGTCTTTATCCAGACGCCCGACATGAAATAGGCGCTCTCTGCGAAGGTCGATGAAGTCACTCAGTGATGGTCTTCCATCCGGGTCGTACATGGTTGACAAAACGCCTTTAGGTTTATGAAGTGCTAGATAACTCTTAGTCACTGAACGCTCAATTGTCTCACCATCAACGGCTACTTGAACCTTATCGGGGTCAAATTTGGAGCCCATCTCCCGAATTGCTACTCCATTTACCGTTACGCGCCCAGACTCTATGAGCTCGTCTGCACCTCGGCGGCTAGTGATGCCCGCATCTGCGATGATTTTATTAAGGCGTATATCGCCCATGGCTGTCTCCCGACTGTCGGAGGCCATAGTACCGCGACTTCTAGTCGGTTAGCGAATCCAAAATATCGTCCAGGCCATCTAGATTTGGCAGATATGGGGCCAAAGCAGGTAGATCATCAAGAGAGTTCAACCCTAAACGCTCAAGAAAATAGCTAGTAGTCGTGTACAAAATGGCACCAGTTTCATGCTCGAGGCCCGACTCCTCAACTAGCCCACGGGTTATGAGTGTCTTCATGACCGCTTCAACGTTAACGCCACGGATAGCCGAGACTCGAGCGCGGGATACGGGCTGGCGATAGGCCACAACGGAGAGCGTCTCAAGGGCGGCCTGAGTCAGGCGCGATTGTTGGCCATCTAGAACAAACTTCTCCACAACGCTTGATAGGTCGGGATGACTGTAAAAGCGCCATCCCCCGCTGATCTTCTTGAGGGTGAAGCCACGATTATCGTAGCTACTGGCTAGATTGAGTAGAGCGGCATCGATCTCATCGACCGTGCGCTCAAGCACCTGGGCCAGAGTTATCTCAGTAACCGGCTCATCAACGACCATGAGAATCGCCTCAATCGAACGCTCTACTTCTACATTAGACATTTTCGCCACTTTCGTTTATATCATCGGACTCAAGTACCACAGGAATATCGAATTCGTCACTGACCTCTACCTCACCAGTGAGCGAACCTGTCCATGAGATTTGGAGCTCGCCCATGGCAACTACCTGATTAAAGCGTAGAACTCCCTGACGGTAGAGATCAAGAAGGGCTAGAAAACGCGCCACAATCACAAGCGTGCTCTCGGCGTCGGAGATGAGGTTTCTAAATGAAAGTGAGCTTGACTTACGTAGAGCCTCTACAACGTGCTTAGACTCCTCAGCAACGCTCACCAAAGGCAAGTGAAGGTGCTCAACACCAACCACTGGGGTGGTCTTGGGTGTTAAAACACGCTGGGCAATGGCCGCAAATCGGGCAGCTCCCACGCCGATTAATACCTCAGGAAGCAGCGCACTCAGACCCGGTTCAAGGGCCACAACTCGGGCAAAAGACTTATCTGACATCGCTATTCGCTCCGCGAAAGTTGCCGCAATCTCCTTGAAGGCACGGTACTGCAGGAGCCTTGCAAAGAGGATGTCTCGAGCCTCGAGTAGAGCCAGATCCTCTTCATCATCGACCTCACCGCTTGGCAAGAGTCGGGCGGCCTTCAAATCAAGGAGCGTCGCTGCAACGACCAAAAACTCGGTCGCCTGGTCTAAACGCCATCCCTCACCGCTGACCTCAAGGGCGCGGATGAAGGAGATGAACTCATCGGTGACGATACTTAGAGATATCTCGGTAATGTCCATTTTATGGCGCGAAATAAGCTGCAGTAAAAGATCGAATGGGCCATCGAAGTTATCGAGGTGGACGGAGAACGCGCCGCTACTTGCCGCGTTTACATCCGTTGCCGCATCCATCGATAGATCCATGGACGCACCCTACTTCACAGTTGCCCAAGTTCACGCTAACGCGTAGGCTCCCAGAAAATATCAAGAAAGAGGTTTGACGTTTGAGCGCTAAATCGACAATTCGCGAGGAAGTATCCACAACCGCGACGCTTCTGGGCACAAAAGCTCAGAGCTTTCCGATTCCACAGCAACTCGCAGAGCACGGCTCTGCCAAAGTGGTCGCAGTATTTAACCAAAAAGGTGGCGTCGGCAAGACCACCACGACGATTAACTTAGGCGCATCACTTGCCGAATACGGTCGCCGCGTTCTCCTCGTCGACTTCGACCCTCAAGGTGGACTATCACTTGGCCTTGGCGTGAATGCGCATTCTCTGCCGCTAGAACAAACCGTTTATTACGCGCTTATGACGCCAACGGCCTCAGTTGAAACAATCATTTTAAAATCCTCAGTCCCCGGCCTAGATTTCTTACCGGCAAATAGAGATCTTGGAACTGCAGAGACAACTCTTGGCGCAGAGATTGGTGGGCAACAGTATTTAAAGCGCGCTCTTACATCTCTTCGCGATTACTATGACGTAATTTTAATTGACTGCCAGCCAACAATGGGTCAGTTAACAATCAACGCCCTCGTTGCAGCCGATGAAGTTATCGTGCCATTGCAGTGTGAGTACTTTGCGCTCCATGGCTTCATAGAGTTAAAGGGCAATTTAGATAAAGTTAAAACTTTTCTTAACCCAAATCTTAATCTCATTGGAATTCTGGCGACTATGTACGATAAGAAAACATCACATAATCGACAAGTTTTAGAGCGCATTTTGGAGCAGTTTCCAGAAGATGTTTTTGAAACAATTATTGCTAAAACTATTCGTTTCCCAGAAACAACCGTTGTTGGAGAGCCGATAACAACGTATGCCTCATCCTCCGATGGAGCTGCTTCCTACCGCCGACTTGCCCGTGAATTAATCGCCCGAGGAGGCGCCCGATGACCCGTAGAGCCAATCTTCCTGGTGCCGATGAGCTTTTTCGTTCAACTGCCCCAGCATTAAGTTCAGTACCAACAACGGCGGAAGTTAGCGCGCCTTTAGTTCCACCTTCTATCGCAACGCCTAAAGCACCATCGGTTAAAAAGGGTGTCCGTTCGATTGCAAGGCGACGAGTAACTACCATTGATCGCTCTCCTTCAGGTCGCGAACGTCACGATGAAAAGATTACGGTCTATCTATCTCCCGATGAACTATTTGATTTAGATCAAGCACGATTGTTGCTTCGAGGAGATTTAGGTCTTGCTGCCGATCGCGGTCGCATCGTCCGTGAATCTATCGCCGTAATAATCGCCGATCTTGAGGCTAAGGGTGATCAAAGTATTCTGGCCCGTCGCTTGCGCGGTCTGTAAAACTTTTACGCCCGCGGATGTGCAGTTGCATAATTTTCGCGAATCTTATCGATGGTAATCAGCGTATAAATCTGCGTGGTTGTAACTGAGGCATGTCCTAAGAGCTCCTGAACTACACGGATATCTGCACCACCATCTAACAGGTGCGTGGCGTACGAGTGCCTAAAGACGTGTGGAGATACTTTCTCGGTAATCCCTGCAGTCTCTGCAGCTTTAAGCACGATGTTCCAGGCCGACTGCCTAGTGATACGTCCGCCGCGAGAATTTAGAAAAAGCGCTGAGTTATTTGTAGCCTTACTGGCTGCAAGTAATGGACGAGTACGAACTTTGTAATCATCGATTGCTGCAGTTGCGAAAGACCCTAAAGGAACAATTCGCTCTTTTCCGCCTTTGCCACGCAGTTTCAAAGTCGTAACCGGACCATCTGGTGTTTCCAAGAGTGAGATATCACCAAGATTTATGCCAATGAGTTCACTCACTCGCGCGCCACTACTGTAAAGGAGCTCAATCATGGTTCGATCGCGAATGGTTACAGGCTCTCCTTCACGGTAGGCGCTGTCAATGAGTTTAAGAATTTGATCAACATGTAGAGCTTTAGGCAAACGCCTAGCTGATTTGCTGCTTTGAATATCGATTGTCGGGTCGGCCATTCCATGTTCTACAAGGACATATTTAAAGAAACTGCGCAACGTCGAATCGATTCGGTTAATGCTGGCCGAAGATAATTTTTCCAACCGCAGAGAGGCTTCAAAGCTTGAGATTGTTGAAGAATCTATAGATTCTAAATCTGTCTTGCCTAAGAAGCGTCCAAATTTACTCAAGTCACGCCGATAGGCTGCAACTGAATTACTCGCCAAGCCCCGCTCTATCGCACAATAGTTCAGAAAATTCTGTGCAAGAGAATCAAAGTTTAACGTGCTCGTACCCATGGGCTTCTGCAACTGCAGCGTAGTAAATTTTGCCCTCATGGACGTTTAAACCCTTTGCGAGGTTTGCGTCTTTGTCACAAGCCGCTCTCCAGCCATTCTTAGCTATGGCTAGTGCATATGGAAGTGTCGCATTGGTTAATGCATATGTCGATGCAACCGGAACTGCTCCAGGCATATTTGCTACGCAGTAGAAAATTGAATTATGAATTTTATACGTTGGTTCAGCATGAGTAGTGGCACGGCTATCTTCGAAGCAACCACCTTGATCGATTGCAATATCGACCAAAACACTTCCGCTCTTCATAGTCTTAACAAGGGCGTTAGAAACCAACTTTGGAGCTTTAGCTCCGTGAACTAGTACGGCGCCGATGACTAGGTCTGCCAATCGAACTTCGCGCTCTATGGCATGCGCAGATGCAACAAGGGTCTTGATTCGTCCACCATAAACCGTATCGATGTACTGCAAACGGCTAATCGATCGATCAAAGACCGTTACTTCGGCGCCCATTCCAACGGCGATAACGGCAGCGTTTAATCCGGAAACTCCCCCACCAATGACAACAACGCGCCCCGGTGATACTCCAGGAACTCCACCAAGTAGAACTCCACGGCCACCATTAGGTCGCTCGAGTGCAGTTGCGCCAACTTGTGTTGCTAAACGTCCGGCAACCTCACTCATTGGTACCAAAAGCGGTAACGATCCATTCACTTCAACGGTCTCATAAGCAATAGCAGTAACTCCACTTGCGATCAGTGCATCGGTACAAGGCAGTGAGGCGGCAAGGTGAAGGTAGGTAAAGAGCGTCTGTCCGCGACGCATCTTTGGATATTCAACGGCGATAGGTTCTTTTACCTTAAGAACTAATTCAGCAGTGCTCCAGACGGTATCTGCATCGGCAACTATCTTCGCTCCGGCTGCAATGAAATCATCATTGGTTAACGAGGAACCTAAGCCGGCGCCATCTTCAATAATTACCGTATGCCCAGCGGCTACAAATTCGCTAACGCCTTCTGGAGTGATAGCTACGCGTGATTCATGAACTTTAATCTCTTTCGGAACTCCAACAATCATTGCAATTAACCTTTCGCTTTTATAGCTGCGGCAATCAAACCTACGAACAGTGGATGAGGCCGAGTTGGGCGAGAGCGCAGCTCTGGGTGAGCTTGCGTACCAATGTAGTAAGGATGCACTTCTTTAGGTAGTTCTACAAATTCGACTAAGTCCAACTCTTCATAGATGCCAGAGAACACTAGACCTGATTGTGAAATTCGATCTTTAAAAGCGTTATTAACCTCGTAGCGATGACGGTGACGCTCAGATATCTCGTTTGCACCATATGTCGTTGCAACTACCGAGCCCGGGACTAACGATGCTTTGTAGAGCCCAAGGCGCATAGTTCCGCCCATATCTTCATTTCCAGCAACGATATCTTTTTGATTCTCCATCGTTGCAATTACTGGAGTGCCGGAATCAGAGAACTCCGCAGAGATGGCATCGCTAATCCCCGCTAAATTTCGTGCAGCTTCAATCACCATGCACTGTAAACCAAGGCATAGACCTAAAGTTGGAATCTTGTTTTCGCGCGCATATTTGAGCGCACCGACTTTTCCCTCAATTCCGCGAATACCAAAACCACCAGGAACGCAGATTGCATCGACGTTGCCCAAATTTTTTGCCGCACCTTCTGGAGTTTCGCACTCGTCGCTTGCTATCCATACGATTTCAATTTTTGCAGCATTTGCAAAACCTCCGGCGCGCAAAGCTTCAGAGACCGAAAGGTAGGCATCGGGAAGATCGATGTACTTGCCAACTAAACCGACGCGAATGTGGTGCTTTGGGTGATGTACTTTTTCAAGCAGATCATCCCATTCTCCCCACACGACGTCGTGGCATTTAAGTCCTAATCGAGCTACAACGTATGCATCTAAGCCCTCGGCATGTAGCACTTTTGGAATGTCATAAATCGATGGAGCATCTACGGCGCCAACAACTGCAGCTAAATCCACGTCGCACATGAGCGAAATCTTCTTTTTAACTGGCAATGGAATCGGACGATCAGAGCGAAGAACGATTGCATCAGGTGCAATTCCAATGCTTCGAAGGGCTACAACTGAGTGCTGTGTCGGCTTAGTCTTTAACTCCCCTGATGGACCTATGTATGGCACCAATGAAACATGGAGATAGAAAACATTGTCTCGTCCAACTTCTTGGCGAAGTTGTCGGGCCGCCTCTAGAAATGGCTGTGATTCGATATCTCCGACTGTGCCACCAATTTCAGTAATAACAACATCGATCTCGGGACCGGCCATCGCGCGAATGCGCTCTTTAATTTCATTGGTGATGTGTGGGATGACTTGAACGGTCTCCCCCAAATACTCACCGCGTCGCTCACGAGCGATTACTCGCGAATACACCTGGCCCGTGGTTACGTTTGCCGATCCGTGCAGATTGGTATCTAGAAAACGCTCGTAATGGCCAATATCTAAATCAGTCTCAGCTCCATCATCGGTCACGAAGACTTCACCGTGTTGAAAGGGATTCATAGTGCCAGGATCGACGTTTAAGTAAGGATCGAGTTTTTGCATCGTTACACGAAGACCTCGAGCTACAAGAAGTCTTCCAAGAGATGAGGCGGTGAGTCCTTTACCTAAAGATGAGGCGACTCCGCCGGATACAAAGAGATGTTTCGTCACATGTTGCTGGCCCATGGGAGTCGAACCTATCACTTCTTTAGCGCCCCGCCTTACACCTTCAATGAAAGCAGCTCGGCGGCGTGTTCGCGCGCACTTATCGAGTTTTCCAAGCCTGCGAGCATTCGTGCAATCTCCTCTATGCGATTTTCGCCTTCAACTTTGCGTACATCGCTCTGACTAACCGAGCCATCAATATCTTTTGTGACCACGAAATGCGAATCTGCCCACGCCGCGACTTGCGGTAAATGGGTTACAACGATCACTTGGGCATGGAGTGAGAGTGCGTGAAGGCGTCGACCTACTTCAATTGCCGCTTTGCCGCCAACTCCAGCATCTACCTCATCAAAGACATATGTTCCAACTGGATGCGATGCGGCAATAACAACCTCTAAAGCCAGCATCACTCGTGACATTTCTCCACCACTAGCACCTTTTGCAAGTGCAACCAGTGGCGCGTCTTTGTGCGAAGAAATAAACATTGCAACTTCGTCGCAACCCAAGGACGTGAAATCTGCTTCCTTAAGTGCGCTGTAATCAACGGTATTGACTTGTGCGACAAATGAGGTGTGCGGCATCGACAACTGTTGAACTTCATGTGTTACTGCAGTGTTCAAACGTATCGCGGCCT
>Ga0194045_1000692_pt1 | contig 11095 bp, 10 predicted proteins | sample JunL6211m_MetaG_FD_161686 | JGI IMG/M metagenome (GOLD analysis project Ga0194045, IMG submission 161686) | Anoxic zone freshwater microbial communities from boreal shield lake in IISD Experimental Lakes Area, Ontario, Canada - Jun2016-L626-11m | ecosystem: Environmental > Aquatic > Freshwater >...
CCAAATATTATTTACTGATGAAATATTACAAGTAAGATAATTGGTATAGTTACCATTATTCTCATTCAATAAAATATCAACATCCTTAATATATTCACCAGATTGTACTGATTTGACGGAGGAAATAAATTTTTGTTGCCTTTTATGCTCATAATTAAATAAAAGATAAATGATCAGCGAGATCGTAATTATATTTAAAATCAACAAAATGCCAAGTACGTAAGTTAGTTTGTAGTTTTTCTTGTTTTTATCCATTTATTGCATTATAAGCACAACCGATATATTTAGCTAGAGATTTTATATTTCAGCTTCCATTAATGCATGCTGGAAGCTTCAGTTCAGATGATATTTTATTTCTATCTGCTTCAGGAATCATTTTAGGTATACAGAGAGTATTGCCGTCCATTACAACACCGAAAGCAAAGGATCTTGTACCATCACTATTAACCTTGAAACCGATAGCTCGGTGCGTATCTGTGCTAACGAGACCCTGGAAAGACGGAACTTTAGGACCTTCATCTAGACAAATTTGATCGAAAACTTGGTAGCCATTAATTGGTTGAACATTAAAGCTTGATAGTGCATAGCTCGATGAATCGTTCTTGAGGCAATTTGAATGCCCAAGTTCAGAAAATGATGGAGTCTTAGATATATTTGTTAAATATTCAATTTCTTTAACCTGTTTAATCATTTTTGCATTAATCACATTAACCTTCTCGTTAGATGATTTCACAAGACTATTTTGCCAAAAATATATAATCCCCATACATGTAACGTCTATAAAAAAGAAAAGAATAATTAAGAGAAGAATGTGTTTGTTTATGCTGTTTTCACTAGACCCACTCTCACTCATATATTATTCCTTATTGGTAGTAATTCATTATATATTATCATGCAACATGCTTATGTAAATCATTTAATAATGTTTATTGACTTTGATTTGAATAAAGAATAGATTTATCTATGAAAGAGGGTAAATGAAATATTTAAATTCGGTCATACCTCAATATGACTTGACATATAGTGATGTGTTTTTAGCTCCAAATAAAACAAAAATAACATCCAGATTTGATGTAAATTTAAAAACTCCAGATCAGGTTGGAAGCATTCCACTAGTTGTAGCTAACATGACTGCAGTTGCAGGTAAAAGAATGGCTGAAACTGTTGCTAGGCGTGGAGGCATAGCAGTTATCCCCCAAGACGTACCCATTGAGATTCTCGAAGAAATAATTAAATATGTAGCTGAAGCAGGTAAGGTTTTTGAGACACCAATAACACTAAGCCCAAAATCTACTATTTCTGATGCTCTGAATCTCATAAATAAAAGATCTCATGGAGCAATCATAATCGTTGATGATATGAAAAAGCCAATTGGTATATTCACCGAGAAGGATGCCGATGGTTTTGACCGTTTTTCTTCGCTAGATCAAGTGATGTCGGAGGAAATTTTATGCCTACAAAAAACCCAATCATTACCAGAAATGCATGATTTTCTAGTTAAAAATCGACTCTCCGTTGCTCCTGTCATCGATAATAAAGGAATTCTTGTAGGAGTAATGACACCTAAATCTTGTCTTAGGAGCGAGATATATTCACCCAATACAGACAAATCTGGCAAGTTGAGAGTCGCAGCTGCAATAGGTATAAATGGCGATATTAAATCTAAAGCTGAGAAACTAATCAAACTTGGTATTGAGATTCTAGTTCTAGATACAGCACATGGCCATCAACAGAAAATGATTGATTCAATAAAAGTAGTGAGAGCTTTAAACAAAGACTTAATACTGGTTGCCGGAAATGTTGCCACGAGAGAAGCCACTAAAGACCTAATAGAAGCTGGGGCAAATATTGTTAAAGTAGGTATCGGCCCAGGAGCTATGTGTACCACTAGAATGATGACTGGTGTTGGGCGTCCACAATTCACAGCAGTACATGAATGTTCTGCTCAAGCCAGAAAGATGGGTGCACATGTTTGGGCTGATGGAGGTATACGTCACCCAAGAGACGTTGCCCTAGCTCTTGCAGCCGGAGCCAGTAATGTTATGTTCGCTTCGTGGCTGGCAGGTACATATGAGAGCGCAGCCGATCTAATGAAAGATGAGCAGGGCAGAAAGTATAAAGAAAGTTTTGGCATGGCATCGAATAGAGCTGTTAAGAATAGAAATAAATCAGAGAATGGAATTGATAAAGCTAGAAAGGAATTATTTGAAGAGGGAATCAGTACGTCAAAATTCTATATCGATAACAAGAAACCTGGCGTTGAGGATATTATCGATCAAATCGTAGCTGGTGTTAGGAGCGCTTGCACATATTCAGGGGCTTCAAATATAGATGAGCTTTATGATAAAGCAGTTATTGGTCTTCAATCAGTATCGGGTTATCAAGAGGGAATGCCACTACATTCAAGTTGGTAGTAATTAATTAATAAGGAGAATAAAATGTCTGAAACAAGAATCGAAATCAATCAAGAATCAATTCAAGATATCCAATATGAGCGATATAATGAATTAATTGGTAAAGTTGCGATCATGGGCTATGCGGTTCTTGATACGTTAACTGTCACAACTTATGAAATATCTAAAACACCTCTTACAGAATCAATGGCAAAACTAGCGGTACTAGCATCAGTCATAGGTGTAGCTCCTCTGATTTTAATGGCAGTTTATGATAAATTCAAACAAACAGAAGCTGAATAAACTACCATCTATTTTCAATCGCTAATCTATCAACCTTTTTTCTGATTTCATTTGAACTATTTGATCCGGTTACAATTGCAACTTCAGCATAATCACTCCTTGAATCATTATTAGACAAGAGACATGCCGCTAGACCAACAGCAGCCGCAGGCTCCAGAAAAGTACCAGTCAATACTCTCCAATCATGGATAGCTCTAAAGACCTGAAGTGGTTCTAAAATTTTACAACGATCATTCACTACACTTCCTAAAGAGTATGTTTGAGGATCAAGTGTTCGAACGGCGAGACCACCAAATTCCATATCAACGTCACGACTAGGTGTGATTGATCCATTCACATATGATTTCGTAAATGTATTAGCACTATTTGGCTGACAACTAATTATCTCATTCAATTTTGAATATGATTTCATAACACTTCCAAAACCTAGTAGTAATCCGCCACCTCCAACCGGTATAAATGATCTAATATTGCCAGACAATTGATCCAGTAGCTCAACTGCAATACTGCCTTGACCGGCAGCCACATATGGATCGGCGAAGGGATGTATTAACTTGCTTTTGCCTTCATTCGCAATAGATTTAGCTAAAAATTCGGCATCAGAAAAATCGCCACTTATTTCAATAACTTTAGCACCTAATTCTTTTATTAGATCTTTTTTAACCTGTTCTGAGTTCTCGGGTATAACGACAGTTGATTCGATATTATAATATTGTGCTGCCCTAGCAACACCTAGTCCGTGATTACCTGCACTTGCGGTAATTACCGAATCAACACCTTTCATTACATATCTGCCAATTGCATATGCAGAGCCTCGATCTTTGAATGAATTTCCTGGTTGCACTGATTCATCTTTAACAAATATTAACTTCTCTGATCCGTCTTCGTAGATATAAGTATATTCAATCAGTGGGGATTTACTAATATAGTAGGGCAGCATCAATGAAGCGTCATAAGCCATAGTGGCAATATCACTTATTCCATAAATGTCGATCTGCTTAGGTTCAGTTGTTTCTTGTTTCATAATAATTACTTTGATTAATAAAAAAGACTCCCGGTTTTGCCGGGAGTCTGATTGATATTTATTGGTATACCAAATACTACCCAGCTGCTGGGATAATAATCATTCCTTCAATAATTCTATAATTTGCCATTGACTGTATCATTCCACGAAGCCTATTCAAAGTCAATAGATTCATCCCAAAGATAGGGTGAATCTTCATATGCTTCAAGTGGCACCTCAATTATTTCAGGTTCAATATTTCGTGCTTTATTCACATAATTCCTGTAATCAATCTCAACATTAGCCCAGTATTTCTGACGGCACCAATTGTTAAAGTAGGCTTCTTCATAAAGATAAAATAGTGATTCGTTATTTTGTTTCTCAATATAATTAATAGCCTCATTTTTCTCTTCAGCCATTACTTTTGTCCAACGCTCCTGTATCCATCTCCTTTTTACTAGGAATTCACCATTTTCATCAATGCCTGCAAAGCTTTTCAAGCTAATTAAGTATTTACTTATAGCTCCTAAAGCAAGATCACTTCCGGTTATGCTGTCGAAGCTATATGAGGAATCCTCTTTAGAAAGAGCATCCGAAAGATTCGCAATTTGGTAATTAGAATCAAACAAGAAACTACGGAATTTTTTTCTAAGATCTTGCTCGGTATTCATTGATGCAAATCTAGCCCAATTTTTAACTGCTTTTTCACTAACATCAGTGTCGGCATATTTTTCTTTAACCCTACGTTCAGTTGCATATTTTTCTCTAACTATCTTCGGTTCAGGGGCTTGTATGACGGCAGTATTCTCTGTGCCTGAATAAGGTATCCATAGGTTTTTAATAGATTTACTGAAGCCTTTTCCACGCATCCCAAGTGCATACTGTCCTACACGTTTCTTTCTCCTTGATGCAGCTTCTAATGCTCTTTGATTCAGTTTTGGATCATTACGGTCAATTGACGTGCTAAAGTCTACAAATAACTTATCTTGATTCATTATTATCTCTCGAGTGATTTTTTATTAAATCGTTGGCCTTCTTCGCGTATATTCTTCTTTGTATTTCTCCACGCACCGATCCAGTAATCGCAAATCCCAATGCTCCTAAACCAATAATTTGCTTAGTTTGCTCGTGATCTATGTCATTTGTTATTACGGCTAACGTTACAGCTGTGAATTTTTCAGCCATTGATTCTTTTCCTTGTAGGGTGGGAGGTATCTCCAATTGCTGTCCAGTTGCATTCATATATAAAATATTCTTCCTTGCGGCCCACACTGATTTAACACCCTCATGACCGAGTACGCTTGCAATAGCAATTTTTCCGGTAATAGGAATTTTAGGCGCGAATAAGCCACCCGCGCAGATAGTCAAAAGTGATGCAGTATCAGCAATCGGATCCCATCTTGCGCCTTTTGTACTAGAACCTCGATTAGAGTCAGGGAAGTACCTATCAATTGATCTCGCTACATTACCCTCAGCATCCGAGAGACCCATAGCAATGACCCACGGAGTAACGCCTGTTTCTCCGGAAATTAACATATTCGCAGCAATACCAGCAAGCACCGGCCGAGATAAAGTCATCGCATTAGCAGGAGTTATATATTTATCAGATTTAGGCGTTGGAATTTCTGATGGATTATTAGTTGAGGAAATTATGTTTTTGTATATTCCCATTATCTCTTCCATTAATTCAGTTAACTCACAGTAACTATCTATAATATACTCTAAAATAATGAATAAATTTATCAGATTAATTTCCAAGTTATTAAATTCCAGAAAGCTACTAATATTTATTCTGATATTTTTCCTTTTTGAATCACTATGGATAGCAATTTCAGCAGCTTATCCTCAGGCTTTTGATGAGGATTTCCATTTTGGCCTTATCCAATTTTATTCAAATCATTTAAATCCATTTCTAAGTTCGCAGCCCATTTCGGCAGATAGATATGGAGCAGTTTTTAGAGATCCTTCATTTTTATATCAATACCTCCTGAGTTTTATATATAGATTAATAAGATTATTCACTGAGAATGTTATATTACAGGTGATCATACTCAGATTGGTAAATATATTTTTATTCCTTATAGGGCTGATGTTTTTCAGAAAAGTATTGATAAGGGCGAGGATATCGCAGGCAATGAGTAATGCAATTCTGCTTTTATTTGTCTTGATTCCAATTGTTCCTCAGTTAGCAGCTCAAATAAATTACGACAACTTACTCTTTCCACTGACAGCCCTTTCTATCTTCTATTCATTCAAAATTATTGAATCCATCAAAAAAAGTGATTTGTATTTTAGAGATTTGGGACAATTTATTCTCTACTCACTCCTTGCGTGTCTTACAAAATATGTTTTCCTGCCACTTCTACTTGGAATGTTATTATTTTTCATTTGTTACGCCTTCATCTATAAAAATAAATTCAGGGATAATTTATTTAATTTGAAATCATCCTTTACCAAAGAGTCGGCCTTAATTATGACCTTATTAATAGGCTTAATTATCATTTCCTCTTTATTGTTTTTGCAACGAGATGTCTTGAACCTCATTAAATATAAGAACGTAATGCCTCAATGCTCTACCATAATGACAGTAGATCACTGTAGTAAGTACGGACCCTGGAAGTTTAATTATGTAAGTCATAATGAACTCGTAAGCTCACAAACAAAGGGACATGATCCAATCAAGGGAATAGGGTATTTCTTCAAGCAGTGGCTTTACTGGATGTGGTTTAGATTATTCTTTGCAATTAACGGCCCTAATTCATCCTACACAAACTATCCGCCGTTGCCTCTTCCATGTGCTGCAGCACTTGGAATATTCTTGACTGGAATTATCCTATTTGCCATTAACATCAAAAAAATATTAACTCATAACCCAAAGATTATTTTTCTCATTTTGATTAGCTCTTTTTATGTAATAGCTCTATTTTTGCAGGGATTTAGCACCTATAAATACACTAATGTATTAGAGAATATGAATGGAAGGTATCTGATTCCTGTTTTAATTCCTTTAGCAGCAATACTTTCTTTAGGATTTAGCTATTCTTTTAATAGATATTTAAAAATTAAATACATTTTAGCTTTATGCATCATTCTACTTTTCATCGAAGGTGGTGGGTTCTTAACGTTTATTGATCGCAGCGATGATAGCTGGGATGTTCCAAATAAAACAGTGAGACGACTTAACAATACTGCTAGAAAAATTACTCAACCAATAATAGATCACGGGAATAAAGTATATTATTCGGATAGATGGTTCTTCAATTGATATAGAATAAGCTATAATAATGCTTATGTTGAAAAGGAAAGGGCTGTCCTTATTATCCCTTGGTGCATTGGGTATTGTTTTTGGTGACATTGGAACAAGTCCACTATATGCACTCCAAGCAGCTTTTTCAGTTTCTGGCCACAACATCGAAAGATCGGCGAGCAATGTCTACGGAATTATATCGCTTATAATCTATGCGATACTGTTAGTAGTTTCTGTTAAATATCTATCTCTCATTATGAAAGCCAACAACAATGGTGAGGGTGGAATAATGGCTCTAGTCGCCCTGGTTAGGAAAAATATTCTTGATAAAAAAATTCAATTCGCTCTTATTCTGTTTGGTACGATTGGCGTTTGTTTATTTTACGGTGACGGAGTTATCACTCCAGCTATTTCAGTACTTTCAGCAGTGGAAGGCCTTAAGGTTATTTCACCAGAATTGAATAATCTCATCATTCCCATCACACTCTTTTTAATCGCAGTACTGTTTTTGTTACAAAAATATGGCACAGCAACAGTTGGCTACTTATTCGGTCCCGTAATGTTACTTTGGTTTATAACAATTGGTGGTGGTGGACTTTATCAAATAATTCAACATCCGTCATCACTGGTTGCACTTTCTCCACTTACAGCCGTAGACTTCATATATAACAGTCCATTAACAGCATTTCTGACCCTTTCAGCAGTAGTTCTAGCAATAACCGGCGTAGAAGCCCTGTATGCGGATCTAGGACATTTTGGCAGGGAACCAATAAAGCGATCTTGGTACTATATTGTTTTTCCTTCACTAATACTCTGTTATATAGGACAAGGCGCATTACTTTTGAATAATACAGGGAATATTTCAAACCTTCTCTTAAGACTTTTCCCATCGTATCTCCAGTTACCTATTTTACTGTTAGCAACTCTAGCTACAATAATTGCGTCACAAGCTGTAATTTCCGGCTTATTCTCACTAACTAAACAAGCTGTGCAGCTAGACTTTCTTCCGAAAATAAATATCATCCATACTTCTAATTCAGAATCCGGACAGATTTATATTCCAGTTGTTAATATATTGCTTTACGTAGCAGTTTCGTCATTAGTGCTAATATTCGGCTCATCAACACACCTTGCACTGGCATATGGCATTGCAGTAAGCGGTACAATAACAATTGATCTTATCCTATTTAGCTATCTAGTTAAATATATTTTCAGAGATAAGCTGGCTATTCTAACTCTTTGTACCTGCGTACTATTGCCGCTTGATATATTATTCATTCTATCTAACTTACAGAAGATACTGCACGGTGCAATTTATCCATTAGTATTCGCAATAATAGCACTCATATTAATAAAAACATGGACTAAGGGTGAGCAAATAGTTGCAGATGATAGGTTCTCATCAGAAGAATCAATAAGTAAATTCATGTCTTCGCTTAAATCATCAAATCAATCAATAATAAGATCTAGTGGCTCGGCTATTTACATAACTCAACATAGAGATAAAATTCCAACGGCTCTTGTTGATAACACAAAGCAGTTCAAAGATATACCTGAACATTTAGTTATCTTACATGTTGAAACTTCGAATAGTTCCCACGTACTTCCATCCAAGCGTGCTAAAATTGACGAAATGAAGCTTAGGGACGGCATTGTGAAGGTTGAATTAACATATGGCTATAAGGATAATATAAATATTCCTAAAGCGCTCAAATCGCTAAAAATGAAGTCTAGGGAGTTAAACTTTGATTTAGATAAAGCCATTTATTACATATCAAAAGATAAGGTAATAAGAAGTAGGAAGTCTAATATGTCAGGCTGGAGAAAAACAATATATCTCTTAATGTCGAAAAACGAATTATCTGATCCTGATTTCTATAAGCTCCCAGTTGATCGGACTAACGAATTTACAACTTTGATATCTCTGTAGATTACTGCGATAATAGATAGAGATGAGAGAAATTAAAGAAAATAATGTTACAACTGGCTACGAACTCGATAAAGATATTGAAGTCGATACGTTAAAACTATCTATTAAAACATTTATAAGTGGTGTACTACTAAAAACTGACGACTCACTTAAAGTAAGAAGTATTGAATTTCTCCAAGGTTATCTCATTGCGGATGAACTGCTCAAAGATTTAGATAAAGGAGTTAAGGTATTAGCATCAAAATCTGACTACTATCTTGCAAAGACATCGCTTAATTATTTCACTAATTACTTCAACTATTGTGCTGAGAGAAAAATTGCTGCAGTAGGTGCCAGCGATATTGGTATAACCCTAGACGACTTCATTATTGGAGCCATAACTAGCTACTCAATGCAAAAAACACTTCCAAACGTACTAGAAAACGAAAATAGATAATTTAACTATTTTGCGACTGTCTAATTGCTATCTTAGATAACATTGTTACATATCTATTTAATTTATCGCGAGCTATTTTTGCTTCATCTGTTAGATTTTCTATATTATCGATATCCCATCTGGAAAGCGTTGGAATTACCACGTTTTCATAGAATTGAGGAATATTATAAATTCCTGCTTTTTCAATTTTTTTAGAATGAGCTGCAAAGTCCGGAATTCCTGTTCCAGGCATTTTGAAGCCTTTTAACTGCTTCAAGGCCGAGATAACCATTCTAGATGGCTCTACTTCAAATGCGCTCTTAGATAGATTCACATAGAACTCATGATGTAGTTTTTCATCACCAGCAACTAAAGCCATGACACGTTTGCCAAGTTTATCTTTATCTAGTTCCTTACCAGTGTTTCTATGTGCAACTTGTGTAGCTAGCTCCTGAAAGCTCGTATAAACAATGAGATCAGGCAGACTCTCAGGCTCAGGCACCTCACCCAATTTCATCTGAACCCGTCGGCCATCTTCAAGCATTACAGGATCTATCGCACGTGTTGTTAATACCCAGTCTCTAATTACAGCTGAATGCTTCCATTCTTCCATAGTCCATTGATGATTCCATTCACGGAGAGGATGGTTTGGAATTGAGTGGCTTATCAGAGTATTCGAATAATAAGGTAAGTTATCCTCGGTTAGTAAGTTAACATATATAGCACTACGTACACCTTCAGATAAGGGATATTGATCGGGTGACCATGGATTATCTGAGTCGAAGTTTTTTGCTTCTGTGAACGGCACCTCTTCATGCGGATACCAGAGCTTAGCATTTTCTAAATGATTATTTAAAAGTTTTTCTGTAGGTTCTCTCAATTCATTCAAGAGATTGTAGTCTGAGTTACTTAGTCGTTCTATTGTCAAATCCTCCTAACACTAGATGACTAGTATACATTATTTTATATCTATATTTGTATCTTTTTCGCTAGGATTTTGCGTAGCAATGGATTCTTCAACTGGTTTTTGTGATCCATAGTTAACCAATTTCTCATCGTCGCTCATTGGGATTGTAACTTCATTATGAGTGGCAATATCTGATGGTGAGTTAGGTACTTCAACACCATTTAAAGGTAGACTGAATCCAAACACCGATCCCTTACCAACCTGAGAAGTAAAGATTAACTTACCATGCTGGTCAGTAATGACTCTTTTAACTAGGTAAAGACCAATACCGGTTCCATTAGGGCTTTCTTTTCTAGCATTGTCGGCTCTGAAGAATTTAGTGAATAGATGTTCTTTCTCTTCGTCTGGTACGCCAATACCTGTGTCTACTACTTTGAAGATGATGTTAGTGGAGTCTGAGTCTAGGTATACGTCTACTGTACCGTTAGGTGAGTAGTAGATAGCATTGTTAATTAGATTTAGGATTGCTTGTCTAGTCTTTGGTTCATCTACCTTTATTGTAGGTATAGTGTGTTCTGGAGCGTGGTAGTTTAGTTTTACGTTACGGTCATGAGCTTGTCTTTGTAGCTCTTCTATTTCTTCAGAGACTACTTTAGCCATGTCTACGTCAGAAATCTCTAGGAAGAACTTACCAGCTGTCATACGGGATATGTTGAGGAGGTCAAAGACTAGGCCTTTCATGTTTCGGGTGCGAGAGAGTGTCTTTTCTAGAGCTTCTTGCATCTTATCGTTAGTCTTTCCATAGAAGCCTTGGACAATTAGAGTTAGGAAGCCATCCATTACGGCAAGGGGAGTACCTAGCTGGTGAGAGATCATGGAGATGAAGTCGTTCTTTAC
>Ga0194045_1000695_pt1 | contig 11082 bp, 7 predicted proteins | sample JunL6211m_MetaG_FD_161686 | JGI IMG/M metagenome (GOLD analysis project Ga0194045, IMG submission 161686) | Anoxic zone freshwater microbial communities from boreal shield lake in IISD Experimental Lakes Area, Ontario, Canada - Jun2016-L626-11m | ecosystem: Environmental > Aquatic > Freshwater >...
CATTTCATAGAGAATAACACCCAGACTGAAGATATCAGAACGGCCATCCACCCGATGACCTTCCCCACTTGCCTGTTCCGGACTCATGTAAAGGGGGGTTCCGGTCAATCCCTTGCCTTGACCAAATGATTCTTCCTTTAATGCTAGGCCGAAATCCACTATGCAAGGGCTGCCCGAAGCATCCAACAGAATGTTATCTGGTTTGATATCTCGATGCACCAAACCCCGAGTATGAGCATGATGCAAACCATCTGCGATCAGGGCAATGGTTCTACAAACCCAAGTGATATCTGAGGCGTTTGTTGTTAATGCCTTTGAAAGTGTGCCACCATCCAGATACTTCGAAATAATGAAAAATCCCTCAGTCGCTGAATTTCCAACATCATGCACCGGTACGATATTTGGATGATCAAGCTTTGCGAGCATTTGCGCTTCGCTTAAAAAAGAATCCAAAACATTTTTATCGTGAATGATTTCTTTAGATATCTTGATAGCCACCAGACGGTTTAACTGTTCATCCTTGGCAAGGTATACTTTTCCAAATGCACCTTCGCCTAAAACCTTTTGAACCCGAAATCGGCCCAGCAGAATCTCTCTATTTGTGTTGAATGCTACAGCCTTTAGATTTTTACTGGAACTCGTTTCATTTGTGGCATTAATATCGCCAAGGGTATCCAGTTCTTTTGGGGTTTGATCACCTGTATCATTAGGATCAGAAGTCGCTGCTGGGTCTGGATTACCGATTGATCTTTTTGGTAAATTTGGTTCTGTCATTTAAATCACTCATCATAAATAAACGATAGGTATTAAATCAGATTTTGTGCATTGCAAACTCAGATAATAAATATAGGTGAATTGGCATCTGATAGCAAAGAAAATAGGATGTCGCAGGACACGCTATAACATTACAGCCAAGGAGGGTAAAGCGATGGCAGCAAAATGCTGGCAGAAGAACCTGAAGGGGATTGCAGGTTATATCTAGTGGGGGTTTTATAGGGGGTAACCCTCATTTTCAAAGCGTGCGTGCATTCTGCCAGTAGTGCTAAAGTAATCTCTAGACCTATCTGCCGAATACGCTGACCAAGTTGCCTACTATTCCTTCAGAGCAACCCCACACGCTTTTGCCAATCAAGTAATTTAAACCTAGCTGATCTAATTCGCTATTAGGCACCTGTGCTTTACAGAGCGCTCACCAAAAGCAGTCAAATGGAATTCACCGTTATTTGGCAGTTCGCATCTCTGCCAGGCTGGGTTCCTTAACATTTCTTGATCGACGTTTGACCTATGCATTCTTGATGAAAGTATTGGTTCTTCAAATTACTTTGAAACTAGGAATTCTAATTGCAGGGCTCCTCGGAATTTCGATAGGTCGGCTGTGCCATCTGCAAGCACAGCAACTTTTTCCTCACCTGCCTTGCACTGCTGGACCTTCCAACCATCGGGCAAACGAACGCGAAGAAAAGTTTTCGCAGGTGTTTTCTTTTCGGGAAGCTCTACACGAACTTCTACTCTTCCCTCGCCCAACTTCGATTTCATATTGAACGAAACATCACCAAAAGAAGTGGGTGCTTTTTGTATGCTTATCGTTTTCCCATCTTCAAGCCATCTTCTGGAAGTTGCAAATGCTAATTGCAAGGTTTCGGGTTCACCATCATCATCTGAATCTAATTCATGGACTAAAAGATTACGAAGCATTGAAATGAAAAAGCCATTTGCTGCGCTATTGGGCGGGCAATAGAAAAATCTTCCTCCTGCATCAACGGGATCTAAAGTGCAACCTTCGCCGCCAATAAAAGTGTCTCTAGTTAATCCCTGCGCCAGCATGCCATAAAAGCCAACAAGGAATTTATCGGGTTGGTCTCTTCGTAAAAGATCCATCGAATAACGCGAGCCATAAAGCGGGTTCACCCTTTCTGCACCGGTCCAAAATCCGTGGGCAGTTCCTCCTGAACGGGTCATCCCCATGAATATCCCCCCGTGCTTTTCAATGTAATCGCTGAGGTAGTTTTCTTCCTTACTGCCTTTTGGAAAAATTCTGCTGGCTAGTACGAAGCCATTAATGATATTCCAATAACTTCCAATCCTAGTAGAAGTGATGGGCGTGTGGGGATCTTCTTTATCAAATAGTGCTATAGGTATGAATGGTGGATCGGTTTCGGTTCTTATGCTTGCGCGTACTGCTTTTAGAAGTGCTACGCCATATTCTTTTTCTGCTTTTCGAACTTGAGTAAGCAGAGGTTCGAGTTTAAAATCGGTCAGCATGGGTTGAATATCTTTAAGAGACCGCCAGGCTTTGGCATCGACACATAAAGAATGCACCGGTGTGGAAATGTCGCCACAATATCTTTCCTTGGGAAGCAATCCGTTTTGCTGATTGCGATTGTTCAATATCAGTTGCAATTCTTTTTCCCATCTTGGTTGCATAGCAACAACCCAATCCCTATCACCTGTAATCGCCCACATGCGGATGATATCTAATAACTTGATTCCCGCTTGATGATGTTCCAAGCCTTTTCTGCTGAAATCGAGGATGGGAATCATCAGGTTTTTAGAAAGCTCTTTGTAATTCCATGCAAGCATAGCCAATACTGCTTCACTGCCCTCTGCGCTGTATAACTGTTCGTATTGATTGGATGAGCTGTAATTCATTTTGTCGCCTTGAAGTAGCATGAAGTTTTGCACAAGATGGTTTTTCCAGGCGTGATTGACCCTGGGTTCTGGAACTTCCACTTGGGTTGCCTGAGCGATTAAGTTGCGCCAAGTTTGAATTGTTTTGAGAAGGTGTTTATCAAAGGAGCCAGTATCAAACTTGAAGCTGTCGTTTTCGGGATTTTTTGTGAAGATCGCCAGGGTTGCAGATTCCCCTTTTTTTAGGTTTGCGTGCAGCATGCCTCTTTGAATAATCCATTTTGTATCGGTCATCAACAAGGTTTGATTTTCAGAATTCTTGAGAATGTTATTTATAAAAGTTGGTTTTTTTCCAGCCTCTGTTTGAACTGCCACCTTTCCCTGAATCCCCTTGATCAATGAGAACCGAACCATCACCAAACCATGTTCGCTGCCAAAGTTGCTGGTATCAGCAAAAGCTTCGAAGCGATAGGTTTCCATTTCTCTCGAATTTGCTTTCTGATCAATCGGAACACCTCCTTCCGTTTGGAAAGGCGAGGTGTGTACATAATCAATTGAGACAACAGGCAACCAACCTTCCAACCATTGAGGCGAAGTAACTCTTTCGGGGAGACTACCAAAAATAAATTCATCAGGGCCCACACGAAAAGTGATGGGCAGGCCAACATCCCGCCAACTTCTCGAACCGCCTCGTAAATTGATGCCACTGCCATTCGATACAAGCCGTGCCTTTACCCTTGCCTGAGGCGCACTCAACACGATGGGGTAATACCTAAAATCAGCGTTTACATAGCGGGGAGGGGGAAGGATGTTTTCAAAAAACTCGTAGCTGGGGCCATTTTTCTGGCTGATTGCAAGGCTTCCGTAAAGATCGACCTTGGAACCAATCGCCTCTTTAAGTGTAGGCAGCTTTTGCTGTTCCTCGTAGGCAAACAGTTTTGAAGTTTCCCCAATGCCTAAAGCCAGCATCATAAAAATTAATACGCCAAGCTTCATGACTAACCTCAAAGAAGGATCATCCTTGGAACTAAAGTAGTTCCTGTTTCCTCAAAAGAGTTTACCAGCAATCATGAGTGTGCTGAACATTAATCAATTAATTAAAGGTGATGATTCTTCTTCTTTAGTTTAGATTCGTGGAGCTATTTTAAATCAAAGTTTATGATGTTTATCTTGTCTTCAACCTTTGCGGTAAGGCCAGATTGATTTGAATCACCAAAACGAGAAGGAATGTTGGGCGGTGGCAAAGGGCTTCGATCTTCAGGAAGTTTATTGGAAGTATCTTGGATGGAAACAATCATTACTTTGTGATCGCCTAGCGCTGTGCCCTCGCGTTGAACCCCATTAATCTGGGTTTTCATTTTGTAAGAACCATTAGTGTCGATGATTCCCACGGAAGATGGAAGGTTGCCAATAGGTACAAAAACAATGGATCCATTCGTGATTTTTTTCCCATTGTAGGTGATGGTTCCTTCAACAGGTTTAAGAATTGGGCCATCCGGGCCGCAACCAAGCAGCATCAAGAATGTTAATAGCAAAAATGATGTCAGGATTTTATTAGGAAGCATCAGCGACCTCGCCATTAGCTCGGGTTGCAAGGCTTTGCAAAATCAAAAGGGAGGTGGAATCCTTGATAAAACGGGTGCTGCCATCACAGAAAGAAAACATGGCACCTCCTGTATGCGCACTCGAATAAGGCATATCGTTGACACCATAAGTTCCACTGTAATTGATGCCAAAGCGAATCATTTTATGATCAATCATGAGGCAACCTGTGTTGGCGTTTTGTGGATCATAAGAGTAATAACCCCAAACCCAAGGTTCGATACTACCCCAAGCAGTGCCAAGAGGCGCTATTCTATTTTTTGCGCTTGAGGTTTCTCCAAAAAGAAGCGTGTTGGAAGTTCCATCAGTAATGTCATTAAGCCTTGTTTTACTATAAGGGTAAATCACTCCTGAAGTGGTGAATCCAACATAGGCATTTGGCGGGGCAGCGGAGGTTACCACATTAACAAGTGCGGAGCCAGCGTTGGCCCTGTAATGCAAGGCTCCTTGCTCTTTTCCAAACCAAGGAATAGCACCACCCGATGCAGTTGGGTCGTCAGGGCTTTTGCCACCTAGTTCAGACGATGGGCAGACAAAGGTTTTAATCGGGTTGGTGTAAACGGGATCTAGGCCGAAGTGAGGCGTGGTATTAAATCGAATTGGTGAAACTACTAACAACGGAGTGCTATTATTGCTCAGTGTTGCTATTTTGGTGAGGATGGATTCTTGTTCGATGTAAGGGAAAATCTTGGCAGGCCAGCCTATGTAATAACCCTGCTTCGCCTCTGCGCCCGTGGGCATCATTTGCTGGGTTTGCTCATAGTTATGCAAAGCAAGTGCAAGCTGCTTAAGATTATTAGAACAACTCATCCTCGCAGCAGCTTCCCGCACCTTTTGCACCGCAGGCAAAAGCAACCCAATTAATATTGCGATAATTGCAATTACGACCAAAAGCTCTATCAGGGTGAAACCACTTTGAATCCGATGCTTGTGCATAAAACACTCGCTTTCCAATTAGATGCGTAGCTGGAAATAATTCGGAAGAGGTATAACTATGATATCATGTTTAAATCAAAATGCAAAGCAAATTTAAATAACTTTGCGCATTTCATTCAATGCAGCAACTCATTTTTAATCACTAATTAACCATCGTAACAGGTTTATAGCAAACCTGTTAAAGCACCTGTACTGTCGCCAAGGAAGGGCAGTTTGACATCCACCCTATTAAGCATGGCAAGCCAAAGGTTATTAAGCGGAGTTTCATTGGTGTAGCGGAATGAAGCCCAGTCTTGACGGATTTACCACCCCCTAACTTCCCGGTTGTGCCAAGTTAACGGAAACACAACAAGGAAAAGTTTTACACTCTATTTTGGCCAATTTATAAAAATAAAAGAGAAGTCGCCCACAACAATATGGTCACACCCTTTTTATTTTGGGAATAAAAAAGCCTTTTATGGCACTTGTGGTATTGGTTTGCCATCGTTCTTCTGAATCAGTAGCTTTAATATTTCTTGGTCGATGGGCATTTTGAAAGTTCGTACCGAGCCATCGCAATAAGCAGCGGAAAATTTGCCATCGATGCTCAACATTTTTGGCAAAGCGTTGGTTGGATCAAAGGCAAAGTCGTTGGGGTTAGTCCAAACCACAGACTCTTCAGCCTCCACCACAGTGAGGGTATTGGAGGTTCCATCCGTAAAGGTTGCTATACTGGAGGTTTTGTTGAGTTCGAATGCAGCGCCCTTGCCATAGAAAAGACGGTAATGTGTTTTATTGTCGCCTGGTTTATTCGCTTTAGGGTTGAAATAAACCTTGGGCATGTTCTTTGCAAGCTTTAAATTGTGTTCGCTATCCCAAGGCTCATCCATTTTAAATTGTTTGTAAAGTGCCTCTTCTTCGATGTATTGAAGGATTGCAACGCGCCAGCTGAGCAAGGGTTTGCCAGTTTTCTTGTCGCAGATGGCTGCTGCGGGGAAACCATTATAAGTGGAATTATAATTGTGCATCGCCAAGGCTATTTGCTTGAGGTGATTTATGGTTATCAGGGAGCGCTTAATTGCGTCAAGCCTCTCCTGCCTCTCCCGTAAGTATCGTTCTTGGGTCAGCGTCAGAGGGGCCCCCTCAGGCTTCAGAATAAGAGTCACACCGGTGGTACTGTTGAAGTCGAAGGGATCGAAGCGACGAGCACCTTCTTCAGCAATGACGGCTTTGGGCTCCGCATACAGATGCAGCAAGCCGTTCTCAGTCTTGTAAATTCCCCTCCAGACATTGGTGTTCGGCTGAAAGCTGAAGAGGGCCATTTCAAATTGATTTGGCTTTTTGGTCACATCCACTTGAAACGGCCCGGTAATACTTGTGCTTGCAAGCGCAAGCGTTACCCGCCTTTCATGAATCTGGATAGTTGGAGCCTCAGTCTTCGACAACAGATCGTTGTAGCCTTGGTTCGCTACTATCACATTCCACTTGCCCTGGAGGTCATCCTTGGCGTTTTGCGCTTGGGCTAGGCGGGTATGGCCCACCACCCCGAATGCAACAGCCATAAGGCCGAGGGCCAAAACAGGAAAAGGATTCAGTCGATGTGAGGACATAATCATCAATGGTACTCCCTAAGGTTAAATATTTACCCTTTGCTTGCCCTGATTGTTGAAACTATCAGCAGAAAGATGGTAGCCCACTTAATCAACCAAATTCAATCAGCAAGCAGTGCCGAACCAAAAAAAGACAAACCATTTCTGTTTTGTCGAATAATAACGGCGATAACTCCTAGTTGCAATCGAAATCCGTCACCCACACCAACCCTCCCTTTACAATCCACCCATGAACAATCACCGACAAATCTGGAATGAGTTCTGTAGCACTCACAGCATCAGCACCAATAAGGTACCTTTGTTTGAAACTTCATTTGGCCTTGCTGTTAAGACGAAGCAAATAGGGTTGCACAAGCGATGTTAGCTTTCAGAACCTGAAGCGCAGGAGGTTTTGTCTGGTTCAACCATGTGAAGGCCGGCAAGCATGCCACACCCTGCGTTGATATCCTGCCCGCCACTATAACGCCTAACCACAGGCTGACGAAGTTCTTCATTAAGAGCATCACGGAAGGTATTCAGCTCTTCAGCACTTGGTTTAAAAAACACCCCGGTGGGATCGTTGACATCAATCAAATCAATTTTCACTGGCATTCCTGCAGTCAAGCGGGCGATTTCCTTGGCATCTTCAGGCGAAGTGTTGATTCCAGACATCATCGTCCAAGCAAGCATCATTCGAACTCCGGAATATTCTTGATATTCCCTCACCGCACTCATAAGTTCTTCAAGCGAGTGCGTGTTTTCAACAGGGAGAAGCGACTTGCGTTTTTCAGAATTAGCAGAGGTTAGAGAAACAACAAGCCTGTAAGGTTGTTTCTCACGGGTAAATCTTCGTATGCCAGGAACCACACCAACGGTCGAGATGGTAATATTACGAGCATCTATGGCCAGGCCACATGGTTCACGCAAAATCGTTGCAGCTTGAATCACTTTATCGTAATTCAACATGGGTTCGCCCATACCCATGAAAACCACGCCCCTTACTGGATAAGAGGAGTCTTTACGGATTTGAATTACTTGATCGACAATTTCCCAAGGCTGCAAGTTTCTGCGAAAGCCCATCTTAGCCGTGGCGCAAAAAGCACAACCCATGGCGCAACCAACCTGGGAACTAACGCAGACAACATATTTTTCCTGCCCCTTCACATGCAAAAGAGGAATGCGAACGGTTTCAAAAGGCTCATCCCCTTCGCCTTTGAAAAGGTACTTGGTAAACCCATCGCGCGGGGAAACTTGTTTATCGATCAGCTGAAGTGTGGGAATCCGGGTGGCATTTTCAACTTTTTTCAGAACCCGCCAAGAAGTTTGCTCCATTACTTTGGGAACTTCATCAAGGGCGTTTCTAAGAACCGCAGACTGCAGTTTCCCTGCTAACTTAGGGTTAACCCCAAAGGGCGCAAGCAAAACTGCAAGCTCTTCGCCTGTATGGTTCTTAAACAAAATGGTTGGAGTTGGTTCCATGTTTCTATGCTAGTGGTTAAAATCTAGGTGTCATTACCTTTAACACCATTCTTTTCGAAAATACGGCCAACAAAACTTGTGCAATTCATATTATAACCTCTAGTAATTAACCGGAGGGCATACTAAAAGGCCCATTTATCAATCAACATCACTGGAGGATTATCCATGTCAGCAAAAGTAACTATGCCTGCACCTGATTTCGCAGCCACCGCTCTGGTTGGTGAAGAATTCAAGAACATCAAGCTTTCCGATTACAAGGGAAAGTATGTCGTTCTTTACTTCTACCCACTCGACTTTACTTTTGTATGCCCTACCGAAATCATCGCATTCGATGAAAAACTCGCAGAATTCAAAAAACGCAACACCGAAGTTCTGGGCGTCAGCGTTGACAGCCAGTTCTCACATCTTGCATGGAACAAATTGGAACGCACCAAAGGCGGCCTTGGTGGTGTGCGCTATCCCCTTATCGCAGACCTTAACAAAAACATCGCAAGATCTTATGGCGTGCTTTTGGAAGATGCAGGAATTGCTTTACGCGGTTTGTTCATCATCGACAAGGAAGGCATTGTTCGCCATCTTTTGGTCAACGATCTGCCTTTGGGCCGTAGCGTTGATGAAGCCATTCGCGTTCTTGATGCCTTGCAATTTGTAGAAAAACATGGCGAAGTTTGCCCTGCCAACTGGCAACCAGGCGAAGCCACCATGAAGCCCGACCCCAAGGGCTCCCAGGATTATTTCCAAAACGTCAAGTAAGCGCTTAATAGTTTTACCATGGGCATGAAGTTTACCCTTCGTGCCCATGTTTTTTAATTTTTAGGGTGAGAGAATCATGGCAGCTCAAATCATCGACGGCAAAGCACTTAGCCTTATCATTCAAGCTGAACTCGCACTTGATGCCTCAGCTATGCTCAAGGAAACAGGCGTAAAACCCGGCTTAGCTGCAGTGCTCGTTGGCGACAACCCTGCAAGTCAGGTTTATGTAAGAAACAAACAAAAGGCCTGCGAGAAAGCTGGTTTTGAAAGCTGGCTCTACAAACTTGACGCTAATACAACTCAAGAAGATCTTCTTAATCTTATATCAAAACTTAATCATGACCCTAAAGTTCATGGCATATTGGTGCAACTTCCCCTGCCTAAACATTTAAACACCGATCTCATACTTGATGCAGTAACCCCTCTTAAAGATGTAGATGGTTTTGGCCCAGAAAATCTTGGGCTTCTAACTTCAGGCAGGCCACGACTTCTTCCCTGCACTCCGCATGGCGTTCTTGTCATGTTGCAGCGCTACAACATCCCCGTTGCAGGCAAACATGTTGTTGTTCTTGGCAGAAGTACCATCGTGGGCAAACCCATGGGCCTGATTCTTTTGCAAAATGGCATCGATGCAACGGTCACCATCTGCCATAGCAAAACTGCAAACCTTAAAGAGATTACCAAGCAGGCAGATATCCTTGTGGCTGCGATTGGCAGGCCTTGCTTTGTGACCGCTGACATGGTGAAACCAGGCGCTATAGTTATCGATGTAGGGATCAACAGGTTGGACAATGGCAAACTGGTGGGCGATGTTGATTACGAACAGGTTTTGCCTTTATGTGGTGCAATTACCCCCGTACCAGGCGGCGTTGGCCCCATGACTATCACTATGCTTCTCCATAACACCATACTAGCAGCCAAGTTACAGTCAAATTCTTAATTGACTTGGGAACTTATAATCTGCCGAAGAGCGCTAGCGCTTTTCCTACCTTTTTGTTTACAATCTCTCATTGCTAAACTAACGGATCAAACTTTAATAGTTGATCCAACAGCAAGGGAAATAAAAGCATGATGATTCTATCTCCTTACATTCTGATACTAATGCAATGGTTAATGACAACTGCAATGCAGCTTCAGTTGGAAGATGCGCCCAAGAAAGTCGGGCCTCTCCCCAAACTTACCAGCGACAGCAAACGCGAAGAAGCTATCAAGCTTTATGGCTCTGGGTTGCTTTATGAAAAAGAAAATCGCCTGCTCGATGCCTTAAGGTCTTTCGAAAAAGCAATGGAATTAGACCCGGGCGCCCTTTCGCCCAGAAAAGCTCTCATCCCCATTTACATGTCCTTGGATCGAATTGAAGATGCGTTGGTTCAGTGCAGATATGTTTTAGAGCGGGATGATTCAAGCTTGGAAACATTCGCACTCTATGCCAAGCAACTTGCAGCACTCGGAAAAGTCGAAGAAGTTACCGAGATTCTTGAAAAGCTTATGAAAAACCCAGCATCGAAAGATAAACCTGAATTGCGACTTCAAGTACTGAGAGAACTTTCGCTGCGCTACGAGCAAGCTAGCAATTGGGAAAAATCCGAAGAGAAAAGCAAAGGTGTCGCAGACATTCTTGAAATGCCCTCTGCAGAAGAAGTACTCGAACTTACCGAAGATTCGTTTCGAAAACTGAAAGCGGAAAATTACGAGATGCTGGGCAGATTGGCCCTGAAACGCAAAGATACCAAAACAGCCATCGAATATTATTTAAAAGCTCAAAAGCTCGACATTGTACGATCAGGAAGGTTAGGGTTAAACCTCGCCCAAGTTTATGCAAGTGAAGGAAAAAACGAAGAAGCTCTGCTTCGTGTTGATGAGTTTTTACAAACCCAACCTTTAGGCACAGAGGCCTACGAATTAAAAATCTCTCTACAAAAGAAGATGGGGAAAAATAAAGATGTCGTTCCGGAAATCGAACTCGCATCCAGCAGAGATAATCACAACAATTCCTTGAAACTAATCCTCGCAAGGGAACTACGAATCAATGGGCAGACACCCCGTGCAGAAGCTATTTATGAAGAAATCGCCAATCAAGCTCCCTCGACCGAAGTGTATCATGCCTTGTTTGATC
>Ga0194045_1000703_pt1 | contig 11007 bp, 8 predicted proteins | sample JunL6211m_MetaG_FD_161686 | JGI IMG/M metagenome (GOLD analysis project Ga0194045, IMG submission 161686) | Anoxic zone freshwater microbial communities from boreal shield lake in IISD Experimental Lakes Area, Ontario, Canada - Jun2016-L626-11m | ecosystem: Environmental > Aquatic > Freshwater >...
GAACCACGTCGCGCGGGAATGTGTTGGAACCTGTCGAGTACTCTACCGGCGTTCCAAACGACCCTGTCCCCGTACCACGCAGAACGCTGATTGTTTCCGAGTAGTTGTTGACCGTCACCAGATCCAGTTTTCCATCGTCATCCAAATCCCCAACTGCCACCCCTGCCTCCCCCCACCAACTTTGGCCACCACCGGCCGCATAATTTACCGGAGTTCCGAAGATCCCTGACCCTGTTCCAAGCAGCACCGATACGTTGCCGCTGCTCGCGCTAATCGTAACCAAGTCCGCTTGGCCATCTCCATTGAAGTCGCCAATAGCGACTCCTTGCGGGTATGACTCGACGGCATAACTCGTCGCTTCTTGGAGTGTCCCGTCACCATTACCCAGCAAGATAGAAACCTGCCCCGATCCGTAACTGGCGACTGCCACATCAAGATTGCCGTCTCCGTTGAGATCGCCGATCGCTGCTGCGATTGGGTTGAAACCGGCTGCGTAACTGACCGCCGTATTAAACGTTCCGTCGCCGTTACCGAGCAACACCGATACTGTGCTAGAATAAGGTTCGGTGCTAGGAAAAGGTTCTGATGACACTACGTCCAGCTTGCCGTCTCCGTTCAAATCGCCCGATACCAAATGGAACGGATTCGTGCCAATGTCGTACGACGCTCCCTGTGTGAATGAGCCATCGCCCCGTGCGACTGGGGGGCCCTGTGTGATTGGGGTACCGAGCAGCGTTCCCCCTGCGATAGAGTCGTTATTTCGGTTCTCAATGACGAAAGGACTAAGCGGATTGATCGTGAACGAGCGCACCATTGAGTTTGCAAGTGGATTGCCTGCACGGTCGAGTAAACGGGTAGCCCCAGCGCTGCTGGCAGTAAACCGGTAGCTTCCGGGTTGCAGCGGACCGTCGGTGATTCGCAAATTGGCAGTAAGGCCGTTGGTGTAGATGGGGTTCGTTGCCAATGTATAGACCTGATCATCCCGAGTATCGAATAATCCGTCCACGCCGGCGGCTCGAAGATCATAACTGGCAGGATCATTCACCGTTCCTGCGACAAGGTCCTCACTAAAGGTCGCATTGAACCTGTCAATGAACGCGGTGGAAACGCTGTCGGCTGTGGGCAACGAAAGATCGGTGATGATTGGGGCGACGCCATCCGCTACGCTCGCCGTCAGAACATACTGTGCTCGGAGCGCCCGCTTCGCTAATCCTTCAACTCGAACAAAGTACGTCCCATCCGCGGCTACGATGTAATTCAGTAATCCGGTTGTGCTCGTAACGGCAGGTGTGGCGCTTCCGCTCGCAAACACACTCAAGCGGATATCCGAAAGGCCCGCTGTCCCAAACGAAGGTACTGCCAGACTTAGCGAGATCGTTGTCCCAAGCGAAAGGTTCGTCAGCCGGTAGTAGTCGCCTGCCGAGTCGGCTGCCGGCAACGCTCCACCGACTCGGGCGGTCGCTGCCCCACCGGTCCCAGAAAGGGTCAATGTGGTAGCATCGGCTTGGCTGTCATTGGTTTCAACCTCCAGTTGTGCCCCACGCGTCTGGTCGACTCGGAGCCGATATTGGGTGGCACTCCCAGAAACTCGCAGATAATAATTGCCGGGCGCGGTAATGACATAATTCTGCGGGCTGGTTGCCAGATAGGAATTGGAGGCGCTAAAAAGGTTTACGGAAGGGGTCGCCGAATCGCCCTCAATCGCCGCCGTGAGGCTATCGCCGCCTTGAGCGTCAAAACGCCAGTAGTCGTATTCCCATGAGGAGAAGTTGGGCAGCGAGGCCACGCCGAGGGATGTGAAGAACCCACTCCCCGCCGGAAATTCGGTCATCGGCAAAGGAGTCGCCCCAGGAACGGAATCATTCCCCAAATTTTCAATCGTACCCGTCGGCGGGTTTTCGATGACAAATTCGCTGGTGAAGGATAGGACCGAATTTCCAGCGCGATCGGTCAAAGCCGGAGTTGTCTGGAACCGATACCGTCCGGGCTGGAGTGGATTAACGCTGAGGAGCTGCATGACGGTCCGGGAACCCAGGCCTGCATAAGTGGGTGCAAGTGCATGGATTGTGTCATCGCTGTCGCCGTAGGTGCCGTTTGCACCAGCCTCGCGAAGGCTGTAGTTATTTGGGTTGCTGGCAGTTGACGGTAGGAGATCTTCATTGAAGGTGACGGAAAAACTGTCCAGTGCCGTGACGCCGCTGGCCGCAGTGCTACCCGGCAACGTCGTACTGATCACCGAAGGGGCCGTTGCGTCGGCTACATCAACATTCAAGACATAGGTTGGCGCCCAGCGGTACCAGGCTGACGTATTTTCTGATACCGCAACATAGTACATGTCGTTCTGCGGAAGCGTCCAATGGATGGTTCCTGTTCCCGTTGATGATGCCAATATTGTTCCATTGGCATTCCTTAATTCGATCTTTGGATCGAGCGTGCTATACCAAGGTCGAGTAATCAACAGGTTGACGATGTCGCCACCGCGCATATTCCCAAGTTGAAAGGTATCGACGTCCGAGCTCGGAGATGGGGTACCACTTATCACACCCACACTATGCCCGGCCCCGCTAGGCGTCAGCGCGATGGGGCCAGCCTTCGCGATGGTATCGTTGGCTTCGACCTCTGCGGGGACGCCACTGGAACGGTATGCGAGATTGATGCTCGGAGTGATTACCCCGCCATTGATCGCTTGAATGGTCCCCGAATTGGTCTGGCTCGGCGCTAAAAGGAAAATGGACTGGCCGTTGGTTTCCGAGCTGATCAGGCCTTGATTGACCAACGTCATCGAACCGCCAAATCGATAGTTGATTCCAATCTGGCCGCTTCCTTTAAAGTCAGATGCCGTCTTGATCGCTCCGTTTGGGCCTATGATGAACAACCCGTCCGTCCCGTTCATCTCCACCGTGCGGTACCCAGTCCCAGAACCTTCAAACAATATCTTGCCTAAAAGCGTTTGCCCAGGCGCAAAGCCAATACCGCTGTAGTTACCGAGCATATGTGCATTGGCAAAAGTCGTCCCGCCAGCGATCAACACCTGCGAATTGTCAGCTGACAGAGTGAAGTCGCCATTGACCGTTACGCCCGATAACGTTCCGCCCAAGCTGGTGAAACCTAACCTCGATCCATCGATCTCCGAATTCGCGAGGGCTCCCCCGGCGAGCGTTATCACGCTGCTACCCAGTATTGTTTGTGCAACGCTTAGCGAGCCACCGGAAAGGATCACCGTCTCATTGCTCTGTAAGCTTTTTATCGACTGGACACCGCTACGAATGTTAATTTCGGGGTTCGCCGCACCGCGATCGATGAGTACGTCGTCGGCTGAGGTGGGGACGCGACCCGTGCTCCAATTACTGGGTACGTCCCAAAAGCTAGAAGTGTCAGAAATCCATTGCACCTGCGCCAACATTCGCCGGTCTTCGAGCTGTTCGAAGAGCAGTGCCCGCAGTTTTTGTCGCAACAAGATCGATTGTTTTCGCTTCCCATTAATCGATGATCGAGTCCTAACAAAAGATGTTGGTCGCATGAGGATTTTTCTTGTTTTTGGGAGACAATGCAGTGTTGCGTCAAGGCGAGTGAAGATGGTCGACCATGGAAGTAATTTCCAAGACGAGGCTTCTTCATGGCTGCGAGGATTGACAGTGTAACAACGGGCACTAAGATCGTGAAGTCCCGAGTTTTTCCGACAGCGGACGATTCAAGCTGTTAATCGTGCCTTGTTGCGCTAGGCTCGGTTTGGGAATGCGAGGCGATCCAAGGTAACCTGCTTTCGTTCGAAACGATCGATTCTGAATCGAATTGGATCGATGTTGACTCGCTTGGTTCGGCGTACTGAGAATGTCTCAGAGCAATCGATCGAATACGAGTACCGCGTTGCTGAATACGAGTACCGCGTTGCTGAGTACGAGTACCGCGTTGCTGAGTACGAGTACCGCGATGCTGAGTACGAGTACCGCGATGCTGAGTACGAGTACAATAGGAAGCCAGAATAAAAACAAAGCAGTACAGCCACGTGCTCAGCCGTCCCGCCTCTTTCGTGACTTTGTCTCTTGTTCGCACTGGCGGACTGCGAGCGATGGGCTTTTCGACGCTTCCAGCATTTCAAACTCAAAGTGACAAACTTTAGGTGGCAATCTGGAGACCTATCCCACTTTACAGGACCAACAGCAACGGTCGCTTACGGATGGCAAGTAAACTGGCCGCGACAGCAGTGATCGCGGGCGTTACGCAAGAAACGCAAATAGACACGGCACATTTATGGGGGCATGATTTATCGGGTGCTTTCGTCCAAGGCATCTTCTAAATTCATCGAAATCGAGACCCGAATTTGTGAAACATGTCCCCAATCAACCAAAAGAGTTTAGAGACAAGCTGAGTTGGCGCAGCACTTAGCACACCCTCGCTTGAGAACTCAACGTTTCGGTTCTTGAATGTTCGGCCGAAATCCTTGATTATTCTGGACATTGGTGAGTATATTGGCACGGACCTAGTGGAGACTGACAAGTGGTTTTCCGGCAAGGGAACGGTCTACGAAAAATGAGGCTCATTTTAATGACGATAGTCGGCTGGTCGTTGGCGAGCAGCATGTTGGGATGTACGACCAGAGAACAAGCAGCGATGCCCATGCAGACTCGAGCAGCCGAGAATGTGTCCCCGGAAATGCGCGACCGCGCATTGAGGGCTTTGCATTCTGAGGATGCGAGGCTTCAATTGGAAGGACTTCGGTTCCTGGAATCCTTTCCGGAAGTCAAGCAGCATCAATTGTCGCGAGTGGAAGAGCTCGCCAAAAGTGGCAAAGACGCAAAAGTGCGTAGTCAAGCCGCGAAGATTTTAGAGTAGCCATTCAAGTGGTTGCCAAGAAACATTGGCTCATTTTGGATCGATTCCGCCCCGGCGCTCCAAGCAGTAGTGAGATAATTGGCGCTCAATTGCAAGGGGGGGCAGGATTCAGCTCCTCATCCCCCAACCCCTTCTCCTCGGAGTACCGAAGAGAAGGGGAGCTAGAAAGATGAGTGCCCTCAGTCACTTGGGTGTAACAAGGTGTGACAAGATAGCCAGGACTTAGAACCACGCGCATTGTCTTTCCCCCCTTCTCCTCCTGTAATCAGGTGGAGAAGGGGTCGGGGGATGAGGAGGTTTGATCACTGAGATGGAATGGCTAGAACCTCAAGATTTTTCAAAACACCTTTGCAAGCCAATGACGCCCGCCGAGTACTTGCTTTGGCAATGCCTTCGCCATCGTCAACGATGCCATGCCAAGCAGGCGAGGATAAATTGCACCAGCACATCCCCGACTATACCGTCGAAATGGTTGACGGCGAAATGATTGTCTTCCGAAGTCGTGTCACGGCGGGAATGGATCCAGCCAAGTTCTGATACGGGAACTGTTTCCGCGGCGAATCCCCGACTCGTCAACGATCCGATCAGCCACGTAGTCGACCCTATTGTAGAACGATTGTCCCAATCGTTTATCTGAAGTGAAGTTTGTACCTGCTTCAGAAATAGTTGAGGACAACTGTTTTACACTGGAGCAGCAATATGAGGACTCAGCAATAAGGGGACGGACTCAGCAATAAGGGGACGCAGCTCGTTGTTTTGGTGCAAAGCAGCTCGTGCACGCTTACGGTCTCAATACGCCAGAACACTTCTCGCATTAAGATCACGTCCCCAAAACACACAGGAATTCATTGGCTACACCCTACGAACCTTTGGAAGAGGATTTGAACCGCGTTACAACTTGGCAAACGTTGATCCGGCAACAGGAGAAATTATCAACTTGTGCTGTGAGGACCGGAATTCAAGCATGCAGTTGAGCACATTACGAAAACGCCATCGGAAGCTAAGCGTGATGGGAGTTTCTGCGCGGCTGACTTTGACAAACTTCGAAATAGCTACTCCAAACGCCATTATGTCGATATGGAATTTGGGTTTCGCTAATGATGTCTAAAGACTCGAATCATGCCAAATCGTCCGCCTGGTTCAGATGGCTGAGGCAACCTCTGGCCACGAATGATACTATTGTAGATGAAACGTTACGATTACTTCCTATGCGTGACAAACGTGCATGGGGCTTCGAAACTAGCATCGTTTGATTGGCATGTTCTAACGACGGGGAGTTAGAGTTATTCCCATAAGGACGAGTCAGTTTATGACCAACAACCAAGGCAGCGACTGGACCACGATGAAAAGCGAAGAAATTCAGACGCTTCTCAAGAAAGGCTTGGTCGCGACTTCGTCGACGCATGTTTCGCCTAGGTCGTCGCGGCCAGTTACTCTGGTCGTTGCTTTCCTGACGAGCACTTGTTTGGCCGCACTTTTTCTCTCGGAACTTGTCGGCATTTCGTCGATAGGGGCTCGCTGGTCGCGCACGATGATTGCCGACTTTCGATTCAACTTGCACATTGCCGTCGTTTTCTGGCTTTGTTTCCGAGGGGGGAAATGGTTTAGCATCGAAACGATTATCCCGCTGCATTGTTTGTGTGGTTCGCTCACATTGGACTCCATTTTCAATCGATGGTTCCTCGCCGATCCATGGGTTTCGGTATGGGGACAAGTCTATCGTTTGCTTTTGATTGCGTTGGTCTTTCGCATTTTTCGGCGTGCCTTTAGGATTTCGCTGCAACCGATCCAACGTTCGACAAACTGTCCTGATCTCACGATGTCGACACTCTTGTTTACCATGGCTATCTTTGCATGCCTGGTCCTCGGTGACATGCAGTTTAGGCATCGCTTTGCCGGACAGCTTTCGTCTAATTTCGTCTACGATCCACCTTTTTTGGCATTCGTATCTGCTACGACGCGATCCACCCTTTGGATAGGGATTGCATTGCTACTGTCCAATGGGAAACGAAATAGCATCCAGATAGGTATGGTGATGCTCGCTGGTTGGTTTATCAGCCGATCTCTCGTCGTAATCTTCCTAGATGGTGTACTATATCCTGCCGTCGAAAAGTTAGGGCCGATGTTCCGTGGCCGTGACTCGATGGAAGAGCTTGTGTTTTTGCAGTTTTTGCAGCTTGGGGTCGTTTGGGTGGTGGCACTGTTCTTTGTCTGGACCGGCTACCGCTTTTGTTTTAACAAACCCGAGCGTAACCCGATGGACAATCAAGCGGTGAAGTTCGATGCGATCGAGTGATGATCAAGGCGACTAGCATGATTCACTCGTTTTGCTAGCAAGTTGCTGCTCGAATTTTGGATTCGACGGGACTATTGAAAACTGGTTTTGTTTAGTCTCGACATGGAAACGCCGATACCCTAACCATAAGGGTGTCTTGCTCAACTCCACAGCGATCCAAAACGTCCTGTCAGCGGAATCGGTACTATGCGTATTGCAATGAAACTTTGGATTTTCTCAATTTTGGTTGGTTCTTTCGCTAGCAATGGCTACGCACAGAATCAGACGCGCGATGGGGCTCTCATGGGGGGAGTTGCTGGCGCGTTGCTCGGCGGCGTGATTGGGAAACAAAGCAACGATACCACAGAGGGTGCTCTCATCGGCGGAGCGGTTGGCGCCTTAGCAGGCGGGGTGGTGGGCAATCATCGCCAGCAAGCGGAGCGTCAACGCTACTACAACTCTCAGCCGGTTTATTCAACGTACCATGAGCATCGGACCTATGTGCAAGTCCCACAGCAGCGGGTCGTAACACGTCGTCCTGTAACAACCTCCGAAGTCATTAACATGACTCGCAGTGGTGTCAGCGATGCGGTCATCGTGGCTCACATTCAATCCAATGGCATTGCCATGCGTCCGGACGTCAACGACGTCATACTGATGAATCAAGAGGGGGTTAGCGACTACGTTGTCACAATGATGCAACAGAGCGGAACAGGTTACCGAGCGACGACAACCCACCAACAACCTACAACCGTGTATCGGACGTATCAACCGTCAACGCCAGTCGTCGTACAAGAAGAGTACTACGTTCAGCCACAGCCAGTCTATCAATCTCGTCCCGTCTATTACGTCGAACGACGCGGGTTTTAGGTCCAACGAGCTCGGTCGATGCTGTGATCTCTCCTGCTGAAATTCGGACCAAAGCGCAACGTCTCTATCCACAAGCGATTGCTGCTTGGCTCAGCGGCGAGGAGACTGAGCTGTATCCGTGGCGAATTCCGGCTAATCTTAAGTTGTCCGATGTGCACTCCGAAAACGTCCGGGATGTGCAAGCGCTCCGGCAGTCCGCCAAAGAGACAATCGGGTACGGCTATACCGTTGAATGGCAGTCACGCAAATCTCGCAAGCATGGCGAGAACGACTTCTTTCCAAACGCGATCACCTTCGACTCGCGGGATGACTTGCTCAAGTTGATCGGCAAACAGTCGGAGTTTAAGAGCCTTGAGCGCAAGGTCAACAAGATTCGCGCGCGATTGCCTGAACTGGAAGTCTGGTTGCATAAAGCTTGGCAAAGGCTGATCGATTTGGATTCAATCGACGACTTGATTTCTGTCGTTGAGTATCTCATGCGAAACTCGCGACCGGACTGCTTTGCTCGCGAACTACCGTTGGCGGTTCCGACGAAGCTTATTCAGAATCATCGACCGTTGCTGACGGAATGGCTTGATAGATTGTTGCCTGACGAGGCGATCGATTGCAGTGGCGATCCAAAGCACTTCGAGCAACGCTATGGATTCCGCTATTTTCGAAAGCACATTCTCACTCGCATCCTCGACTTGCAATTGCAATCTGAGCTGCGACTGTTACCTTCCGAACTTTCGCTGCCGCCGCAGGAGATTGCAAGGTTGCCGATCGCAAACGTTCGCGCGATTATCGTGGAGAATCAGGTGACATTATTGACTTTGCCGCCTGTCGAGCGCGGCATCGCATTCTTTGGGATGGGAATGGGGATCACGCAGTTGTTTGATATCGATTGGCTGCGACGTACGCCGATTTTGTATTGGGGCGACCTTGATGTGCAAGGCTTCCAGATTCTCGCGATTTTGCGACGCCACTATCCGTCCACAAGCAGCATGTTAATGGACATGCAAACGATTCGTGCGTTTGAGCATCTTGCCACAGATGGAACCGGCCATTTACCCGAAACACCATCCGAGTTAAGCGAATCGGAAGCAGAGGCTTTTTGGTATTTGCGGTCCAATAATTTGAGAATCGAGCAGGAGCATATTCTACAAGTGAATGTCAACGCAAGCCTCGCAAGGCACTTTGATCCCACGTACGGTTAAGCTCGCACGGTTAAGCTCGCATCGCCTATAATGCTTGGATTGTCAGCCTGTCTTTTCTAGGTCTAGGAGTCGCGAGCGATGGTTTTCAAACTGCAAATAACGGTTGCCGTGCTGTTTCTGATGCACGGACTTCCTACGTTTTCCGATGAGGGTAAGAACGAGGACAGCAAGCTACGAATTATATGTTTTGGTGCGCATCCAGATGATGCTGAGTACAAGAGTGGCGGGGTAGCGGCTCTGTGGGCATCCCAGGGCCATCATGTCAAACTTGTGTCGGTCACCAATGGAGACATCGGCCATTGGGAGATGTCCGGAGGAGAATTAGCGATACGGAGAACGGCCGAATCCGCGCTCGTGGCGAAACGACTGGGAGTCACTTCGCAAGTCCTCGATATCCACGATGGCGAGTTGCTGCCGACGCTTGAGAATCGTCGAACGATCACGCGTCTGATACGAGATTGGAACGCGGACATTGTCATCGCTCATCGTCCGTGGGATTATCATCCGGATCATCGGTACGTTGGCGTGTTGGTGCAGGACGCCGCGTACATGGTAGCCGTCCCATTTTTTTGTCCGGACGTACCCCCCTTGAAAAAGAACCCTGTGTTCTTGTACTCCAGCGATCCATTTCGCAAGCCGAATCCTTTTCAAGCCGACATTGCGGTCGACATCGGGCCTGTGTTTGAGCAAAAAGTGGATGCGTTGATGGCATTGGAATCGCAAACATTCGAGGGTGGGGCGTTGGGTAGCGCGCAACAGACGGCGGCGAATCCACCCGCATCGCAACCCGATTTGCGTCGCAAGTGGTTGCGAGAACGTTGGGTCACACGGCATACAGCGGAGGCGAAGCGAAATCGGCAGGTTCTGGCTCGATGGTACGGAGCGGAGCGCGCTGAAAAGATTGAATTTGCTGAATCGTTTGAAATCTGCGAGTACGGTCGACAGCCGGAGCCCGACGAGCTTCGCAAACTATTTCCGTTTCTACCAGCCGAGTGACCAAAGAGAGAGTCGTCGCCCGCGAACCGACTGGGAGGAGATCATTGCGGACAAATTCGAGGACGTCCGCACCAAGACGCTGAAAGAAATGTCGTAGAGCTATTACCCTTCAGGGTCATCCAATAGTTCTTGAAGGCGATTGCCTAGATTCGTTGCAAATCGTTCTGGCCACGTCGAATCGATCAACCCAATTTGGATCATGTCCATTAAATGAGTCTGATCTTTGCGGCGGAAACTATTGAGTTTCATCTCGACTAAAGCGGTGAGTTCGACAATGGACCTTCCTTCGATGTCGACGGCTTGGTCGATACGCGGTGTGGCAGTCGCGTACTCTTTACGAACCTTACGTTCGGCTAACAGGACGTGAATTCCTTGACTTGGTTTTCCATTAGGACCATCCAAGAATACGATCACATCCATAACGGAATCGCGAACGAATCCCGCGGACGCCAAGGCAATGGTAGCCAAGTTTAAATCCTGTTCACGCAGCAGAATATCTACATCGCGTGTGTTGCGGACAGCGCCATCATCAATGGTCGCTACCCAAGCTGCAACGGCGTTACCACCGATGACGGCATATGGAACACGTGCATTGCGCAACGCAATGCATGTGCGGTCGAGTCGTTGCTTTACTAGCTCCACGGCACGATACATCCTTTCGAAAACGGAATTCGTCTCTTCGCGGACGAACATATTTGGATTCGTGGGTTCCATGAGCCGATTGTAACCTGCTACGCTGATGTGTGATTGCCAAGAAACGCTAGTCAATGGTCTTTATCCGTTCGTTCGGCAACGAGGCAGTACTCGCGACGATTGTGTGCAAGCTGTCTTGCTTCG
>Ga0194045_1000707_pt1 | contig 10946 bp, 5 predicted proteins | sample JunL6211m_MetaG_FD_161686 | JGI IMG/M metagenome (GOLD analysis project Ga0194045, IMG submission 161686) | Anoxic zone freshwater microbial communities from boreal shield lake in IISD Experimental Lakes Area, Ontario, Canada - Jun2016-L626-11m | ecosystem: Environmental > Aquatic > Freshwater >...
CATTTAATTCATTGCATAACTATCCCATTGGTAAAGCAAAAAAGAATCATTGGGGCGATGCTGTCACAATTCTTGATACTACCTCTGGAACTCCGTATTATTTTAATTTTCATCTTCGTGATGTTGGTCATACAACAATAATAGGTCCTACTGGCGCTGGCAAGACAGTAATGATGAATTTCTTATGCGCTCAAGCGCAGAAATTTCAATGCAGATTATTCTTTTTTGATAAAGATAGAGGGGCTGAAATCTTTATACGAGCACTTAACGGCAAATATACAATTATAGATCCAGCAACAAAATGTAACTTTAATCCACTTTTACTACCTGATACCGGAGAAAATAGAACTTTTTTGCTAGAGTGGCTGAAGCAACTAGTTTCTGTGAATGGTGAAATGATAACCGCTGAAGATGCATCTACTTTAAATACCGCAATTAACGGTAATTATAAACTCAATAAAAAAAATAGAAAATTGAGTAATATAGCGCCTTTTTTAGGATTAGAAGGGCCTGGTAGTTTGGCTAGCAGAATGGCAATGTGGCATAGTAGTGGCTCGCATGCCAAGATCTTTGATAATGATATAGATATTATAGACTTTGATGAATCTACTATTTTTGGCTTTGAAATGGCCGAATTACTTAAAGATAAATCAAGTCTCGCTCCTGTTTTGAGTTATATATTTCATAAAATCAATCTATCTTTGGACGGCACTTCAAGCATGATAGTTTTAGATGAAGCATGGGCTTTAATTGATAACCCAGTGTTTGCTCCTAAAATTAAAGATTGGTTGAAAGTTTTACGTAAATTAAATACTTTTGTAATTTTTGCTACGCAAAGCGTTGAAGATGCTAGTAAAAGTGCCATAAGTGATACATTAATTCAGCAGACTGCTACTCAAATTTTTCTTCCTAATCTCAAAGCAACGGATGTTTATAGAACTGCTTTCATGTTAAGCGAGAGAGAATTTGAATTAATCAAAACCACAGATCCAGGAAGTAGATTTTTTTTAGTCAAGCAGGGTAATAATGCTGTAATAGCGCGTATAGATTTATCTAGCATGATCGATATAGTTAATGTTTTGTCTGGAAGAGCTGATACTGTAATTATCTTGGATGAGGTGAGGAAGCAATACGGAGATGATCCGAATGCTTGGCTGCCAGAATTCAACAATAGATTAAAAGAATTAAAGGAATAACTATGCAAAATATAATGAAAAAATTAAGCCTTTTTTTTATTATAATGATAGTAACAGCTATTTTTTTTATAAATGATAGGGCATGTGCATTTGACTCAATGCTTGCTTTTGAATCTCGCTCAACTACATCTGGTGGCTTAAATTACTTAAGTAATCTTGATGATTGCTTCACTAGTGGTAAAGCAACATATCCGTGGGAATATGGTGCGTTTAATAATATATGTATACCAACAATGCTAAGCAAAAACAAAAATAGCTGCGCTGGTAGTGGGGTTGCTGGATTTTCGTTGGGTATAAATGCAGCTCGAAGCGCTGTATATTTTATTATGCTTACATCGTTTCCTGTAGGCAGCCTACTTGCTTTGCTAGCCATTGGTGTAGAATATATAATTATGGTCGATCTTTGTACTAATGCATATATAGTAGCGCCACATGAATATATAAATTTTGAAGAAGGATTAGTGAATTGTGTTCAGCAAGGCAATCTCGATAATGACACTCAAGCAGTAATAAATACAAAAGAAGGCGCTCTTACAGCAGTTGATGTACCTTTTTATTATCACTGTGATCCTTTTTATGATCCAGATACAGGAAGCACTTTAGTAGCTGGCACACCTGAAGATGAAAAATTAATTGGTAGAACATGGGGTTATATGGGGGCTGCTTCTCCATATTGCGCTGGTGATGCTGCAAAATATGCTAAAAAAGACCTGGTTGGTAAAGTTGTTGTTCATTATGTTTCTGGATGGGATAGATTTTGGGATGGGTTAGGTAGGTGTAAAAAAGGTGGAGAAGGCTCACCAGAAAGACAAGAGCTTATATTAGCAACCAAAAAATCTGAAAATGGTAAATATATGCTGCCAGCGCATTACCATGCATATTATAAATTTAGTTCTCAGATAGGTAAAGTGCAGCTTTGCGTCGTAACACCATATACATTACTTCCAATTAAAGTTGGGTGCAGTTATGTTCCGCCACCCGCAGATGATCTAGATTTAGATAACTTTCTCAAAGCTTATTTGCATGGTACCAGATGCTATTATTTTATTACTGGAAGAACTGATTTAAATGCCCTTGGCAGAAATCTTAATGATGATGATGAACTTGGAATTAAGAAAAAATATGTTAAAGATTTTTTAAGTAGCGATATGCATATAATAAGTACAGTTGTGGGCTGTATTCAAGATTTATTAACTAAAGTATTTATTGAGGCAGATTATAATATTAGTGGGCAAAAACCTTTTTTTCAGATTATTCAAGAGCGCTTAAAACAAATAGTTTATGTTATTTTGGTTTTGTATGTAACTTTAGTTGGTATAAAAATTATTATCTCTACTGAAGTACCACAAAAAAGCGAGCTAATAATGTATATAATAAAATTTGGATTAGTACTTTATTTTACAACAGGTAGTGTTTGGTATGAAGTTAAAAACGGGGAAAAAGTCGGCCTATATCCAGCACTCCTATCAGCTTCGAGCGAAATTGCAGGATTTTTCATGGCCGCTCAAAATGATAACGATCCAATAGGTTATTGTAAATATCAGCTTTATGGCTTTAATTTATTTGAAGAAAGAGAAATACCAGTAAATGATCCAGCATTAGAATCGACGATGGGTTTTACGGATCGTATTAAGATGACAGTTTGGGATTTAATAGATTGTAAAATATTAAATTATCTTAACTTAGGCTCCTGTAAATATACTATATCTGGACTTATAGGTATTTGGATTATTTCAGCTGCATTTTTTGTCAATTTGCAGGGATTTTTGCTCAGCATTGTATCATTCATATATTGCCTAATGTTGCTGTTAGTAATATTCAAATTTATACATATTTTTATATTATCAATGTTCGTTCTGACAATATTAATCTTAATATCACCTATAATAATTTGCTTTGCATTATTTGATTATACAAAAGGAATTTTCCAAAAATGGATGCAATTGATAATTGGTTATATTTTATACCCAGCTTTATTATTTGCATTCGTTGCGTTGATGCTTGCAACATTTGATTCGGTATTTTTTGGTGAGATAAAATTAGAAGATTTTGGAGGAGACGTAAAAAAGGCTTGCGCAGAAGTTGAATCTGTGTTCTGCGCTACATATAGAGCGCTTGATGGCAATCCATGTAATTCAAATCTTGGTACAATAAATGGAACATTAACAGAAACTCTTGATCTTGGAGCACTTGGTAAATTTACTATTCTTAAAAGTGCTTTTGTCATAATTTATCTTGAAGCTATTCTAAAATTAATGTTGTTTGCATTTTTATTCTATTTATTTTTGAGTTCAGTCTCTGGCTTTTTAGCTATATTAACTGAAGTTCAAGATTTAGGAGGTATGGCAAAAGGCATTGGATTTTTAGGTTCAGCAGTAAAGGAAATTGCAGCAGTAGCAGTTAGTGCGTCAGTAACGGCAAAAACAGGTTCAAAAGAAGCCGGAGATGCAGCAGGCGGTGGAGTTAGAGGCGGTGGAGGTGCAATAGGTGGTGCACTTAGAGGAAAGCCCCCTGGCGGAGGTGGCAGTTAAAAACTATGCCACACGTCAATTTCAAATTATTAGCACTCCTTGCTTCATTATTGCTAAATTTTATAATCTTCGAAGCTAATGCAGATATTTATTCTGAATGTGTATATAGCTGGGAATTTGGTGATGAAGATAGAAAAATGGTCATAGTAAGACCTGTAGGTCAAATATGTTATAAAAGATGTCAAAATGAATGTAATGCTTTTGGACGTAAGGATCCTACTGAAATTGTAGAAGACCAAGATGCATTTAATAATGCCGCAAATGGTGTCGATGATAATTTAAATGCCGATATTATAGATTCATGTATATTTCATTGTCAAAAGGGTGAGTTTTTCACAAGTAATTATAGAGAATATAATGAAGAAGGTAAGATAGTATGGAGTGCAAACAAAGCTACTACAAAAGTTTCTTGTAGTATGAGTGGTATATCTAGTGCAACTTATAATTATTATCCATCTGATTTGGTTGTTGATCCGACAAAAGCGACAGAAAAAGAAACAATAAAAATACAAATGATTAACCAAAGCGGTAATGGAGAAATTGGCAATTCCATATATTTATGTGGATTTAAAACATTGCAATTAACTCCTGTATGGGATTCAGTACTAGGAAGTGAGTGGCCTAATACGTCAGAAATCAATAAAAGGATAAGTAATGATAAACTAGATTGGCACGCGAAAAATCACAACTGGACGGATACCGGAATAGATATAAAAGATGGTGATTATTTAGAAATAAAATATGGGGGTAGCTATATATTCGATCCATCACAAACTGGTTATAATTCAATATATAATCAAAGCTTACACATCTGGAGGCCAGCCAGTCCTTTGGGTAGTTTTTTTTATGGATGGAAAGCTGAAGAATTGATAGGATCTCAACTTATATTACCTGAAATGAAAATAATCAGTAGAGATGATGATGGTGTTCCAACTGAAATTGATTATGGAGATGTTGAAGGCATAACAAATGCAAATAATGCGTTAAGATTTTATGGGCTAAGAGCTCGTATTTGGTCGGAAAGTAGGGAATTACCAGAGAGTTATAAAGCTTTGGGAGCAACAATGCCACATCTACTTTCGTGGATAACAGATCCAACAGAATCTGATAACATAACGTTTCGTACTAAAGAAAGATTAAGAATGCTCACATTCTCTGGTAAATTAGATGGCTTTTCTACAGAATACATGAGATTAGGATTAAGACATTATGATAATTTCAATACATACAATATATTAGGTCATTCTGTCTATGCTAATAACATTGGTGGTATGAATGTTTCGGTAAAATGGAGAGGCTGCAATTTTCGTTCAGGAGAAAGACTTCAATATGCAATAGTGCCTATTGATGATTCTAATGAATATCAACCTGAATCCCCTAGTACAGAATGGTATGATGTGGATATGAGTAGTGGCTTTTTTGAACCCAAGGGAAAAGCAAAAGGGAATATCTTCTTTAGAATTAAAAAATTAGATTTACTTTATAATGATGGTAAAATTCCAATTTGCTTTAATTCAGGATCGTCTCCGTGCGCTAGTACAATTGCAAACATTACAGATGAATCAAAGTATGCTTCTTATAATACAAGCGGCGAATACTACATAACGGTTGAGAGAAAAGCAACTAAAGCTCCTATATCAACTGGATTATCTTCAATTGTTAATGAAATATCTAATTATTTTTTTAGTGACGATCTAACGAATCCAAGATATGGAACTGTACAAAAGATATTCAAAAGATTGGTTTTGGATACTAATTTTTTAGATGCAATAAGAGCGCTGCTTGTTCTATATATTGCATTCACAGGACTTAGTTTTGTTATAGGTTTAGCACAATTAACGCAACAGGAGGCAGTTTTCAGAATATTAAAAATCAGTATAGTTATCGTCTTAATTTCTGATGGAGGATGGGATTTTTTCAATAATTATTTATTTAATTTTCTGAGAGTTGGTTCGTTAGAATTAATTTTGAGAATTGCTGGTTCAATGACACCTTCAATGGACTTCACAGAACAAGATCTTTTAAATAATCCTGGGATCGTATTTTCTGTATTCGATGGCCCTTTCAGACAATTATTTAGCGCTCAAGTTTGGATAAAGATTGCTTCTTTGATATGCGCTAGTTTGTTTGGATTTATAATTGCTATAGCGATTATATTTGCAATTGTCTTGTATATTATGTGCATAGCAAAAGTTTTAATGCTTTATCTAATGTCCATCATTTCTTTAGGAATTCTTTTTTTAATAGCACCTATTTTTATATGCTTTTTATTATTTGAATATACAAAAAGCTTTTTTGATGGCTGGATTAAGCAGATGTTATCCTTTGCATTACAGCCCGTATTTGTAATTGTATCTGTTGCGTTTTTCAATACATTATTGATGACTGCCTTATATATGACGCTAGGATTTACAGCTTGTAAGATTTGCCTCTTAGGTTTTTCTATAATTGGTTTTGATGTATGCATTATACCAGGGTATATGAGTGCAATCACTGCACATCACCCTAATGCTAATGCTTTTGGCATTCCAATTAATTCTGTTGCAAGCGCTATAATATTTTTAATCATAGGACAAGCTATGTATGTATTTTGCGATTTCAGCTCATCACTCGCAAACATGATAGCTACTTCAAGCTTTATAGGCATGAATCTTTCTGAAGCAGCTAGTGATGCAAATCCAGTAAATCATTGGATTTCGAGCTTTACAGCTCAAAAAAAGAACTCTACTGATAAAAAAAGAGCTCCTGTAGGTGCTGCTAATAATGCATCAAATCAAAGAAGAGCTCCTGTAGGCATCGCTAATAATGCACAAAACCAAAGAGGAGCTCCTGCAAATGATGATGCAATAATAGAGATGGGTGATCAGAGGGATTGATGCATTATAACTTTAATAGATTAATATTATCAATTTTTCGAATCATTCTTCTTGTTTTAATAACAACTAAATTCTCGACATATTCTGCATTGGCAGCTGGAGGTGCATGCATTGCCGCTAATGATTTTGGCTTAGGTGGTATTCTTTATGTTCCAGCAAATCCAGATGAAGGAATGACGTCTGGGGATTCAAAGCTGTTGCGCGAAATACCAAAAAAACAACAAATCGCTCCATGGTACGATAGCGGCCTATATACTCTTGGTAATCCTCCAGATCCAAGAAATCCAACTCAAAATAAATTAAAAATTACTATAATTGGTGATTGGAACCCATGGGGTGATATTGAAGGGCTTGACGTCAATGATTGCGAATTAGTTAATTGTGATAAATCCAATGTAGAAGATAGGATGTGCTTACCTGAGGGTAAAATTGTGAATAGAGATATTAATAAATTACCATGCTCTTTGAGCGATGGCTGGGGCTTGTATGGCTTAATCGCTTTGGCTGATTCTGGCAAAAATTATTCAAATCCAAATGAATTAAGCGCAGCAATTAATTTACCTAATAGTCTTTTTAGAACTTTTAGAGTGTCACCTGCGATTAAGGGATCTCGGATAAATTCTTCAAGCTTTGATGAAGAGCCAGAATATGAATATTATTTCGAATTAGATGCTACGCAAGTTTGCGATGAAAACAGCTGCGTAAAAGATGTCCATAGAGAGGGTGGAGAATATATCAAGAGAGGTAGATTATTTTTTAAAATGCAAGATAATTATTATCAAGATAATACAGGTGGGTATAATATCACTATAACTAATGGAGTCTATGCAGAAAAAGGATTCATAGAGAGAACTATTTACATGTTTGAAGCGCAATTAGAGCGAGTAGTTCAATCACTTAACAAAAATTTACTCAGTAATCCACAATTAATTGGAATTATTAGAGCAATGTTATTACTATATGTTGTAGTCGTTGGAATCATGTTTGCGCTTGGTATGTTTCGGGCAAGTCAAAAAGAATTAGTCATCAGATTATTCAAATTCTCCCTTGTTGCAACTCTTATTTCTGCAGAAAATTTAGGTTTCTTTGATACATATTTATTTAGTCTTTGCAGAGACGGAGCTAGATCAATAGCTAGCATGGTAATTAACGCAACGATGTATTACGATGGTGATCCAAACTCTCCTATATATTATATTCCAGACAAAGCTTCTCCATTAACTGTTTACGATGTTTTACTGAAAATGCTTATAGCCTTACCAATTCATGCAAAAACTTTATCTTTATTATTTTATGAATGGAAATTGTATTGGATACCGTGCATATATGTTGGACTGTATTTTATAATTTCATCAATATTAAAATCGCTCGTTTTATATTTACTTATGCTTACGCAATTAGCCTTATTATTATTAATCGCACCAATTTTCATCATTATGCTGCTTTTTCAAATTACAAAAAGTTTATTTGATGCCTGGATGAAACAAATAATTTCTACTGGTTTAATGTATATTATGTTAGCTGTTAGCATTGGATTGATGGTCAAATTAATTTTTGGTCAAATAGAGCAGTTATTATTTTTTAGAGTATGTTGGCAAACTGTATGGGAATTCAAAATTTTGGGAATAACAATTATAGATTTGAAATTTTGGTATCCACAATCTGCTCCTGAATTTTTGAATGCTGTTAATGCTATTAATTTCTTTTCATTTTTATTACTGTCAATAATATTTTTCTCATTAATGGATAAAATACCAGAAATGGTCGACAGCTTAATGGGTGCTGGAAGAATGCCAAATGCAAGTATGTACAGGAGTGGCATGGGACAATTTAATAGCAGCTTTGTTGGCACTTCTATAAATAAAGTGAAGTCTACTATGAAACAAGGAGCTATGGCAGCAATTACTTATGTTGATCGCGGAGCGACGGCAAAAATCACTTCTACTGTTAATAAATATGGATATAAAATTAAAAAACTAAAAAATAAATTACGTGGTTCTAAAGATTAGTGCTATAGTCAACTCCCAACAAGTTAATAGATTATCACTGGCCGCTTATGTAGTCATTTTCATGATTAAGCACTGTTAACAGCACCTAATTCCTTGCTCTTTCCATCAAGTTCAAGCGAAATTACTGCGGTGCTTTGGAAAAAACACATATTTTATTGAGAAAATTTTTATTCTTGGAGATGTTATAAGAGAGATGTACAATACTAAGAAATTTTATCTAGCAATATTTATTGCTCCAGTGCTTTTATTGAATAGTGGTTGTGCATTTTTGCTGCCAGTTGCAGCTACTGGTACCGCTGGAATCGTTGCATTTGATGAACGATCTTCTGGTAAGATAGTTGATGATGCCGTCATTATAACAAAGATAAAAACTGAATTTTCTAAAAATAATGCAAATAATCTTTTAACAAAGATCAGTGTAAATGCTTATGAAGGAAGAATTATGCTAACTGGTGTCTTAAAGGAACAAGAATATGCAGACGAAGCCGTAAGGAGGGCATGGCGCGTATCTGGAGTTAAAGAAGTTATTAGCGAATTAGTCATTTCTGAAAGTCCAAAAAATAAAGCAGAAGATGTATGGATTTCTAGCCAAATTAAAACTAAATTTTTATTAGAAAGACGTTTAGATTCATTAAATTATAAGTACGATGTGAATGATTCAATCGTTTATTTATTAGGCGTAGCTCAAAATAATGAAGAATTAGAGAGAGTTATAAGTATTTGCAGAGGCATTAAGAACGTTGAAAAAGTTGTTAATTATGTCATATTGAAAACTGATCAGCGTAGAGAAAAAAATACGATGTAATAGTGAAAATACACTGATTTTTTGGAAGAGGATAAGGGTGAATATTTCTGTTGCTATTTTAGGTGCGACCGGGATGGTTGGTCAAAAAGCTATTGCTTTATTATCAAGCAATCCACATTTTGATATAATTGAGCTAGTCGCGTCAGATCAACGGATAGGACAATCTTTTCAGGATATATGTGATTGGCGAGAATTACTCATTCCGTTGCCAAAAAAAATTGCTGCCCTTACTATGAGTACGATATACAATCTAAAAGCTGATTTCATCATATCTTGCTTACCATCCGATGTAGCAGAGGTAGTTGAGCCAATATTGGCTGAGCAAGGCAAGGTAGTTTTTTCAAATGCCTCACCTTTTAGATTGCATAAAAATATTCCATTATTAATTCCTGAAGTGAATCTTCATCATTTGCAATTAATTAAAAAGCAAGAAACAGCTGGGAAAATTATCACAAACCCTAATTGCTCAGCAACAGGAGCGTCTCTGGCCATAGCACCATTAATGGAGGTTGGTGAGATAGATCATATAAGCATCGTTACATTACAATCTATAAGTGGAGCTGGCTATCCAGGGATACCTTCATTCGATATACTTGGTAACACCATACCCCATATTAATGGCGAATCTACTAAAATAACAGAAGAGACAAAAAGGATTTTGGGAGATATTGAAAATCCTGCAAAATTCGCCATTACAACGCAAGTACATCGTGTACCTGTACTATACGGTCATACAATAACACTTCATGTGACATTTAAGGAATCAATAAAAATAAATCAAGCGCTTGAATCATATGATGCGTGGAACAAAAAATATCCCAATCTCTTTTTATTTCATAATGAAAATGGTCGCCCACAAAGCTCAAAAGATTTAACTCATGACGATATGCGAGCACATATAGGGCATCTATGCCAGGGCGATAAACCAAATATTATTAATTTAGTATGCCTCACTCATAACCTTGTGCGTGGAGCTGCTGGTGCAGTTATTTCTAACATGGAAGCTTATATTAAAAGTTAGGCAATGCAAACCATATATTCCTTTTTTGAGCATATGTCAGAAGATTGGTTTCTTCTATTGTTCTTTTTGTTGGCATGTGAGAAAAAGCAAGATACTTTTTTTAAGATGTTATATCTGACAGTTTGCTTAAGTTCTACGTTGAATGTATTTCTCAAAGAACTATGGCAAGTGCCCCTGGATCCCAGTATAAGTCAGGATTGGTGGGGATTTCCAAGTGGACACATGCAGCATGCAGCCATATTTTATATTGCATTAGCGGCTTACATCTCAAGAGCTTACGCCTTTATTATAATGCCCATTATACTATACGGAATATATAAATCTTTTATATATCATAAATATCATGATACTCCAGAAATGATTGCCGCTCTTAGCATCTCAATGATATTACTTACAATCATGAGTATCCTTTATACATATAGTAAAAAATATAAATCAATACCGCAGCTATATGGAATCTCTATAATATTTATATCAATCATAATAATATTATTTGGATTAGAGAGAG
>Ga0194045_1000708_pt1 | contig 10940 bp, 10 predicted proteins | sample JunL6211m_MetaG_FD_161686 | JGI IMG/M metagenome (GOLD analysis project Ga0194045, IMG submission 161686) | Anoxic zone freshwater microbial communities from boreal shield lake in IISD Experimental Lakes Area, Ontario, Canada - Jun2016-L626-11m | ecosystem: Environmental > Aquatic > Freshwater >...
GGAACTAAGCTTACCTCATCCCCTGTTTGCCAAGTATTGCTAACTTTAACCCGATAAACATTAAACTCCATATTTGAACCACTAGATGCTAACCAAGTCGGGGAAGCTTCTGCGGGGTTGTCAAACAAGCTTTGGTCGTAATCGTACTGTCCGCCAAATCCGGTAGGAATTTTTTTGTACTTTCGGTATCTATCCCACAATATTTTTTGGATAGTCTTTTTAGCTATAAGCTTTCCGGCCCCGGAATTTTTTAAAACAACCTTGAAAAAAAAAGATGCGGCGGCTGCGCTTACAAAACTTTTAACTATTCTTGTAGATGATTCCGTTCCACCGCCGCTGTCGTAGTCAAACACTACCCCCCTGTCGTTAAAAAGAATTTGATAAAAATCGTATGAAGTGCTTACCGTGTATGAGGTTGATTTTGGGCCTGTCGTTACTGGTTTACCTTCATTGTTTTCAAAGTATGCGAACTTTGGAACCAAATAAACAAGCTCATCGTTTTTAAGTTGGCTTGAAATAGAATCGGGTAAGTCAATAGATTGATCCGAAACATTAAACGCTGAACTGATTACGGTTCCAAGTAGGTTGCTGGCGTTAAATTCTTCAACAGATAATTTTTTATCTTCTTCGCTTACCGTTGCCGAAGTGCTTACATATTTAGTGTAGGTTGAACGCCGTTCTTTAATTATTACTTCTTTTAGTTCAATTATGCTTGGGTAATTAAAAAAAGTCACGCCAGTTCTTAATGTATACCCCACGCCCTCTGCTAAAGAGTTTGGGTAAGGCCAATCAACGGGATGCCAATTTGCACCAGCAGTATTTGAATACCCGGCCAAAACGGAAGTTCCGTTAACAATTCCATATCTCCAAGAACTACTGTTCTTAACATAGGCGTTGTCGCCAGTATAGTTCGGCCTAGCTTTCCAATAAAAGTCCTCGACACCGTTTAACCATACCTCTTGTTTTGTCTTGACATAAGGGAACGCAAAGTCAAAACCTATTTCTATCCATGCCCCGTTGTACGCCATCCATTGCCGTTGATTTGGCGATGTTCCAAAAATGTATGTTTCGTAATTGGCCGGGCTTGCGGGAAAGGTAAGGCTTCTTGCCTCATAAAGAAAAGAGTTAATTTCAGCGTTATTGTTCCTTGCTCTTGCGTTTGTAAACTCATTAGACTCTGGCAAATACTCATCCCAAAAAACATTAAACTGCTGCTTGCCGGTTGACGGTTTGTATTCGCTGTAGCTTGTTGAATTATTCACAATGAAGCCTCAAAAGCCGCTAGCCTGTTTTCTAAACTTAACACCCTTGCGTTGGTGGTATTTAACGCCGTGGTTAAATTAGTAATTTGCGTTTGAAGGGCTGCGGCGGCGGTAGTAAAAACGCCCGTGCCAGAATTTTCAACCACGCTTGCGCCAAACTCAAAACCGGTTTCAGCGTTGTTCACGCAAAGAACTTTGTTTTTTTGCCCCGCTAAACTTTTTGGTATTACATCGGTGTTAGCCATTAGCGTTGGGCTGAAAGTATAATCGGCATTGTAACTTGCCCAAGCGTGTTTTGTTTGAATAATTCCGGATGGGCTTGCTGATATGTCGGTTAGAACTTGTTGTGCTACTGAATCGCCACCGTAGCTGAAAGAATTAAACCCGTAAATATTGTGCTGAATATTGTCTATGTCGTTGTAGGAAGTTAAAAAAGTAAGCTGAACTATTGAACCGCTTGGAACAACTAGGCTTCCGTTTACCTCAACGGCATAGTCGCCAGTTCCAATACTTTTTCTCAAAGGCTTTTCTGAAGTGTTAGTGTCGTTCTGATTCCAGCCCCTTTGAGGCACGGCCTTTTGAACTTCCCTAAAACCATAGTTATACCCATCACGCCCGGTGATCATTGCAAAGAAGCCGCTAGGGGCATCAGAGGACAGGTGAACCCCGCCTGCTTCTTGAGATAGCGTTCCGCCCTCAAAAAAAGTATTTCCTTGCCTGCGAAGTTCGGAAGACTGCGCATTGATATCGCTTGCTCTCAACGGTTGGCCGGGGCTTGCTGGCGTGATCGGTTGCATGGTTACTTTCGTTTATTTAGGCATTGGTCAATTTTAAAAATGGCGTACAAGATTACCATAAAAATTGTGTTTAGGACACAAGCCATCCACCGCCAAATAGTTTCCATGTTTTATACCTGTGCATCAAAATATGTTTTCAACAACCGTTTTAGCTGCTGTATTTTTGTTTCGATTTCGCTGCCATTCAAAAAAACATCGGCATCTTGAGTGTTTCTTTTTCCAGTTCTGCTAGCCATAGAAACGGAATATCCTTTGGTAACATTTCCGTTAACATCTATTATTTCAGTATCTTGAATTAATATTTCCATGTTTTTCCCTAGATTTTAATGATGAAATTTAATCCAATACTTGGCTGCATATTATTGTGCGAACCACCACCGCCAGTATTGTTTGCGTTAGTAATATAAAGGGCATGAGTGTGATCGATGCTGGAACAGTTTGCAGCATACAATGTTGCACCAGATTGTGGCTGGTTTCCTACTACACCGCCAGCGTACCCACTACCAGTAGTGTAACCCAAAGCCATACGGCCAACAGTTTCATTTAAATTATGTGCATGAACTGTGTTAGCACTCATACCGCCAGTTGCGCTATTACTTCCCCCTGCGGTAGACCCAACGGTATTAGGGTGACTGTGTGCAGGTATTTGTGAAGAAGAAAGCGTTTCGTTTTCCGTTCCAACTGTACCCCCTAAAGTTCTAGCGGTAAGGCCCGAACCCGTACCAACGCCAACAGGAACCCTTGAACGCATATCTGGCAAGGCAAAAGTTGTTGAACCGTCGCCAACCCCGTAGGTTGTACCGATTGCCGTAAACAATGCGCTGTAAGTGCTTCTTGAAACAATGTCGCCGTTAGCCAAAAGCCAACCAGTTGGGGCGTTAGTAGTCACGGCCCCTGCGCTAGCGGATTGAGTCACGGCCCCTGCAAACATTTGTAACGACCCCGAAGGAACGGTTGTTCCGGAAGAAACAGCACCCCAAGATGTGCTTGTTCCGTCAGTCGTTAAATACTTTCCGCTGTTGCTTGTCTGAGTGGGCAATAATGCGTTTAAACCGGCGTTTGCGGTAGTTTGGCCCGTACCACCTTTTGCTATTGATACCGTTGCTAAGGTGGTAGTAATGGCCGTAGAACCGGAACCGCTGACATCACCCGAAAGAGTAACAGTTTGGTTGCCGGTTAAATAGGTTGAGGTGTCAAGGCCAAAAGTTCCCGCCGCTGTCATTTTAAGAAAGCTTGCGGAAACATAACTAAGACCCGCCAGCGAAGTTAAATTTGTTGAGCTTGCTTGCACATTTGTTCCAATAACTAATCCCAAGGAAGTCCTTGCCGTAGCTGCGACAAGGCTGGTTGCGCCGCCATCCCATTGGAGATAACTGCTGTAAGCGGTATCCCAATTACTTTGCTTTGTTGTCGTGGGTATTGCGTAGGAAGCAGTGAGGGATAACACGCCTGTTGATGGTGTGTAAGTTAAGCCCGTTGCGGTTGAGGAAATAGCCGCCCTTGCTAAAGAATCGGAATAAAATTTATTAGTTGAACCTTGCGTTAAATTGTCCGTTGTTCCTACATGGTCGGATAAAGCCAACGAAGCGACAAGCACCGAACTTAAACCGTCAGCGGCACCTATCCAAATTTTTGCAGGGCTTGCGGCATTAATTGCAATTTCAGAAGCTAGCAACCCGCTTGGAACCGCCGCAGCCGTGTATGATCGTTTTGGACGAATGGTTAACGCCACTAAAATGTACCCCCGTCAATGGTCGGCGGCAGATCGTTTAATTCTGACATTAAGACTGGCGTTCCGCTAGAATCAGCAACCCATATTTTTTTGTCGGCAATGTTAACAGCAATTTCGTAAGCAACCAAGCCCGTTGGCGTTACAGAAGCGGTTGAACTTCTTTTGGGCCGTATAATATTTGCCGTTGTTGGGCTTGGCGTAGGCGTAGGCGTAGGCGTAGGCGTAGGCGTAGGCGTAGGCGTAGGCGTAGGCGTAGGCGTAGGCGTAGGCGTAGGCGTAGGCGTCGGCGTAGGCGTAGGCGTAGGCGTAGGCGTAGGCGTAGGCGTAGGCGTAGGCGTAGGTGAACTGCAAGCCCCAGCAGTAATCGTAGGAGCTGGCGATGATGCCATCATGTAAACATGTGACATCTGTCCTGTCGGAACTGTAGTTCCAGCCCCCCCTGTTGTTCCATAAAAACTCATTCCACTATATGTTAGCACCCACCACTCTTCATAAGAATCGTAACCAAATCTAGCACTCGCATCTGTCTCATGCTGCCAGTATCCGTAAACAAAATTGCCTACCGGTGTTGATACAAAGCTGTAGGTTCCATTTACGTATGAACTTCCAGCACCCGAAACGCAGTAACTAGCCATCAGAATGACCCCCCATCTATATCCACACCGTAAATTGCGGTTGCGGAAAGTACTGTGGTTCCGTTAATTTTTAAAGTCTTGCCACTTGCAAGACTTAAATTTTCGCTTGAAGTCCATGCGGCAGTAGAAGCCACATAATTAAATGTGTGATCAGTTGCCCCTTTGAGAGTAACGCCGCCGCCGTCGCAAGTTATTTCAGTTGGCGATGCTACATTGCCTAAAACAATGTTTTTGTCAGCAATATCCAAGGTCGTAGAATTAAGCGTGACGGTTGTTCCGTTGACGGTTAAATTCCCACTAAGCACCAACGATGTTCCGGTTGCCGCCCCAATATTTGGTGTCACTAAAGTTGGTGAAGTATCAACAACAAATTTTGTACCCGTACCCGTTTGCGAAGCTATTGAGGTTGCATTCCCTATTGAGGTGATTACTCCGGTTAAATTTGCATTAGTCGTGACCGTTGCCGCATTTCCGGTTGTGCTTTGATTCAAAGTCGGGAAGGTACAATTTGTCAAAGTTCCGCTTGACGGAGTTCCAAGGGCCGGTGTAATTAATGTCGGGCTTGTGTTCATCACGAAAGTTGAACCGGTTCCGGTTTGACTTGCTACTGAGGTGGCGTTGCCTACCGAAGTAATCGGCCCGGTAAGATTTGCATTAGTCGTAACGGTGGCAGCGTTTCCAGTCGTTGACTGGTTAAGGGTTGGGAAGTCACTCGCAACCGCAATGCTAGGAACCCCGGTAGTCGTAGTGTTTTTCAATATTCCAGTTGCTAGTGCAGCTAGGCTTTGACCGTTGATTCTTACCACAGTAAGGGCCGTTGCTCCTGTCGCATCGCCCGTGTGGGTGGCGTTTGAAACCAAACCAGAATACAAGGAATTTACAGCGTTGTCGCCGGTGTTGGTTCCGCTTATTGAACCGGTAGAAGGAACGGAAAGCGTGGCCCCTTCTGTAATGGTTAGCGTGGCCCCGGTAGCAGGCTGAGTAATGGTTATTTTGTTAATTGTTGTTGCGGTTGCCGCCCCGATTGTTGGCGTAACAAGAGTGCAAGAATTGGCGAAAACATTTGCCCCGGTTCCAGTTTCGTCGGTCAATAACGCAGCAAGGTTTGCGCTGGTGGGCGTTGTTAAAAAAGTCGCAGCCCCGGTTGCTAACCCGCTTACCCCGGTTGTAATCGGAAGCCCCGTACAACTTGTTAATGTTCCCGCTGATGGCGTTCCAATATTTGGCGTGACTAATGTTGGGGAAGTTGACATTACAAAAGTCGTGCCGGTTCCGGTTTGCGAAGCAATGCTTGTTGCGTTGCCTATCGATGTTATTGGGCCTGTTAAATTTGCATTAGTCGTTGCTGTATAGGCAAAATCTGGCCCGCCAATTGGAATAACGCTGGTGGCAGTACCAAATCCATCGTTTCCAAGGCCGTAATATAGTATGCGAAAGCCCGAAGTTTCATTGATGGCAAGTTCTGAAGCCGCCAAAGTAGATGGCCCGCCCGTGCCGCCCCCAGATGACCGTCTTTTGATTCGTAGTGTTGTTGGCATAATAAACTCCTTTAATAATTTCCGCCGTCAAGAATTGAAGTGTTGACCCATTGCGCCGCCGTGTTGCTGTACCGGATTAAATTGTCCGCCTGCACCGAAGTTATTGCCACATCGGTTAAATCATCTAGGTAAGCAACCGGCCCCCCCGGGTCACCTTTCACCCCTTGAATACCTTGCCCGCCTTGTATTCCAACCGTTGAAATTTCAACCGCTGTCGCCGCATCGGAAACTGTAACTGCAACGCTTTCGTTTACAATTGAAACATTGGAAACGGTATCTGTAACGGTTATAGCCCCGCTGTCATCCGTAACTGTTACCGCCCCGCTTGTTGCGGTAATTGAAATTGTAGCCCCAAGGGAAATGTCAAGGCCAATCGCTGGGTCAATAATTTCTAGGGTCATCTTGTAACCTCCGCCTTGACAGCAAATTTGCCTTCAATTAACCGGGTGACCTTTCCGCTAGGTGCGACAATTTCAAGGTCATAAACATAGGTTGCCGCAGCAAGCCCGGACATTACCGAAGCCGCAACCAAAAGGCTTATTGTTCCTAGCGCACCGCCCAAAGTAATCCCGCCGTTGCTTGTCGTAAGTTCCAAAACAAAGCTTGTACTTTCAACCGCTAACCTTACCTGCATCCTTGCCGTGTAGCTGGTTAAATTAACTAACGCCCCTGCGCTGTCACGGTATGTAATCACCCTTTCAAGCGTTGCGCCCTGCTCCGCAGCAAAGTTATATGTGCCTGCCGCCATTACAAAGCCCTCGGATTAAATAGAAGATTAAACCCGGTAGCAATTCCGGTTTGAACAACATCTGTGTCGTAGTTGTAAATGCCACGGGTTGGTGTCTTAACTTCGTTGAGTGTATCCCAATACCCTCTGTCGGGTCTGTAAATACGATTCCAACCTACAAACTTCATTGCTGTAGTTGAAGGCGTTATTATTTTTCCCGCACTATCTACAGCCTCAGTTGAAGTTGCGCATAAGTCGTAAACGGGCTGAATGCAAAATTTGTAATTTATGTCAAAAAACTTGAACCCGTCCGAAGTTAATTTTTGAGTAATGTTTGCACCTTCAAACCGAAGGGTTTCCGCTGGCCAAATTGCAACTCCAAGATTAAATGCGTTTTTGTTTATTCTTCCAAGCAAGCTTGTAATTGCTACAAGCGGCCTGCGAGCTACTTCGTGCCGCTGTAAGGCGTAGTCAATTCTTGGCATTACCTTTGTACCGTTCACCCCTTGAATCATACTGGTTCCGCCTGCGGCCCCGTATTTAAATTTCAATTGACTTAACGGCAGGGTCAACGACTGAGCAGAAAAGTCAAATGTTTGAGAAGCCAATTCGATTTCGCTTGCTTCGTCTCCTTCATCTTCTGAAGCGGCTTCTTTTTCTTCCGGCGTTTCCTTCTCTGGTGTCTTGTAGGTAACCGTTAAGCGGGCAAACTCGTAAAGGTTTTTGGAAGCGAGCATATAGCTTGCGTTATTAGCTTGCGGTATTGCACCATGAAATACGCCCATGCCTTCACTATCAATATTTTCACAAAAACATTGGGGCAACCACGGGTCACGCTCTGGAAGCCTGCGCCAGATTCGACCGTTTACATACCTTGGCCCACCTAGCATTTCATACGCTAGCGGTGCGGCTTGTTCAAAAGGATACACGTCAAGCACCCTCGTAACCGTTAGACCGTCACGGCCGTAACTGGCTTTCCTTGATATCTCTTTAATTGTGCATTGTGTAATTACTGGCATTATCGCACCGCCGGTACTTTGTCTTTGATCGTTACCAACGCCGCCGCCGCTATTTGCATATTTGCGTTAATGCCCTTCATTTCGCCTAATTGCGCTTGGTCAATGTTTGGCCCCACGTTGTTTGCAAACGCTAATTGCAACCGGTCAAAGGTAGCCCCAAGACCTTCAAAAGCGACATTAGCTTTGATCTGAAAGCCCCCGGGCTTTTCCAATCCGCCCTTGATCGTGCCTACAATTGCCCGGGCCATCTTTTTTGCTTTCTCGGTGTTTTCTTCAAGCCTTTTCCCTAGTTCACTTCCCACGGAAGGGTTGATGAAATCATTAACCGCCGCCCCTAAGTCCTTGGCTTTCTTTTTGTTTTCTTCCATTCCCATTGCCATCTTGTCAAGGTAGCCATCCATCTTTTTACGCATTGCAGCGGTATCAAATATGTCGGTATCCCCCTTGCCCGCTTGCCTCATTTTGTCGGCCGTGTCTTTACTGATTAGCCCCATCTTTTCCATGATCCACGCAGCGGCTTTTGCCAATTTATTAATCATCCCCCACCAAAGGGCGGATATTGTGTTGACAATTTCGGCAAACTTTTCGGCGATGGTAAACACAAGGCTTACAACAACTGAGGTAAAATTCTTCCAGCTTCCAAACATAAATTTGATCGCCCCTTTAACACTGTCAACAATGCCCCCGGTGCTTTTCTCAAACGAACCAAAGATGCCTTCCGCAACCTCCTTGACATAACCCCACACTAATTTAAAAGCGTCAAGGATGAATGAAATCGTTGGCTTAACGGCCTTCTCGTATATCCACATGAAGCCATCGGAAAGCGCACTAATCACCGCATCTGCCGCCGTCTGTAGGTCAAGCCAAGCTTCCACAACGGTAGACATGACCCCTTGAAAACTTGAAGCGTCTTCTATGCTCGTGCCAAAAAAGCTTGCTATTGATTCGGAAAGGTAATCAACAACCCCGCCAATGGATTCGCTAACCGAGTTCCACTGTTCTTCCATGCCTTCAAGCATTGGCTTAACGGTTGAATCGTACTTGGAAACTATGGCCCCGCAGAACTTGTCAAACGCATCTTGCGCTCTTGTCCAAACGTCCAGAAAGAATCCAATAAAACTTGCAAGCACTTCTTCCCATGATTTGGTTGAATCGAATACCCCTGCAAAGTATCCCGCCATTGCAACGATTGCAGCCCCCGCCAATCCGATAGGTGAGGTCAAGGCTAGTATCGCCCCTGCAAGCGCACTCACGCCCGCTAGTAGGGTTGGTAGCAACGCAGCAAAGGCCGCAACCGCAGCCGTAGCCATTGCCCAATTTGCAACGCTAGCCTTGGTTGATGCCGATAAAGATTTCCAATAACTCGTGAATCTATTAACTAGATCGGTTGCAAGTCTGACATAGGGCGCAAACATATCGCCAACGACTCTGCCTGCATACTCATACGACTTGGCCAACTGTTCCCCTTCCACTGTGCCTGCACTAGCAGCCCGGGTGAGCATACCCACTGCCCCGCCAATTGCGCCGCCTACAACCAATGCGACCGTTTGCATTTTTTGAAGCTTGCCGGTTATGGCTGCAATGCCTTTTTCCGCTGCGGGCAGGCTTTTTGTATCAACTTTTATTTCCGCCTTGCCCCCTTTAACCTCTGGCTTAGCCACCTTCTCGGCAACCTTTGCTTCCTTGGCTTCTGGCTTTGAAACCTTGCTGACAACCTTCATTTCTTTAGCCGCTATTTTTGCTTCCATTGCCGCCAGTGCAGCCGCCGCTTTGGTAGTTTCCTTAAACGCTCCGGTACTTAAATTCAACTGCCGGGCTTCAAGCTGTAATTTTTTTGTAGCAACGTCTGTGGCTTGGCTTGCCTTCATTTCCGCCGCTGCAAGCTTGATTGCCTCTTTATCTACGGACTGCATTTTTGCTACCAGCAATTGGCTCTCGGCCCCAAGTAACTTTTCTTTGCTGGCCAAGTTTGCAATATTATTTGCGGAAGTTCTGAACGCTTTATCCGTTTTTAGTAGTAAACTTTCAAGACTTTTTTGGCCCTCCGCTAGCTTGGCCTCGCTCTCCTTAAGCCGCATTTCCTCTTGCATTAGTGCCTTGGTTGCACCGGATGCCACTTGTGATTGTGCAGCGTTTAGCGATAAGCTTCTAGTGGCAATATCCGTTGCCTTGGCTGCGCCCACTTCCGCCGCTGCAAGCTTGATTGCCTCTTTATCAACCGCTTGCATCTTGGCTACTAGTGCTTGATTTTCGGCTGCAAATAGCTTTTGCTTGCTAGCTGAATTTGCAATTGCTAACGCCTGCTTTTGAAAGCTCGTATTGGTTTTCAGCAGGGAATTTTCAAGCGACTTTTCTGCCGTTATCAGAACCAATTCTTGCCCTTGGAGTTTCATGTCGGCTTGCAATGCTTTTTCAGTTTCGCCGGTCTTCAACCGTAATGCCTGTGCGTTAAGCCCTAAAGTCTTTGCCGCCTGCTCCGTTGATTTTGCAACCCCCATTTCCGCAGCCGTTAACGCAATACAAGCCTTATCGGTTGCCATCATCTTCGCCACAATGGCTTGATTCTCAGCGGCAAATAACTTTTGCTTTTGGGTTGTCCTTTGGATTTCTAATGCGCTAAACCGGAACCCCTCGCTAGTTTTTAGCAAGGAATTTTCAAGCGACTTTTCCAGCGTGATTAGCTTTTGGGTTTGGACTTCCAGCCCGATAGACGAAAGCATCATTGCCTTCGCTTGGCCCGAAAGGTTTTTTAAAGCTGTTGCCTGCAAGGTGGTTGACTGAAGTGCTTCCCGGTTTCGCTGCCCATAGTTCTTGAATGATTCGGCTAGGACTGCCGTTGCCTTGTGCGCAGTTTTGCTTTGCCCTTCAACGCCCTTGATTGCGGACTCGGTTTCTTCCAAGCCCTTGGCGACGAACTCAATATAGCTTTCAGCTAACTTTCCCACGGTTCGCCTTTCTACTCTGAATAAGTTTTATCGCCTCTGCAAAGCTTAATTCCTTGCGGTAATGTTCCAGCGCAGCTAACTGAGGTAAAGACATTTCAGAAAGCTGTTGCAGGCTGTACCGGCCCTCCGATTTTTCCATTACATCTCGATACCATTTTGGCCGATCCTGTTCGCACCAGCCCACCAAAAAGGACGGCCAATCTAGTTTCCCGAATCACCGCCCAGTTGAACTAGGCCCGAAGCCGTTGCAAGATCGCCCATAACAACCTCGGGGGTTGCTTGTTT
>Ga0194045_1000709_pt1 | contig 10940 bp, 5 predicted proteins | sample JunL6211m_MetaG_FD_161686 | JGI IMG/M metagenome (GOLD analysis project Ga0194045, IMG submission 161686) | Anoxic zone freshwater microbial communities from boreal shield lake in IISD Experimental Lakes Area, Ontario, Canada - Jun2016-L626-11m | ecosystem: Environmental > Aquatic > Freshwater >...
CTTTCGCACCGCTTCAAACGAATCTTCATTCCCATGCTGCTTGGGTTGTTGACGATCATTCCATTGACATGGGTTGTGTCTGGCTCTGTGCGTTCTGGCTCCGTGCGTTCTGGCTCCGTGCGTTCTCAAGCAACTACAGCAACTACAGCAACAGCAAGTGTTGCCGCGGATCGTGGCGAGGCGGAGAATGCCATTCCGACTCCTACTTCCGAAATCAAGATTTGGGGTGATGTCGCCACGGCAGATCAGGCAGCGGTCGAAAAATACCTTGCTAACGGAGGCGATGTTCAATTAAAGGACCCGAATGGGGCAACACCTCTACACGTCGCTTGCTTCTTTGGACGGGCGAACATCGCTGAATTATTGTTGAAGTCCGACGCCAGCTTGATTGCCTTAAATAAAGAAGGCAAACGGCCGGATGAATTACTTTTGATCGATTGGGGAACGACGGCATTTATTGCAAATCTTTTCCAGGTACCGCTTGAACGAATCGATGTTCTAAAGGGCCGTGAAGCGATCGCAACTTTGATCAGCGAACGCACTGGTCGCAAAATAGCATCACTGCCGATCGACTCGGAAGATCCTTCCCGTCTCAGTTCGATGATCAACCTTTTGATGTACTTTCCGCTGTTTGGCCATTTGTGGTTTCTTTGGTTCCTATGCTGGTATGTCTGCATTTTCGCGGTTCTGATAAAGTTGACGCAGGTGTTGCCAATTCCAGCTGTGCCTCCATCCTGGCTGTTATCGACGCGTCGCTTCCTGTGGCTGATTCCTTTGACTGCTCTGCCTCAGTTCCTTATGGGGCGAATGCCCAGTGCCTTCGGGCCGGATACGTCGATTGGGTTGCTGCCAATGCCTGCCGTGCTGGCATATTACGCCATCTTCTTTGGATTCGGACTCTTGTACTTTGATGCAAATGATCGCGACGCCGCGGTTGGGCACGGCTTTTGGTGGATGCTGGCGGTTGCTGTGCTCGTGCTGTTTCCACTAGGGCTGATTCTCAGAGGATCGACTGCGACAGGTGCTAAGATTGCAGCCGCCCTATTTCAAGTCAGTTTCGCATGGTACATGTCCTTCGGAATGATAGGACTATTTCACCGCCACTTCCACAAACAAAGTCCTTGGGTACGATATCTTTCCGATTCATCGTACTGGCAGTACCTAGCCCACATCCCTCTGATTATTTACGTCCAGTATCTCGTGCGTGATCTTCCATTGCCGTCCGGTGTCAAGGTTGTCATCATCTTCGTTGCTACTACTGGCGCGCTGTTGCTCAGCTATCAATTCCTCGTCAGAAACACTTGGTTGGGTGTTCTTCTCAATGGACGGCGACAGTCACAGTCTGCGTCAGTCCGTACAGAGCAGTTGAGTATTCATGGACCAGAAATGAATGTTACCAATTCATGAATTGCATTTCGCAACTATGTAGAGTCACATGTCAGTGGTCAATGAATCCACAGGAGTCCAATGGATGAAGACCGCAGTCCTTTCCGTTACATCAGTGTTCACGCTAATCTCGATTTCGATACTAATCTCAGGTGAGCCAAGCAACTCAGCGTCGCAAAGCGAGCCAAACTCGGGGCCATCGACCACCGCAAATGCTGCAAAGGCAAAAGAGGGCTTCGTTGCTATTGGTCATCCAACGTTCGTTAGCCCACACGCGAATCCTATTGCAATCGCAGGAGACCTAGTCTTCGTGGTGAATACTCCTTCGGGTACCGTCGACGTGATTGATGTCGCGACTCAGAAACTTGTGCAACGCATTTCGGTCGGTGTGGATCCCGTGAGTGTCGCCGTTCGACCCGATGGACGTGAAGTATGGGTTTCCAATCACGTGTCGGATTCGGTCAGTGTGATCGACAACGATAGGAGCAGCCCAACGCATTGGAACGTCATTGCAACCATTCAGGAATATGACTCGAATCGAGCCACTACGTTTGATGAGCCGGTTGGAATCGCTTTCGCCAGCAACGACAAGGCGTATGTCGCACTGTCGTCTGAGAATCAGATCGCCGTCGTGGATGTCAAAACGCGAAAAGTCAATAAGCGGCTGACGATTCCGGCTCAGGATCCGCGAGCAATCAAAGTTCGTGGTGGCAAGCTGTATGTCATACCGTTCGAATCTAATAACAAGACTCAATTGTCGGGTGGCAACAGGGAAAAGATCGACGGCGACCTAGTAACGTTCGATGCATGGGAACATTCCATCGTCCACAACAATGTGTTGTCTTTGGGGCATGTTGTCGACATCGTAAAACATCCCGATGTGCCCGATCGTGACCTATTCGTCTTCGATACCAAGTCGGATGAGCTATTACAGACGGTCGACACATTGGGAACGCTACTCTATGGATTGGCGGTAGATTCACGGGGGACTGTGTTCGTCTCGCAAGCGGATGCCCGCAATGATGTGAATGGTCGCGCCGGAACAAACAGGCATGATCTTAGCCAACTGCAAAATCGTCCATTTCTGAATCGTATCACACGCGTTCCATTTGGATCCTACAAGAACGCCGCAGTTCCGGAATTCATCGAACTGGAAAAACTGCCGCCTCAGCAGCCTGATCCCGGGCAGGCATTGGCCACGCCGTTTGCTATCGAAGTCAGTCAAGACGATTCTACGCTGGTGGTTTCGGCCGCCGCTTCCGACAAACTGTTCACCGTGGACGCGAAGAGTGGTGATGTTCTGGGACGAATTGATGTCGATTCGATTCCTCGTGGTATTGCCTTACAACATCAGTCCGATGGCAAGCTGAATGCGGCATGGGTGCTTAACGCATTGGCTAATACGGTCAGTCTGGTCGACCTCAGGGATCGCACGACACCCCGAGTAACGGCCACTGTAACGTTGAATGATCCGACTCATCCTGCGGTCAAGCGCGGTCGCGTGGCGTTCGAGACGGCAGCGGCTTCGTCCACAGGAACGTTTTCTTGCGCGAGCTGTCATCCCGATGGTCACACCGATCAATTGCTATGGGTCTTGAAAACTCCCATCGTGACCGGAGGCAATCAGATCATGCCGCGTTCGACAATGCCAGTTCGGGGCCTACGCGACACCGAGCCGTATCATTGGGACGGAATTCCTGGAGACCCATATGGAGGAAACAATAGCGCCCACGTCTATACCAGCGTTGAACCAAACTCGGGAAAAGGTGATCCCAGCAGCGTACGACATTTGATCGATGGCGGACTGGCGTCTACGATGGCTTTCTCGGACGAAACAGCGACCAACGACGAAAAGAAAGTTGGGCGACTCTCTGCCGCAGAGCGAGACGACATGGCAACCTATCTGTTGACTGTTCCGTTCCCACCAGCTCAACGTCGCCCCTACACCAGCGAAGTGACTCAGCGAGCCCGCGAGGGTTTTCAGTTGTTCCACATCGATGGCGACAATGACCCCTCCAAGATTAAGACCAACGTCTGTGGCGATTGTCACCGCATGCCGCATCTGGTTAGTACCAATACGCCTGGCACTGGTATGGATGCTCCCACATGGCGCGGTGCCTATGACCGATTCTTGATATTGCCTCAAGGACGGCTCAACATGGTCGAATTTCCGTTCTATCGCCAAGTTGCAGAACGTGGTCAACCGGAAGAAGAGATCTGGAAGCTCTCGTGGGGTGGACGGGAGCGATTCAACCCAGTGTGGAACATGGTCCTCGAAATGAGCACCGGCTATTCAGGTGCGTTTGCTCGACAAGTGACGCTCAGCAAAGATAATGTTGCCGACGAGGTGACGCTCGACTTGCTAGCGGCACTGGAAGCTGCGGCGATGGAGGGAGCTATAGTATTGGAAGGCAGCGGTGTCGCTGACGCCTCCGCCCCGGTACACCTGCAGTTTAGTCCTGATGCTCGATATCACAACAAGGCGGGGGAATTGTCGTTATCCCATGAAGCGCTTTTGAAGGAAGTCGCTGCTGGCAAGCTGATCGTCACGCTGACGGGACAACACGGTGAAAACTGTGAAGTCGAACATCCTCAGCCGAGCATCTGGACCCTTGGTCCGATCGAAGAGCAACGCGGATCTCAGAAATTTCCCGTGCTATATCCTGAACAGACCGAAATGTTGGTTAGCGGCCGGCACGTTGACGGGCACGCTCGCATCTTTGTTGACGGTCGTCGCGTGGCAGGGCAAGTCGTACTAAAGGACAACGAACACATTGCAATAAAACTCGCACAACGTCCGGACAATGGCATGCACTTAATACAGTTGCAGAATCCCAATGGCCAATTCAGCAACGATTTTATTCTGACGGTCGCCGATGCCAAATCGAAAGAAAGCGACGACGGAGACAAGTCTAAACCAAAGACACTCTCCGAAGTACTGAAGCGTTCTGATTGGGAAAGATTAGTTGGTACATGGGTCGATGAAGGCACAAAGGGCGATGGGCTAAAGATGACAGTAATGTGGAAAATCAAAGACCGTGTCATTGAATCGGAATCCGTCGCCCCTGGGCGGACATCGGTATCGTTGATCACTGTCAACGCACAGAACGCGGATGTATTCCAAGTCGGGGCAGACAGCACGGGCTCTTCGCATCTAGGCGCGTGGAAATTCAATAAAGACGGCAACGCCGTCCTGAATCTCGGCTACACAGACGCCAACGGAACTCAGGGAGATCTCACGATTCGCTACAAGCTGGCCGATGACAACACGCTCGACATGACTTTGCAATTCCCGCAGCCGATCCAGATTCGACTTGTTCGAGCTTCAAAATAGCTGAATTCCAGCCACAGGCAGCCACGTACCCAATTGCGGTGCCTATCGCTACCGTATTAGGTTTTTGAGAAATAACTAGATAGTTTCAAAGGGTTTCAAAGGGCACTCCAGTGAGTGGATTCTAAACCAATACCTTAAACCTCGGCATCCAAGGATTTGCTAGAACGTTTGGCTTCTCGTACAGACTTTTCAGCATAGTTCGAATTCTGGTTTTCGTAGTATCGACCACTTCCGGAATAGTAAGCACCGCGGTAGTACATTCCATACTCACTGTAGTAAACGTTTTCGTCCATTCCGTTAACAATCACACCCAGTATTTTTGCTTGGACCATGTCAAGTCTTTCTTTGGCCTTGCTGGCCGCAACCATGACCCCTTTGCGGATTCGAATCACTAGGAAGACGCCGTCTACTACCGACGACAAACTTGTGGAATCCGCAACGGGTAGAATAGGTGGCGAATCGATAATCACGATATCGAATTTTTCTCGAAGCTGTTCAATCATGTCTGCAAATTCGGTCGATGCAATCAATTCAGCGGCATCCTTCGGACGGCCGCCCGACGTCAATAGAAACAAGTTGGATTGGAACTCGCATGGACGGATTGCTTCATCGAGACTGAGCGTTCCGTCCAACACTTCCACGCAACCGGGCTCAATATCAATGCCAAAATTCTGCTGAACTCTTGGCCGGCGGAAGTCTGCGTCAACGATAACGACCCGTTTCTTGGCTTGCGCGAGCGATACCGCTAGGTTGCTTGCGCTTGTAGACTTGCCATCCCCAGGAGATGGACTCGTGAACAAAAACACCTTGGTGTTGTTTTGTTGCGCTGAAAACAACAGCGCCGTCCGTGCGGCGCGAAAGGTTTCTGAGGCTGGCGATTGGGGATTATGAACAGTCACCAGGATCGGTGAAGCGGATTGGCCGGGAAGAGCTTTTTTGGTTTTGATCTTCGGAATCTTGCAGATTACCGGTACGCCGAGGCTGTGCTGAATGTCGAGTGGCGTTCGATACGCCAAATCGCTTTGATCGATCAAAATTGCAAGCCCGACGCCGAGCATGGATGCAATAAGAGTCGCAATAGAAAGATAGGTCAACAACTTGGGCGCGACTTGAATCGCCCCAGACGCCGGGTCGATGACACGGACTTTTGTGGTTGTGTAGTTGGTTGAAAGCACATTGATGGCAGACAGTTTGTCAAGAATTTTCGCCACGGAGTCTCTACGTTCATTGATTTGGGCTTTGAGCATGTTCACTTCCGCCATATCGGCCGCAATCACCTTCGACCTGGTCTCAAGATTTTGAATCTCTTCGGATACCTTATCGAATTGCTTGTTTGCGATGTTCTGTTCAATCGTTAGCTTAGTCGCGTACAATTTCAGAAGATCGGTATCCTTTGTCCTGGGTTCGTTCTGCGAATCGACTTTCTTTTGCCCCTCGATTTTCGTTTCACTACCCGCATTTAAGCGTTCCAGTTCCTCAACTATTTCGCTCCGTTTCACACTAAATGCCTGTAGGGAATTTTCAAGAGTTGCGATTGTTTGGTGGCGAGGACCAAACTTCTTTCGCAATTCGTTACGCTGTGTTGTGAGATCAAAAATCCGCCCGTCCAGAGCATCCAATCTACCCTGAACCCTTGTCACATTTCCGCGCGCCTTTTCAAAATCGGTATCCATTCGTGCCTCTGGAACCTGAAGAGCCTTTTTCGCTTCAATCAAAATCAGTTGCTTGCTTAAATTGGTTTCTCCTTCGAAAGCCGCCCGGAGGGCCTTCAACTTTTGGTCCAATTCCTCAAGCAACTTCGAGGATATGTCCCGTTCACTTTTGAGTCGTTGAATATCTGTAGTGAAGGGATTAACCCACTTCCCGGCATCGTTTTCCGATGTCAAGTTGAGATTCTTTAGCAAGCTGTAATACTTCGTTTGATCCGCTTTTTGATCTTCCTCTAGACGTTGCTGAAGGCGTTCGATTAACCCAATCGCCTCTTTACCGGCGCTCAATGTGTCGTCCTCAATGATCGTTTTGTACGCTTCGACTATTTGTTCTAGCATTTGGGGCAACTCCTCGATCACAGGGCCCGTCAAGGTCAGGTCCAGTGCATCGGCATTCTTTTCCACCGGCATGATCTTGAGCATCTTCTTTAAAGCCCCAACGGGTCCAAGAGAGCCTTTGAAAGTTTCCAGTTTTTCGAACTCCCCTGAGCGAATTGCATTTGAAAGAACCAAATTGCTGGCAATGAGACTTTGCTGTTTCGCTATCGAAACCGTTTGAGGCACGATTTCGCCATTGACGATGGTGGGTGGCGTCTGGACCCAAATCATCAGTCTGAGTGACGATGCAAAAAAGGGCTTCGCTTGGCTATATACTAAGTAGCCGACCCCAGCACCAAAAAGTGCAAACAAGATAACGATGAACTTGCGTCGAAGAATTGCCCCGTACAGGTCAATCTTCGGAATCCCCATTTCCTCAGGAGACGGCGCGACAATTTGGCCGCTGAAAGCAGAATTTTCGTCGTATCGGCCAGCTGGAGTTAACATGAAAAGATCTAATTTAAGTGACGTGAGGTTCGCAGTGGCAAGCTTCGCCCCGTTTTTAATGTCAACGTTCCTACAATGCTACCATCACAAAGCGCGAATCTAAACGGGAAAACGTCCGAAAAAGTCAATTGCAATACCAACGTTAGGCGTAACCCTACGTCTCCGATGCCACCCATCGGGTGCGACCCTTGTTGTCTTAACTGATAATTTTCGCACAGCCCATGCCTTGGCTACTCCTTCTTGGATTCCTCAGCCAATTTCTCATGCTCTGTTGCCATCGCGGCATGTCCGATTTGACGATATAGACGAGCCAAATTTTGGTGAACCGTCGTTCGGTCCGTTAGCCCAGGCAGTGCTTTTTCAAATTCCGCGATTGCTTGTTCGTGCTCCCCTAGTTTCATCAGTATCGTCGCGTAGGTATCCCTGAACTGGGCTACACCCGGCTCGTTCTTCAAAACTGCCGTTATTATTTCCAGGGCCTGCTCAAGCTCAGGAGGCTCGCGGGTTGCTAACATCCATGCTAGGTTGTTCGCGATCACCGCAAAACTGCTGTCCTGCTTGTACGCTTGTAGTAGTTCCCGATCCGCTTCGCTACTTTTCCCCTGTAACCAATACACGTTGCTGAGAGCAAAATGGGCCAGCGCTGTTGATTCGCCCCGTGCAATTGTCGAAGTCAACATGCTCTCTATCCCGGTTTCGGATTCGGGCGCTCCTCGTCGAAACTGCGTGATGAGGCGTTGATAAATTGGAACACAGTTCATGTCAATCGACAAAGCTTTTTGGAGCATTGCCAATTGTTCTCCAACGCTTCGTCCCTCCGAAACCTTGCGATCGTGTTGCAATACGAAATACTCAGCCGTAGCTCGATTGATCCGAGCATCTGGCTGCAATCGACGCCCGTCTTGCAATACGCGTTCGGCATCCTCAAATTTCTCTTGACGCATATAAATCGCAGCAAGTGTCAAACGCGACTCCGTATTAAAGGGGTCGTTTTTTATCGCATTCTCGAAATAATTCTTCGCATCTCGCAACGTACGCGTCACTCCAGATGAGTTTCCCAACTTAGTGTACAAATCCGCAAGTGATAACAAGAACCTGGGGTCCTCTTTGGCAGCCTTCTCCCAGTGCTCGGCCGCTAGGCCCGTTTGCCCGACAGCAATGTAGTATGCTGCCCAGATTTGGTTGAGCTCGGGGGTGGTCGTTGCACCACTTTTTTCCAAGTGCCAGCGGAGTTTCCGCATCAATTCCGGGTCGTTGCCACGGTCTGTCATCTTCGCAATTTGCATTGCACGCATCCGGTGAGCCTTTGCATTGCCAACGGTTTCATCTGGTGCTAATTTCTGAATGATGGATTCAGCCCGACCCGTTTCGCCTGTTTTGTCGAGCAAATCCGCGTACGTTAAGAGAATGTCCGGGTCGGGGTTCGCAGAGCCCGTCATCAGTCGACTACAAAGTAGTTTTGCTTGCTTGAAATCCTTTAGACGTATAGCCGATTGCATTTTATTCTGGTATCGAGTCTCGACGGAATTTCCATTGATGAACGATGCGATAACCACTGCTGTCACAATGCTAAATCCAATGACTGACGGCAATCCCCAATAGAGATTGATTCGTCCCTCGCGATTCATCTTGAAAATTCGGCTGAATGGAAACGAGACAATCGCCACCAATGTCAAAAATAGAGCTCGAAAAATGGTCCACGGCAGCAGAGTCAATCGCAAAAACCAATGCCGGGGCTTCCGGGCCCCATCCACATTCCTCTTACGAAAGACGCTCGTCAGTATGAATTCAAAGAATTCGGTTACATTTCCACGCAGTTGAAGGAACTGATGAAACAGAAATCTCATTTGGCACCTCCAAAACGTTTGTCAACTAATACGATCGCTCGGATCTCCAAATACAAATCCTGTAGTTCGACTATTTCCCGATCGGTCAGTTTTTCTTTGGGTAAATAAAGTATTTGAACAGTGCTGACCGGTGGGGCGAATGTTGTCTCTCGAAGCATTCGGTTCATCGGCAGCCCAAAAACAGCCCTCAGTTGGTTCACGATCTTCTCGCGCAAATAAACAACGGTTTCGCGGCCTAAATAGGTTTGCGGCAAAACAATGTGTCCTGTACGGTCGATGACTGAATAATAGACTATTCCTTGTTCCCCTGATAACCGTCGCATATCGAGCCGAGTGCAGGACGGTAAGCTCGAATCAACTATTCCATCTACAATACTTTGAAGGCTGGGATAGAGGAAATTTCGCGTCAAGATCCAATTCATGGCCGAATAGCACTCCCCCAGATCATGGTAATCAGCCCAATCTCCGTCGACCGAAATCGATATCTCACGGGGTCCGTTACTCAGCTCCCAAACCCACGAGCGTTCTCCCTGCAAGTCGTCCAAAGTTCGTTTAACTTCACGATAACCTGTCACCGACCAGTCCCCAATCGTTTTGGGAATCGTTGATTCGTTTACCGCCGGCAACGCGCCAGCAAGTACGGATTCGGCGGGAGCAAGCGAAAAGACGCGTAAGCCTAGAATTCCAACCAAGGTAAATACTCCTGCGATTGGTAAAACCCATTGGCGCTCTGGCAATGCCCAGACGGGGAATCTCCATTCCTCTGGCGTTGGCATTGGAGCAGCTATTTCAATCTTTTCGGTTTCCTCGCTCTCATCTCGATCTACCCTTTTAAGGGGTACAAATGCGCGAAACAAGCTATCGGTGCAGAGTACCATTCCACCGATGCAAAAGAATATGATGAAGCCGAGTAAATCATGTTTCCAACCGGAGGACACCGAGTAGTCGCTCCACTCCTCAACCAATACAACCAACACAATGCGTGCTGAATTGAAAACGATCACCCAAAATATAGCCTGAACCAAATTGAGCAAATGTCGTGGTAGTGAGTATCGATGCAACAAGCCCCAAAACACAGTGCCCGCAATGGTCGAGAAAAACGAGCGAATGCCACTACAGGCCTCCTCGGCTAAAAAACTCTGAGACGCGGCGACGAGCAACACTCCCTGCCGAACGTGAATGATTCCGAGTTCGTCCAGCCCCAAACTAGCTAGAGAGCTAGCGAGATACTGCATATTGAGAATCAACTTGCCATCTATTACGGCTGGTTGTGGCGTCAAAACCAAGAGCATTGCCAAAACAGGCAATGCCCGCACAAGCCCTGAACTGCCAAAGAACATGTAAAAAAAACCGAACAGGAATATCAAGAACGAAAGCCAACCCAAAAAACCGCTCGTCAGTAGAGTCGCCAATAATACGCTGACAATGGAAAGTCCCAGAATGGCGATCGCAATGGTGGGATTCGCTTTGTTAGCCACAGAGGCAATTTCTACGCGGCGTTGCCTCCAAATAATCACCGCCCCGAGTATTCCAATCGGAAAAAATGAGTAGTGCTCGGTCGCGAGCATCCGGTTTGCGTGCAGCCACAGTGAAAATGCATGGCCAAAGATTGCGGTTAGCAGTATTACCAGAGGCAAGCTGGGCATAATTAGTCAATGTGGAAAAAACCGGCAGTGAGTGACTCCGAAGCTTAGTTCCAAAACTGCGGTGTGGAAACGATACTAGAGGGAAAATCGAGTCATTCCCGATCTTACCTGCTGATCCTAGAAATCCAGTAAGAAGTGGCCAAAAAAAATCTCCGTCATCGACGGAGATCCCTTATTTCAACCTTGAAACGAC
>Ga0194045_1000711_pt1 | contig 10932 bp, 9 predicted proteins | sample JunL6211m_MetaG_FD_161686 | JGI IMG/M metagenome (GOLD analysis project Ga0194045, IMG submission 161686) | Anoxic zone freshwater microbial communities from boreal shield lake in IISD Experimental Lakes Area, Ontario, Canada - Jun2016-L626-11m | ecosystem: Environmental > Aquatic > Freshwater >...
GTTGTACACACAATCAAAAATTGGTATTGAATACTACGAATCCTTCAATTCTTCTTTCGTGTTTAGTACCGGACATTACGATCGTAATATCATCATCACTGGAAAAAATCATCACGGACCATTATTATCTGATTTCAAAAAAAAAACGATCACACACACGATCACATATCCCAAGAAATATTACATATAATCATTTGTTATTTATAAAGGAAATTAAAATATCAGACGTAAACACGCTATCACATGGTTAATAAATGTTATTATTATTTTATTTTACGTTACGATATAAAGGTACTTTCGTACATTCTCATTTTATTGAGAATGTGGAGTATCGAATTGTACAACCAGCGGGGCCACGTGGCCCCGCTGGTTTTATACAAAACGGTAAGGACACATTCACGGACTACTTCCTTCTCATTGCTAATATTTGGGATACAACATAAAAGGTGTTTCGTAAGTTCTCATTTCATTGAGAATGTGGAGTATCGAATTGTAAATCTTGCGGGTCAACGTGGTCCCGCAAGATTTATACAAAACGGTGGACACATTCACGACTACTTCCTTTTCATCGCTAATATCTGGAGATAACATAAAGTGTTTCGTATATTCTCATTTATTGAGAATATGGAGTATCGAATTGTAAAAAGTGCGGGACCACGTGGTCCCGCACTTTTTACAACACGGGTGGACACATCGAAGAAGATATCTATACAACGAAGTTTAAAACGTGTTTTGGTTGGACGCAACATAAAAGGTACTTTTATAAGTTCTAATTTTATTGAGAATGTGGATTACCGAATTGTAAAACTCGCGGGGCCATGTGGCCCCGCGAGTTTTACACAACACGGTGGACAAAACAGAGAAGACATCTACATCACGCGGAAAACGTTTAAGAAGTTGTGTCTTCAGGTACGCACTGAGAATACGGATCGTATCCACGACTACTTCCTGATCATCGATGATATATTTATTGAATATATGAAATATCAGATCGAGTATAAAGAAGAAAGAGAGAAGTTCGTGGTGTGTATGAAAGATGAGAAAATTGATAATTTGACATATGAAATTAAACAACAGAGTCATGAAATCAAACATCTATCTTTTCAAAATACGGAATTACAGACACGGTTCGAGCATCTCATGAATAGAACAGAAGACATTCACGATAAACTCGATGAACAGAAAATAGAAAACGGTGAGTTGAAAACAGAAGTCGTTCATATCAGAGAAACAATCGAAGCGGTGATCGAACACGTGGTTCCAGAAATAAAAGAAAGGTTGCTCACGGACCATTTCGTTATTCTCCACGATCACGATATCACGAACCACTATTACATTATCAGAGCTCAAAAACGTGCTATTTCAACCGCCATCAGAACCGTCAAAAAACTCCATCCGAACATGTATGTTCTCCTTAACGAGATCGATTACACGCATCCTAAGAATCTGTTCGTGATTTTCAAGAAATATATCACGGACAACGTCCAATACACACATAAAATCCAGATCGTTTACAATCATATCAGGGTGTGTGAGGAATACACGACACCGTCAACCACACCTACCGATCATGAACTAGTACGACTGTTCGAAACGGTGAAGACTACCATCATGAACGATATCCGCAATACTATACATGTATAATAATTGTAATTATTTATTATTTTACGTTACGTGATGTTTTAAATGTGTTGTTTTACGATAAGTAAATGAAATTTGACTTTGTTATGAATTTTAAAAGGTAAAGAAAAGGTTTGTTCACGGAAAGAATGAATGGTGGTATAAAAAGCGTCGAAATTATAATTGATAGGTACTTTAAAAATAAACATATCTGCCCGTGAACGATATTTTACATATAAATGAGCGATCTCGAGTTTTTCTATGTCTGAACTTAAAAACAACGACATTTGGTCGTGCTGTTTATACTCCGTACCACCCCAAGGTGCATCGATGTAAATGACGTTATAATTCAAATGACCTTGTGTGTTTAAAACATGCAACGTGTTGTCTTTAAGAATCGTTACGTTGGATAAATTATAAACATTGATATTATGTTCTAAAACGGCACTGTTCGTTACTTCGTTTTCTATGGCTGTGATTTGACATGTTGGAAATGCGAGTGCTAAAGCGATCGTATCGGTTCCGATGTTCGCCGTACCATCTAAAAGGGTCGTCATCGGTTTCGTGTAATAATGCTGGATGGTTTTGATTAAGAAAAGACCGCCTTCGATACGTGACGATGAATACAAAGATTCCGATGTCATATCAATATCAAGGTAATTCACATCGCGATCACTGGTTTGTGGAAAATACTTTAGCACGCGATTGGAATGTTCGATCCGTTTATTTTCAGGACGTTGGACCATGATGGATGACACTGGTTGTAAAGGTTGAGGTTGCACGTTTAATTGTTGAGGTAATTCGTGGCCTTGTAATGTTTTCATGAACGAAAACACGAAATCAACATAAAACACATCGTTATGATCGTCTAAATTATCAACTAAATAACTCGTGTGCATTAATTGTAATTTATGCTTATCACACACTCGAATTAATTCAGGTATATCGATAAAATATTCTTCGATTTCACCGATGAATTCAAAATAATGTTGCGTGGTTTTACTTTTTTGTGTGAATTGGAAAATATAGCCATTTCCGTACACTTCTTGAATTTGTTTTTGATCGGTTAATTTAATTTTATAAATGTCCTGCGTTCGGTTTTGAGTGATGATTTCGTTGACTCGTTTACCATCTAAAGCAACACCCGTAAACACTCCTCCGGGTTTTAACAAAACCGATACCGTTCGTATTAAGGTGTCGAGTGTATCGGGTGTCTCAAAAAAATAATTCAATGCGAAATTCATGATGACCGTATCTGCTTGTCCGGTATTTGCGTTCGGTGCATGACGTCGTAACGGATTCATTTCTGAATATCGGGTTTGTAAAGCTTGATGTACCGAACGAACGATATTATCCGATTGTGTTTTGATATTATAATTGAAAAAATGAACATGATATGGAATCGCACGTTGTTTTGGTTTGGTTTTGGATTGATAACTTGCCATATACCGTTCACGTGCTTCGATGATCGAATTTTCGTGGGCATCCACACCCACTACCGTCTCGTAATTAGCATCGAAACATTTGTGTAAATCACCCCCGCGTCCACAGGCTAAATCAATTAAAACTGTAGGTGCATTAGGAATGTAGTACATGATATGTGAATAAGCATTATTAATAATATCACGTTTGACAACGGTATGAAATTGACGTATTTTTAATAACATCGTGTCGGATTGTTCTGTTTCTTCGATCATCGTGTTTATTGATTATTCACACATATTATTTGTTGGCTATTCTGCCTCGACTACACATTTGATTGGTCAAATTGTAAGAAGCTGTGCCACAACATCCCGTGTTAGCTGCTGTACCAATAATCGGCTGCACAGTACCACCGCAGCACATCGATTTACCTGGATTGTATAAACCGGTACCACAACACGCGGTCATGCTCGGATCGGATGTCATTGGTAATAACGTATTGCCATCTGAACAGCACATGTTTTTTGTAGGATCGTATGCTTTCGTATTACAACACATGGTGTTAGCACCTCCGACCCAACTGTTGATTACACCGTTACAACACAGATTCGTTTTGATATTAATCACACTGGAACCACACGCTGCTTGTCCGAACGCTTCGTGAATGTTCGTAAATCGTGAATTTAAATCAACACCTTTTGTTTCCTTTTTCGGATGAATGATGTTATTACGACAATCGTATTCGGTCGTATCGTAGGCCGCACCTCTACCACAACATTGCATGCGTCCGTTATCCGGTATTTGAACGGGCATATTATCACACATAATCGTTTTATACATCGTGAACGTTGAATTAATTATTAAGTGTTAAACATAATTATTTTATTTACGATAGAATAAATATGTCAAAATCTTCCACGATTGAAAAAGAAAAAGCAGTGTTCACACCTTTTATAATTACAATTATCGTTTTAACGATAATCATCGCTCTTTTGAAATTAACTAATTTCATGTCAAAACATTTCATGATAAAACGATACGAATACGTTGAAAATTTTGAATCTTTGTTAGAAGGTATTTTATTAATTTTAGATTCTATTCATATGTATTATTTAACAACTGAAATAGGTGAACTGAAACACGAAATTCAAAATCTAACAGAATAACAACCTTAAATTAAAATATATCTTTACCTATAAATAAATTATGAATAAACTATTCACGAATTGGTCGGATGCTAATAATATTATATTACCTCAATATTTATCTTGCCCGGATTCAAATCCTGTATCGATCTTAGCTCCTAAAGTAGCGTGGACTTTGGATAGAACTATTAAAAGTTACGCATTAGTACTTGAAAACACCTACATCGATGCGAATGGACAGAATAAACGGATTCTTGCAATTCTTCCATACATCGATCCCACAATCACTGAATTGATACTTAACGATACGGTTACATCCAGTTACATTTATGGTTTAAATTCTTATAAAAAGAACGGATATTCGTCTCCTTGTCCACTGCCGGGTACAGGATTAAATACGTATACATTTTCATTGTACGGACTTACAACAAAATTATGTAATAAGACATGCGTGGCTGATTATTTATCGTTTAAAAATTATTTAACACCGGTCGTATGCTCAGCAACGGATTCATCATGTTTATACAAATACAACGAATTCCAAACCAAACACGAATTTGAATTCGGTTTAACCTTGAACAAGTACATTAAATGGAAACTGGATGTTGATTATTATAGCACCGCACCTGGTATTTTACCGAAAGCTAACATAACACCTGCAGATTTAGACATATTAAATGCCAATCTTAAAACAGCACAAGGCCAATTAATTCAATCACAAAATACATTATCTCAGTTACAATCTGATTACACGAAATTCCAAACACAGTGTACTTCTTCTGCTAACGATTTAATCAGTAAAAATGCAATGTGTGAACAAGACAAAGCACAAGTGATGAGTATGAATCAAGATTTTAAAAATAATATCAGTAAAAATACGGACCAGCTCAATAATTACATGGCGAATATGCAAGATTCTATACGAGCATTAACAACTGCACAGAAATTGATTTACTCAATGCGTGAATCGATACCAGACGTTAAACCCAATTCGATGTATTCATCGCAACCGAATTACAAGTCGAGTAGTTACTACGATCCAAAATATATCGACATGGAAATAACACAAAACCAATGTCAACAATTGTGTGACATGACAACAGATTGTGGAGGTTACTCATACGACAACAACGGCATGTGTTCGTTTGGAATGAGAGGTCAACCACTCTTTGAAGTTCCCAATAGTGGCACTTTTTACACTAAAATACCAACAGCGTCAATGTTAGGCCCCGGGTCTCGACCAATACCAATGGTGGGACCGACACCGATGGGGGGACCGACACCTGTCACATCCACAATGCCACAACAACAATCTAACATGAACACGGCACCACTTCCACAACAACCCACAGGGAGTTTATCCGCTAGTATGCAACAACGAACTCTCAACATGTTTAACTTTATACCATCGGATCGTCCATTGACAGAAGAAGATCTACCATCGTTGTCAAAACTACTTTCACCAAGATCAACTGCGGGACAGTTATTACAACAAGTTATCGATAAACGAGCTGAAATAACACGTTTCGGACAAGGTTTATCGTCAACACCATCCGAACAAGATTATAACACCTCACGTCTGTTACAACAAACACTGGTCAATTTAGAAATGAATTTTATCGATACTGTTATGGCAGAAGTTTATAACAGTGTCCCTTCTTCGATGTTCGATGCGTCACAACGATCTAAAGTAGAAGCAATCGGTGTATTGTACAACCAAATCAAACAACGATCGATCGATTTAAGCATCGCACCAGAAAACATTGGATTTACACAGAAACCGTCGGCAGTACAGATGCCTCAAAATGCATATCAAAACGTGTTCAGCAATATTCCAGCAGATCATCCCATTACATCGGATGATTTATCGATGGTAGTGGTTTGGTTTCCAAATATTACCGATGCTACAACACCTTTATTACAAAAGATGTATGATACACGAAATCAAGTCGTAGCATTTAAACAAAGTATACAAAATCCTTCCGATCAAGACAGAACACAAGTAGTGACATATGAAGCCCAAATCGCTGATTTAAAATCACAAGTATTAAATCTCATCCTAACAGAAATTTCAAAAATACCACCAAGTGCATTCAATGAATTACAAAAACGAAGGGTCCGAGAAATTTCTGATTCATATCAACTTGTTACGGGCAATCTGAAAGATATGTTCACGTACTTACAGAATCAGAAGGTCGTTCAGACCAATACACAAACTAAATCAGTGTCTCCTGTATCACAACCTTCCGATATCAGCATGTCTGCCTATACCACACCTAACAGTGAAATCGAATCGTTTATATCTCATTATTCACGTATGTAACAAAAATATTTTTGTAATATAAGAAATCAAAAATTCATATGTTTCGACACTGTTATCAAATCCAGAATTGTATAACTCACAAGAATTAAATCTATTGATATTTTCAAATTGAGACAATCACAATGAAAATCAACGGCAAAACATTTACCAATATCATATTATTTGGAAAAATAGGTCTTCTTTTCTTTCTTAGTATTTTAGGGTTAGTCAATTATGAGACGCGTTATATTATAGCACATCCCGATTATCTAATCGGTGATGCTTACATGGTAGCCTCCGTAAGCGCGATCTGTGCAGGTTTGATGTTTATTCTGCATAATAATAATAAAGGTATCGAGAGCAGCGTGTTATGGCATAAAGGATTCGAATCATGTTTCATGGTCTTTTTATTCTTTTTCTTTTTTGCGATTATACGTGAGTTTTCAGGTTATTTTAATTTCATGGCAAATTTTTCACCAAAATCAACTTCCGATCAATTAAATCAACGCGAAGCAAAAGAAAATCCAGCAGTGTTCGGTATTTCGTTGACTGTTGCACTTCTTTTCACGATCGTTGTTATTTATTTAGCCATTGTGATCAGAGAACCTATCACGATTCCTTTTTGGTTATTCATTTCCGAGTATGTGTTTGTCACCGTAGTAATATCCGTTGTTGAAACCATGGTATCGTTGCGACACGAAAAAGACAATAAAAAAGGAGCAGCTTTTTTCTTCACGAATTTTCTTCTTTTCACAGGTGTTTTCTTTGTCTTACAATACGGTGGTATGAATAAAGAATTATTAGAATTACAAAACGATAAATGTCTTTACAATTTTCCAGAGAAATTACATGTGTATTAAAAATGCGTTAAAATATATAAATTGAAGTACCTTTCTATTTTTAAATGACTTCCATTGATTTAAGTCAACACGAATATCGTTTTTTTTCACAAAACGGTGAAGATGGTATTTTAATTAAATTAATTCAACTTTTGTACGAGAATTATCACGACCATATTTATGTGGAATTCGGTGTAGAAGATGGCAAACAATGCAACACACGTGTATTACATGATTTTTATAATTGGACGGGATTACAAATGGACGGTTCTTATACCAAAGACAACGACGGATGTTATGGCATAAAATTTGAATTCATTACACGTGAGAACATCGTATCCTTATTCGATAAATATAAAGTACCTCAACACATCAACGTGCTTAGTATTGATATCGATTTTAATGATTTTTACGTTTTGAAAGAAATAGTGAATCATGCATACACGATGGATATCATTGTATGTGAATACAACGCAACGCATTTACCACACGAAGATAAAGTAGTAACATATCAATCGAATATGCAATGGGATTATACCAATTATTTCGGTGCTTCGTTGTTAGCATTTTACAATTTATTATCACCACATGGTTACACCCTGGTTTATTGTGAATCTCGAGGCGTGAACTGTTTTTTTGTTCGTACCGAATTACTTTCATCGCGTCATTTGACGTTGAAAGACATGAATGATGTAACGACTTTATACAAATCACCGAAATATGGACAAGGACCTAACGGTGGTCATCGGGAAGACGTATTCAATCGTGTTTATCTAACATCGTTCGATTGTTATTAATTAACCAAACAGTTGGAACCCGTGAAACGAAATAAAGAAATGATGTTAAAAGAAAATAATTGACATTCAACATGGATCTTAATACAGTGTTTCAGAAAATATCAACGTTTCATAATTCTGTAAAACGTGATCTGATTTATAATGCTGCAGCATGCGTTCCATATAAATACCCTTCCAAACCTTCGGTACTCATTGATTTAGCATGTGGACGTGGTGGTGATATTCATAAATGTTTTAATGCTAATTACGAAAAAGTGATCGGATTCGATAAACATGAACCTTCCATTAACAATGCAATGGAACGGTATTTATCCTGTTATAAAAACCAAACCAAAAATGCGTTTCGTGCTGTGCCTTTTAACGTTCATTATTTTATCAACGATATCGAATCTCAAAGTGAACTGATTCTTCATGCTACCAAACGTGCCTTAAACTCGATAACACAGGAACAGTACACATTTCATAGGAATCGAACACCTTCTACCGAAACAGAAGTGGATACGGTGATTATGAATTATGCACTGAATTATTTTTTTAAATCATCAGAGACACTTCATACGTTATTAAATTTAGTATCAACGTTATTGAAAGTAGGAGGTATGTTTACGGGTATTGCAATCGATGGTGAACGTCTTCGCAAAGTATTAAACCATGAATCCAAACATGAAAACGAAATTTATCAAATAGAAATATTAGAAACAAAATTAAAAAGCGTGTATGGTCATAAATACGCTTTTGGTTTTATGAACCGTCATCATACTAACGATCAACAACCCCATTATTTTGAATTTATAAACGAACCTTCTATCGAATATATGATCGATATTGCAGAATTAATACGTGTAGCCAAAATATATAATTTACATGTCTTAGAAACGAATTATATTACGACGACACAATTAAACGAACACAACGAGATTTTTTACTTGAATTTCACATTTCGTTTTGAAAAAATACGTACGTACATTGAACCTACGCTACCATCCGTTCCAATTATTTCCAACATCGTCACTGTGGAAACACCGATCGAAACACGTCCATCGAATACGATATTACCCATGCTTTCGATGACACTTATCCATGATTATTTTCCAAAAGTATCCAATTATGGTATTAATTATGCGAATTTGCAATTGACCACAGAATCGCTTCATTACTCATCGAGACAACAAGGCAGTGCTTTTTTAGTCAAATTGATTTCGAAATATCGACAAACTTTACCCAGTTTTATCATGGATGGTACGGCTAACATCGGTACGGATACTATCAGCATGGCTATCGCTTTTCCGACCACATGCGTGATAGCTGTCGAACATGAAATTACCAATGCACGTGCACTTAGAAACAACATTGAAACGTATTTGCTTAATAATGTTCAATGTTATTTAAATAACGTGTTTTGTTGTTTGCATCTTCGTGCGATCGATATCCTGTATATCGATGCACCATGGGGACTCGATTATAAAAAAAAAGACACCATCGATCGATTGTGTATCAACGATCCGCATAACAAAGCCATTGAAATTTATGAAATCATGGAATTATATCACACACGGATTTCAATGTTCGTGTTTAAAGTACCAAATAATTACACGATTAAACCACTCACAATACCTAATAAAACATTGATCACCGAACAATTCAAAGTACGAAATGTTATTAAATTTAAATTTCTTATTATATGTTAATAACAACATGATAAACTACACCACACTGAACTTTAATTTAATTCATCGTCGTTATTCTATTTAAAAAAGATTCTTTTCTATAAAGAAGAACGTTACGTTACAATGACTAAACCCGCATGTGATAAACAAGAGTCGAATCATCGTAAAAGCGCACGTCTAAAAGAATTAAATAAAACAACTACCCTCACAACGGACAATAAAATCACATTAGATCAGATTATAACACTCATCGAATCCACATCGTACCGTAAACACCAGAAAACTGGTATTGAAAATTTACAGAATGTGTTAGAAGAATTAAAAGAACTTCAAAAAATGGTGGGTATGTCGCAAGTCAAACAAACAGTCGTCGAACACGTTTTGTATTTAGCACAGAATCTGTCGAGCGAAAACGATATGAATCATATACAAATAACAGGCGATCCCGGTATAGGAAAAACAACGCTTGCAGAAATACTGGGACGTATTTATGCACGTCTAGGTTTATTAGAATCGGAAGAAGTGTACAGTGTCACGCGTGCCGATTTAATCGGTGAACATTTAGGAAGCACTGCAATCAAAACAATGGAAGCTTTAGAATTATGCATCGGACGTGTCATGTTGATCGATGAAGTATATTCGTTCGGTGCACCAGATAAACGAGATTCTTTTTCAAAAGAATGTATCGATACAATCACGCAGTTTTTATCCGAACATCGCGATGACATGTTATGCATCATCGCTGGATACGAACAAGACATTCAAGATTGTGTGTTTTCAATGAATAAAGGGTTAGAACGTCGATTTCCATGGAAATATTCATTACAATCGTATAGTTTAGAAGATTTGAAAAATATATTTATTTCACAAATTGAGCACAGTCAATGGTCCATCAACGTACAAAATAAATCGACCGAAACGATACTGAATACTATTTTTTCACAACAAAATCAGCATTATTTTGAATTTTCAGGCGGTGATACCGAGATCTTATTTACACGTTGTAAAATCGCCCATTCTTCTAATTTATTTGTGAAAGCGAATCGTAAAAAAAGAACATTGAACAGCGATGATTTATTAAGTGGATTTGCGATGTATCAAGAGTATAAAAATGCATCGTGTCAATTTAAAAAGAAACAT
>Ga0194045_1000712_pt1 | contig 10929 bp, 7 predicted proteins | sample JunL6211m_MetaG_FD_161686 | JGI IMG/M metagenome (GOLD analysis project Ga0194045, IMG submission 161686) | Anoxic zone freshwater microbial communities from boreal shield lake in IISD Experimental Lakes Area, Ontario, Canada - Jun2016-L626-11m | ecosystem: Environmental > Aquatic > Freshwater >...
TTCAGAGCGAAAATGCCCAAATACTGATAGCAAACAATAATAAATACTGTTTAGACTCCTTCCTTTCAAACATCTTAGCCAATCATACCCCAGGTGGTGGCTATGATCATGTGCTTTCCTGGAAGGGAATGATTTATCGCAGGCAGAACTTACTTCGTGCCCTTGAAGGCAACGATCCCCTCAAGAAAGAACTGAGCGACACGATCCGGCAATTGGCCACTCTTTTAAACAGCACCCCAAAACCGGGCGAAGTTAATCAATACGAGACCAAAGTAAAAACCCTTTCCGAGAAGAAGGAAGAGCTAGAAAAGGAATTAGCAAAACAAATCCCTTCCCTAAACCTTGCCAAAGTCACTCCCTCTGACCTGCAAAATTTAATTGCCCCGGATGCCGCCTTGATCGATATTTTTCAATATGAGCATTTCTCCCCGTCTAAAGAGGTCAAAGGAGAATTGGATACTGAAGAGCGCTACGCTGCATGGGTAATCAGAAAAGATAAGCCCATCGTTCGTGTAGAACTTGGATCTTCTGAGGATATAAACAAATTAGTATTTCAATGGCGCTCTTCTTTATCCACCCGAAAATCTCCTTCCGAGGGGCCTCAAGACCCAGCCATTGCCATTAGGGAAAAAGTTTGGCTTCCCATTGCCAAACACCTTGAAGGAGCCAAGACCGTGATTATAAGTCCAGATGGAATGTTGGGAACTTTACCCTTCACCGCTCTTCCAGGCGAAGACATTAAAAAGTACCTGATTGAAGAACGCAACATTGCCGTAGTACCATTCCTCCAAACCTTGCCAGATCTATTGGCCAAGAAAGAGAGCACAGGTATAGCATCTATGCTTGCCTTGGGGGATGTGGCCTACGATGTTGAGGCGATCAGTCCATCCAGCACATCAAGCTTGCTGGCGGTTCGTGGCGAAAAAGGGCCTAAGTGGAATAGACTACCTGGAACCAAAGCCGAAGTCTTATCCATTGAAAATTCCTTTAGGAAGTATTTTTCTTCTGGAAGCATGGTTGAATTAAACCAGAATAAAGCCAGTGAACAATCGGTAAGAGAATCAGCACCAAAATCCAGATACCTTCATTTTGCAACGCATGGGTTCTTTGCGGATGAAACTGTTAAAGCAATGTCGGTGAAACAGGATGACCGAAAAAAGATGATGGGAGAAAAAGTGGTGGTTACTGGTGAAAACCCAGGGCTTCTCTCCGGATTAGTTTTAGCTGGGGCCAATCTGCCCCCCAAGGGAAATGGGGATGATGGCATCTTGACCGCATCTGAAGTTTCAGAACTTGATCTTACCGGAGTGGAGCTTGCAATTTTATCAGCATGCGAAACTGGTTTAGGTAAAACTGCAGGGGGTGAAGGTATCTTCGGCTTACAAAGAGCATTCCAACTAGCTGGAGCCCGAACGGTAGTGGCAAGTTCTTGGAAAGTCCCAGACCTTTCGACCAAGGAATTAATGGTCCGGTTCTATGGCAACCTCTGGGAAAAGAAGATGGGAAAACTTGAAGCGTTGAGGGAAGCGCAACTTTGGGTTATGAAAGAAGGAAAGGCTGCCGGGTTGGATCGCGGCATTGATGATGAAAGTGTGGTGGTTAAGGATACCAAGAAAGAACCTGTAAAGGTGGAAGTCAGTAACAAAGGAGAAATGCTGCCACCCAAATACTGGGCCGCTTGGATACTCTCTGGCGCATGGAATTAAAGTAATAGTAAATGGTCAAAGTTTTGTAAAATAAACTCTTGATAAACGGATAATGAGCCCAAATCCCCTTAGTCGAAAGATACAATTATGAAGCTTCATTTATTACAAAAACTGTTTTCGGTTATTGCATTTATTTTCTTAGCTTCATCAGGGCAATGCCAGGAAAAATCCAATGAAATCCCGCTGACTGAACAACAGAAGGCTGATTTAGAAAGGGCCCTTACTCTTAACAAACAAGTTAATAATCTTTTTAGTCAGGGGAAATATACTGAAGCTACCCCTTTGGCTCTCGAGAACCTAAAAATCTTCAGAGAAGTTTTTGGCGACAAGCATCCTGAAACCGCCATCAGCATCAACAACCTAGCAAATCTTTATGATAAGCAGTTCCAATACGCCAAGGCCGAACCTCTTTACTTAGAAGCCCTCAAAATCCGCAGAGAAACTCTAGGCAACAAGCACCCCGATACCGCCAGCAGCATCAACAACCTTGCAAAGCTTTATTATGACCAGGCCCAATATGCGAAGGCCGAACCTCTTTTTGTAGAGCTCCTAAAAATACGAAGGGAAGCCTTAGGCAATAAACATCCCAATACTGCCACCAGCATCAACAACTTGGCTATGCTTTATAAATCCCACGGTCAATACGGCAAGGCGGAGCCCCTTTTAATTGAGTCCCTTAAAATCCGCAGGGAAGTTTTAGGCAACAAACACACCGATACCGCTATCGGTGTCAATAACCTAGCACAGCTTTATTTATATCAGGCCGAATACGCGAAGGCCGAACTTCTTTACCTCGAGGCCCTTAAAATACGCAGGGAAACCCTAGGCGACATCCACCCTGATACCGCCACCAGCATAAACGACTTGGGACTGCTTTATTCTGGCCAGGCCCAATACGCCAAGGCCGAACCCCTTTATCTTGAGGCCCTCAAAATTTATCAAGATTTATTGGGTAACAAACACCCGCATACCGCTACCATTTTAGTTAACCTAGCCTCGCTTTATTATCATCAGGCCGACTATGCTAAAGCAGAACCTCTCTATTTAGAAGCCCTCAAAATCCGCAGAGAAACTCTAGGCAACAAGCACCGTGATACTGCTGACAGCATCAGCGGCCTAGCAAGGCTTTATTCGTATCAGGCCCAATATGCCAAGGCCGAACCTCTTTATCTCGAAGACCTTAAAATCAACAGGGAATCCTCAGGCGACAAGCACCCCGATACCGCCTCCAGCATCAACCACCTAGCAAATCTTTATTTTAAGCAGGCCCAATATACCAAGGCCGAACCTCTTTACTTAGAGGCCCTTAAAATACGCACTGATCACCTGCAAGCCACAGCAACCATTCAGAGCGAAAATGCCCAAATACTGATAGCAAACAATAATAAATACTGTTTAGACTCCTTCCTTTCAAACATCTTAGCCAATCATACCCCAGGTGGTGGCTATGATCATGTGCTTTCCTGGAAGGGGATGATTTACCGCAGGCAGAACCTGCTTCGTGCTCTGAAAGGAAATGATCCCCTTAAGAAAGAACTGAGCGATACGATCCGCCAATTGGCCACTCTTTTAAACAGCACCCCAAAACCAGGTGAAGGCCAAACATTCCAAGATAAAGTAAAAGCCCTTTCCGAGAAGAAAGAAGATTTGGAAAAGGAATTAGCCAAACAAATTCCAACATTAAACCTTGCCAAGGTCACCCCCGCAGACTTGCAAAACATAATCGCCCTAGATGCTGCTTTGGTTGATATTTTTCAGTACGAGCATTCTTTTGAGAATCGCTATGCAGCATGGGTCATCAGAAAAGATAAGCCTATCGTTCGGTTGGAACTTGGTTCTGCTGAGGACATAAACAACTTGGTATTTCAATGGCGCTCTTCTTTATCTACTCGAAAAGCTCCTTTAGAAGGCCCCCAAGACCCTGCCTTGGCCCTTAGGGAAAAAGTTTGGCTTCCCATTGCCAAACACCTAGATGGGGCCAAGACTGTGATTATAAGTCCAGATGGTGCTTTAGGAACCTTACCCTTTACGGCACTTCCAGGTGAAGACATTAAGAAGTACCTGTTTGAGGAACGCAACATTGCCGTTGTGCCTTTCCTCCAAACATTACCGGATCTTTTGGCCAAGAAGGAGAGTACTGGTATAGCATCCATGCTTGCCTTGGGGGATGTAGCCTACGATGTTGAGGCAACTAGCCAATCTAATACTTCAGGTCTTCTAGCGGTTCGTGGGGAAAAAGGGGCTAAGTGGAATAGACTACCTGGAACCAAATCCGAAGTCTTATCCATTGAGAATTCTTTTAGGAAGTATTTTCCTTCGGGAAGCCTGGTTGAACTAAACCAGAATAAAGCCAGCGAACAATCGGTAAGAGAATCCGCACCTAAATCCAGATATCTTCATTTTGCAACGCACGGGTTCTTTGCGGATGAAACTGTTAAAGCAATGGCGGCGAAGAAGGATGATAATAAAAGGATGATGGGAGAAAAAGTGGTGGTCACTGGAGAAAATCCTGGACTACTCTCCGGATTGGTTTTAGCTGGAGCTAATCTACCTCCCAAGGGAAATGGGGATGATGGTATTTTGACAGCATCTGAAGTCGCAGAACTTGATCTCACCGGAGTGGAACTTGCAATTTTATCTGCATGTGAAACTGGTTTAGGTAAAACTGCTGGGGGTGAAGGTATCTTCGGTTTACAAAGAGCCTTTCAACTAGCTGGAGCTAGAACAGTGGTGGCAAGTTCTTGGAAAGTTCCAGACCTTTCGACCAAGGAATTAATGGTTCGGTTTTATGGCAACCTTTGGGAGAAGAAGATGGGGAAACTTGAAGCGTTGAGGGAAGCGCAACTTTGGGTTATGAAAGAAGGAAAAGCTGCTGGGTTGGATCGCGGCATTGATGATGAAAGTGTGGTGGTTAATGAGACTAAGAAAGAACCTTTAAAGGTGGAAGGCAGTACCAAGGGGGAAATGCTACCACCCAAATACTGGGCCGCTTGGATACTCTCTGGCGCATGGAATTAAAGTAATACCTTTGTTATTTACTTGCGAAAGCTTCTTTCAAAATCGAGAATAGGTTTAAAGTTTATTCTTTACCAGAAATGATGATCATGGATCCTGAAGAAACAAAAGCGAAACCGGAAGAAAGGGAAGGATTCGCCCCAGAAACGCTGGATAGCCCGCTGAGGGCCAATATTGATTTCCCCCCTGGCCTTTCGAGCAGCGTTCCGGCTGGCCCCCCTAACCTTTTCTGTCCCTCACCATTTCCGAATCTGCCGGGGTATGATATCCTTGGCGAACTTGGCCGGGGTGGGATGGGCGTCGTGTATCGTGCGCGTCAGTTGCAAGCCAACCGTGAGGTGGCCCTGAAGATGATCCTGTCCGGGGAATGTGCCGGTCCGGCTGAAGTGGCCAGGTTCCGGATCGAGGCCGAGGCGGTGGCTCAGTTGCAGCATCCGAATGTTGTCGTCGTGTTTGAGGTCGGCGAGCATGCAGGCTCGCCGTTCTTCAGCATGGAATACTGTCCGAATGGCTCCCTCGCCTCCCTCGCCCGCGGACGTTGCTTTTCCCCCAAGGATGCAAGCGCGATCGTGCATAAGCTTGCTTGCGGGGTGGCTGCCGCTCACGCCGCCGGAATCGTGCATCGCGACCTGAAACCGCAAAACGTGTTACTGGCAACCGATGGTACGCCGAAAGTGTCCGACTTCGGACTTGCCAAACGCATGGCCCCAAGCGGCCACGAAGGATCGGCCGGGCTGACCCAGACGGGGGCAGTCCTCGGAACTCCGAGCTACATGGCGCCTGAACAGGCGTTTGGCGAATCAAAGCATGTTGGCCCGGAGGCAGACGTGTATGCTCTCGGGGCCATCTTGTACACGTTGCTTGTTGGCCGCGCTCCATTCGTGGGACCGACTCCGATGGATACCATGCTCCAGGTGGTGAGCGAGGATCCAGAGCCCCCACGCAATCTTCGCCCGGAGGTGCCCCAGGATTTGGATGCGGTGTGCTTGAAATGCATGGAGAAGGACCGCCGCAAGAGGTATCCCACGGCAGCGGAGTTGGCCGAGGACTTGGGCCGATTCCTGGAGGGAGAACCCGTCTCGGCGGTGCGCAGCGGGCTGTTGGGTCGGATGGCGGGAGCTCTGGACCGGGTCCAATTGCACGAACGGTTCGCGGGCTATGGTTCGACCCTGCTGGTGCTTGCCCCGATTATGTTGCTCCCCGAGGTATGGGTGACGTTGGTAACTTGGAATGACTGGCCAGGGTATTATCTTCCGATCAGTCAGTTCGGGAGAACCGCTGCCTTCTTGGTTGTGATCGGATATTATCGGAATTGGCGCTGGCTTCCGCATGGGCCAGTCGAGCGGCAGTTGTGGATGGTCTGGGGTGGGTATTTGCTGTGCTGCTTCGCTGTTGGGCTCAGCATCCGTCTGGCGACCTCCTTGAGGTCTGCGGAAATCGAGTTGCGACTCTACCAGCCACTTGCGGCGCTGACAGCGCTCGCGTTCTTCAGCCTAGCGGCGTCGTTCTGGGGGTACTGTGCGCTGATCGGTCTGGGGTTCTCGGCTCTCGCGTTCGTCATGGCGATCGACCTGCGGTTTGCCCCGCTGGAGTTTGGATTGGTTTGGGCCCTGGTCCTGATACTGCTCGGCGCTCGGCTGCGTGCATTGAGCCGTTCGTGAGAGTGCAAAAGCGAGGCGCGCCGAACCAAGGCGCTGCACCTGACCGGGGCCGCATTACGGCTGTTCAGGGTTCAACGTCTGTGAGCGCTCTGTGAAGCACAGGTGCAAAAAAGTGAATTAGATCAGGTGGGTTTAAATTACTAGATTGGCAAAAGCGTGTGGAGTTGATCTGCAGGAGTAACAAGCAGCACGATAGCGTATCTCGCAGATAGGCCAAGAGATTATGTTAGCACTACTGACAGAAGGCATGAAAGCTTTGAAGATGGGAATAATCCTCTATAAAAACCCTTCCCGGGTATCACAAGCCTGACACCACCTTCAGGTTCTTCTGCCAGCATATTGCTGACATCGTTACGCCCTCCTTGGCTTGAAAATTATAGCGCATCCTGCGCCATCCTGTTTACCTTACTATTAGATGCCAAATCACCTATATCTACAATCTTAGTTTGCAATTTGCAAAAGTTCAGTTAACGGATAAAAAGCAATTATGAAAAATCCACTTTTATTTACGATGACCGAGCGCCTGCTTGCCGCAAGGGAATGGCCCGTACGAAAACCGGTGATGTATCAGCGCTGGGAAGATTTATTCTTTCTGCATTGGGAATGCCCTGTTGATTTGTTGCAGCCGTTGCTGCCTTCAGGCCTTACTATTGATACCTATGAGGGTGTTGCGCATATCGGTATTGTTGGTTTTCAAATGCGTAGTGTGCGGCCTGCGGGATTCCCCCCTTTGCCTTGGCTTTCAGCGTTCAATGAACTCAATGTTCGGCTTTATGTCCGGGATGCCTCGGGTGAACCTGGGGTGTACTTTCTTTCGTGTGATTGTGATCGTGGCCCAGCGGTCCTGCTTGCTCGCAGTTTTCTCTCTCTCCCTTACGAGTTTGCTAAATTTACCGTGTGCCCTGGATTTCAGATGAATTGTGTCCGAAATACCCAGAAGCAGATGGCATGTTTTTCCTGGCAAGGGATGGGTTCCCCGAAACCCTCTCTGCCTGGTTCACTCGAGTTTCACTTGGTAGAGCGATATAGCTTTTTTACCAAGCACCGCAACCGCTTGCTTCGGGGCCAGGTTTATCATTCCCCTTACGAGATTTGCACGGCTGTTGCAACCCAATGGAGCGACCTTCCCTTGGTCTGGGATGGCTTGCCCCCTATTGCTCGTTCGCCCGATCTTGTGCATTGCAGTCGTGGCGTGAAAGTCGAGGTCTTTGGCCTTGTGCCAACCTTTGAGTAAAAGTGCATGAGTCGCTAATCTTGGAATGGAAGGATTAAATAAAGCCATCTGCGAAAGGTGGCGCACAGGGGCATTCATTCTCTTTTCCATACTATTTTGCATATCTTCTAGTAAAACTTCGTAAGCCTTCTGTCCAGCACTGGTGCCAAAAAGCGAATTAGATCAGCTAGGTTTAAACCACTTGATTGGCAAAAGCGTGTTGAGTCTCTCTGAGGAGTAAGTAGGCAACTTGGTCAGCGTATCCCGCAGATAAGTCCAGGGGTTGATCCCGAACTATTGGCAGTGTTCCCTGCCTTAGGCTCATATCATTAGATGCTCGCACGTCATTCCGGCCGACGGGCGCGCAGAGCGTTGATGTTCGGTAGCTCGATTTGCAGAACCTTCTGGTAAAGAAACAATATCGCCGCGAACACTTGGTTCTGCGTGCTCGCCGCCACGGTGCGTTCCACCGCGAGATGAGTCAGGAACCCTTCAATCTCGGCTGCGCCCATATCGCGTGGATGGCGTTTGTTGTGAAACAATATGAACCGCTTGATTCAATCAACTTAGGCGCCTTCGGTGCGTTTGGAATAATGCAGCAGCCGCATCTTCCCCGCCACTTGATCGAGCAATTTCGGCGGCTGCGTTGGCCAAGAATTCGTTGGCGGATTCACAGTTTTCAACTTGCAATCGGCTCGCAAGCCGGACAGAATAAGTCTCATGCGGAGGATGTTCCGCCCGCACCTCGGCGGCCTTAAGATTCTTGTTTTAGAACGAATTGGTTCCGGAATAGTAAGAATAAATCGTCGAAATAGATGGAATTAATTCCACCGAATTACAAGTTCGGCGGGGCGGCAGACAACGGAGGGATCGTGACGAACTTTGCGTGGGTGCTGGCCGGCGCGACTGCGGCGGGTGCGGGCGGGGCGGTCGCCAACTGGGCGGTCTACAAATGGGTCTTCTACTACGAGGCTCCCGGTTACAACCTGAGCTTCGTGGTCGCCGGCGGGGCCGTGTACGCCGCCCTCGCCGGCGGCCTGCTGAGCTTCGGGCGGAGCGGCCCGGTCGGCACGGCGGGCCAACTCTTGCACGCCGCGTTCGCCACCGAGTTCGCCGGGCTGATGATCCCCACGTTCTGCATCCTAGTCGGGGTGTGGCTGCCGGCCCTCGGCGGCGGGCTTCCGGCCCTCGGCGGCGGGCTTCCGGCCCTTGCGGCGTTGTGGGCCACCCTGTGGCTGTGTGGCGTCCGGGCCGGCCCGACTCGGCGGCTCGGCCGGCTGTCAGACGCCGAACCAGTCGCTGAGCTGTGACCGGTCAGTAAAAACCCTTCCTAAATGACATATTATCCTTTGAGTTTTGGATAGTTCTAAGGCTATCATCTCATTTGAATTGATCGAAAACCAAGAACAAAATAACGTTGGCAAGATGCTATTTATGTGCGTCAGGAGAACTGTCAAAGTTCCCACTTAGAATCAGCATGATTTGCAAAAGTTGATTTTAACTTACAGATCTTGCCCGGGGATTTTCTTAAGCCATAACGTCTTGTAGTTAATTACCTTAGCCGAATTTAACAAATTACCATTCTAGAAATGCTTTAATTTTTATAATTTTCTTGACATTTTTTGTCGTATTTATGTCACTTTCAGTATTTACAATTAGGGAGAATAAAAATTGTAGAGCTTTGGCAAAGATACAATTAACAACTGTAAAAAAGTTTGCCATAAAATTTGCAATCTTTTATCCATGAAATTAATTCTTCATTGTGGCCAGCACAGTCCCTTGGCCAATTTTATGATATGCAAACCGGGACATATATTACACAGGTCTGCATAAAACTTAAGTGCAGCACATAAGAGGTACGACGATGGATACAGATTCTTCGACTTCTATCGGGTACGAGTTTTCTGCGGAACATAACGCTCAGTTCAAGGCCGCTGCATACTGGATGGGGATCATGGGGCGGCTTGGCATCCTGTTCGGGGCATTGTTTTGCTTGTCGGCCCTCCTCGGGAACATCCCCAACTTGATCGGGGGTATCATTGGGATTGTCATGGGCGTATTTACCCAGCGAGCCGGGGCGGCATTTGGTCGGGTGGCCGGAACCACTGGGCGTGACATCGAAAACGTCATAGAGGCGGTGACAAACCTTAAGAACTTGTACCGACTTCAGGCGATTATGATTGGAGTCCCACTCGGTCTTCTGATCGGTTTTGTCGTATATTTAATGGTGGTTGGGAGGTAGTGGCATGCTCGTGGCAGATTACGGTAAAGAGGGAGCAGCCGATTGGCGACGGGTAGTCTACGACCCAGACGCGGGCACCGTCACGTTCTACAACTGCTATCAATCAAAACGGTTCTTCCTAGTTTGGGGCGCGGACCCGGAATTCACCTGCCGCGTGTCGGAACTCCGTGCTGCTTATTGGAACTATGTGCCTAGCCGCTTCATCCTATCGGTGCTGGTCACCACATGGACTGCGAGCATTACAACCGCCTGCCCAAAGTCTTACTTCGGCAAATGGGAGCTGTTTTTCGTCACCCCCGCTGGAACGGCCCGCCTGCCCCAAGAAGCGGTCGGTATAGATGGCGTCCGGTCCGCTCTAATTGGAGGCCTCGTTCCAGAATCCCGACACCGCTGGTACGAGCACCCGGCAGCCAAATTTGTGCTGCTTAACGCATTTGTTTGGGGTGCTGGGATCTTGGGGATATTGCTAATCGTCAAAACAGGCGTGTTGGACTATCAATGGCCGGTGGAGTTCGAACGGACGGTTTTTGTGGTTTATTGCGTCATACTTTTTTTTCTAGCCTTGATCATTAATGTGTTGAGCTGGCGGGGCAAGTCAATGTGGTAAACGGCTGGGATTTGCAGGAAAAGTAAACCAGTAAAGCAATACAAGCATTCACATTGCGGGTGACATCTTTGAGGAGATTAAGTGACCATGAGAAAAACGGGTGCCGTAATTCTGGCCAGCTTAGGGCTAATCTTGGCCGTTGCCGTGCCGGTAACACTCGCCGTCGTATCTAACATCGACCTAGGAAAGAATGTTGCTGTTTTATTATTCGGGATGGTGCCCGGCATAAGCATCATGATGTTAGCACGCAAGCTATCGAAGGGGGGACCAAAGCCGATGCCCGATCAGATTCCACCCGGTTATCAATTCTGCGACCAATGCAGTAAGACCGTACTTCAGACAGAAGGTGAAATGCTTCGGCTACATCAATCAATAGTTATAACTAGGGAAGCGTTTGTATGTTATGCCTGCAACCGCTATCGAACCAAAAAAGCGCTGATTATTCTGGTTTTGTTTCTAGGGTTTGTAGGTTTGTTGTGTTTGTT
>Ga0194045_1000717_pt1 | contig 10894 bp, 11 predicted proteins | sample JunL6211m_MetaG_FD_161686 | JGI IMG/M metagenome (GOLD analysis project Ga0194045, IMG submission 161686) | Anoxic zone freshwater microbial communities from boreal shield lake in IISD Experimental Lakes Area, Ontario, Canada - Jun2016-L626-11m | ecosystem: Environmental > Aquatic > Freshwater >...
CTCGGATAGCGTCCTTGATCTCGACAGCTTCCTGCTTCTTGGACTTCTTCTTTCCGAAGATGGGGTTCTCGGGGGCGTCAGCAGGAGTGGCCTCTTCCTTTTTCTTTCCAGCGGCGACGTCGCTTGAAGGCTTCCCTTCTTTCGGCGGAACAGCTTCGCCGTCTTCTTTCTTCTTCGGCTCGCCATCAAGGTTATTGAACCGGCCGAACAGCTTTGCAGCCGCGCTGACAGCGGCACCAGCGGCCCTCTCTCCGGATTTCTCACCACTCGGAGCCGGGGCGGCCTGTGGGGTCACAGGGGCCGGTGCGATGGCTGCGTCGGATTTCTGCTGTGCGATTTTCTCTATGATTTCAGACATGCGAAATTGGTAGGTTTGTCTTGATGAATTTAGATTGTTCTCGGCTGAACTCTTGCAGCACAACTAGAGCATTCCTATATTGTTCGGCAAGGGCCAAATTTCTTTGACACTCAATAGGCGTCTCCCCCTTCATGCTTAATAGAGTTCGTTTACTAAGCTCTTCAATTGCTTTCGATTCATGTAGTGCAACTTGGTGTGCGATACACGTCATCAAAACTGCCCCATCACCCTCGATCCCGAGCCAGCTCTGGATGCGAGCCACCTCTGGACCGAGGATGATTTCGTGCTGCTGGGAAATCATGCAACCTGCGCTCCACCGGCAACCTGCTCAAGCTGGGCGACAATCTTCACCACCTGATCGAGGAGCTGCTTGTTCTCGACCGACTGCCCGGCCACCTGTTGTACGGCCTGGCCGGTCTGGTCGGTCTGCTGGGCGAGCTGCTGGAGTCCGGACGCAGACTCGGTGATGGCCTGCTTGGACTGTTCCATAAACTGAGCGAGTGCCTGCTCAAGCTCTTGCTGCTTCTGTGCAAGCGGCGCTGCGATGCCTTGGCTGACATCCTGGCCCATCTTAGCCATCGCCTCGGCCACAACCTGCTGCGAGACCTGCGCGGCAATCTGCTGAACCATCTGCTGGAACTGCTGCTGCTGGTCAGCCTGAGCCTTCTGGTCGGCCTCGATTTGCTTCGGGTCCGGCTGCATCTTGATGTCGGCCGGCAATCGGAAGTCCACAGGAAGCTGGAAGAACTCGGCAATCTCGTTGAGACGATCAAAGATGAACTTCGGGCCAACCACCTGCACAATTGCAGGATTGGACAGGATTCGGTCAAGGAACCCCGACATCAACTGAGCGACTGCCGGCTCGTTGGTGCGTGTCGTGGCATCTCGGAACACTCCGAAGTTGCCCAAGATCAGCGCGCTCTTGCTTCCGCTGACTCCAACGGTGTGCTCTCCGTCCTCAACAATCTTGAACCCCATCTCCTTGAGCAGGTCGCGCCCTTTATCGGTCACATCAGCAACGCTCACGAACACCTCGTCTGAGTCGTACATGATCGTGGCCTCGTACAACATCTTCGCTCGGGCATTCATTGCCTCGTCGATGTACGAACCGGTCAACTGGAGGCGCTGGGACGTGTTGTTGTTGATGGTGACTACTTCGGTCGCGGACTGCTGGTGCGATGCGGCAGCGCCGATTTCCTGCGGGGAGAATCCAAGAGCCCGTTCGACCATAGAAAGCAAGGCGGTGACAGCCGACAGGATTTCTTGGGTGTTCTGAGGGGGGAAGTTCAGCGCCTTGAGCCCTTCACGAGCATCATTAACTCCCATGTTCCGCAGCTCCCGGCTGTCCACTGGAATGAACTGGAGCCCGCGAAGCGCGTTCTCGCTCTCGTTGCGTACCAGCTTTAGGGACTCGTTGGAGACGATGTCCGAATCGTGCATCACAATCCGGATGAGGTTCTTCTTGATGCTCAGCAGGTACTGGGACAGCAAGTTGCCCATGTGGTCCTGGTACGGGAGAAGTTCCTGACCGATGCCGGACGGGTTGGCCCGGTTGCCATCAGCGTCGTACTGGTACACGATGGCCGGGCAATACGCCCAAGGCTTGACGTGGACCACGGTGTTGCCGGCGTAGACGAAGCGGAACCAGACAGGGCCGTCGTAGTCGAATAGTTCGTAGTCCTTCGGGTTGAGCTTCCGGAACATCACCGTCAGGTTGACAGCGGAGTCGCTGTGTTCCGAGTGGTTGTAGTGGAACGCCTTGTCCTCTCGGTCGTTCTTTGAACCATTGGCGGCGAACTGCGGGAACTTGGCCGCGCAAGGGTACAGCTCTTGGTACAACCGGAACTGAGACGACTCCTGCCACGGGTTCTTCCCGTTGGTGTTCACCTGGATAACGTCGCGATTCCAGAACTCCTTGTTGTCGTGGACATCCTTAAACCGTTGAGTGGTCCAGTAGCCCGCATAGCTGACTCCGCTGTCGGAGTTCAGCGAGGAGAGCGGCTGCGTCATGTCGTAGAACACGCGCGCCGGGTGTGGGATGACGAATGGAACTCCAGACTTGGTGATGGTCTTCTTTCCATCAATTGTATGCTCCTCCTTGAGCCACTCCTGTTCAGGGAAATTGATGCAAATTCCGTACAGAAGGGCGTTGTGGATGGATTGGCGCTCGACGGCCGGATAACCCATGTCAGTGGACATCCGACTCAGCCGGGACGTAATCATCCGAGCTTTCAGCTTGCTGTTCAGGGACAGCACATACGGTTCCAGCTTGTAGAGCGGGACGGTGTTCCGATCGTTGAACAGCTTTGCCCACCGAGCCTTCAGGTACGACGCCACAATCGGCACGTAGATGGTGAAGAACGTGGGGAGATGGATGTCTTGAGCGGCGTCCGACTCGGAGCATGGGCGGTTCTCGAAGTTCAGGAACTTCCCTTCCGAGTTCACTCGCTTGACCAGCATCTTGTCCAGGTTGAAATCCTTGGCGAGCCTAAGCACGTCCTGCTTGCTAGTGGCCCCGTTGGAGATGAGTCCGCGGGCGTAGCTGTACGTGATCTGCTCAGAGGAGATGTCGTAGGCGCGGTCGATTGCCCAGAAGTCGCGGGCACGGTCCAGTGTTCGGGCGATGCCGTCGTCAATGCGGGACTGGTCCGTCTTGAGAAGGTCGGAAGCTTTCGGGTGCTTGTCCTTCATCTTCCCAGGGAGCATGGTGAAGATTGCCTTCAGCTTTTCATCGGTGTACCCGGCCTTCGTGAGTTCTTTGATGTCTACCATAACGCTTTCGATTTTGACCGGATTCTGTGCAATTCAAGCTTTTGCCAAGCCTTTGAACGCTTTGACTTATGGACCCTTCCCTCGACTCGAAGAACTAGCCTCGGCCGAATCTGCACCCCTGGTGCTGGCTCGTAGAGGAAATCAAGCTCCTCATCCAGCAATGCCAGTGTCCACTTTAGTTGACCTTTGACCCGCTTGAACCTGTACCGATGGAGAGCTATTGCAATTGAAAGAGTGCCGTCGGCATGTGGGACAACGGCTATCTTGTGTTGGCGCGGGAGCTTTTTTGCCATCAGGCGTCAGGCGCTTCCATGTCCATTCCTCCCATTTTGCCCATGGACCCCATCTTGACCGACTCGCTCGTCCCCTCCTTGCCGCCAACTTTTTCGCCGGGCTCAGGCTTCTCCTTCTTTCCATCGGCCATCTCTGGGTCGCTGAAGTCGCCGGAGATCACATCGAACGTGACGCGCTTGCCGTACTCGTCGGAGCTGACTCCACACACCTTCAAGGTCAATGTGGCCTCCAGCTCTTCGCCGACTTGAGGAAGTTCTTCTCCGAACGCTGCTTCAAGCGATTTGTCCCGAATAGTCAGGCTTGGATAGCTAATTTTTGCGGCTTTTTTGTTGGGCATGGCCATCTCCCCGCTCGGCTCTTTTTCTCCAAGATTTGTCATATCTGTTGTCAATAGACATCTTCCAAGCCATCGTGTCTAGCACTAATGAGTGAGGCATACTGGATTCCACCGATGAGCAAGAAGGGGATGGATGTCTTCAACAATTACGCACGCTTCCTACTCGTACATGGTGCTCGTCGTACTGGTAAAACAATAGCATTGGCGGACAAGGTTATCCGTCACATGTACGAAAACAGTGGAGCGGTTGTTGGTATTGTGGCTAGGACACTTCGGTCTGGCGAGCAGGGTGTATGGGGCGACTTGGTGCGGCCTGTCAGTGGCCGTTTGGCGGTATGGTCTTCGGGTTGTTCCTTGGAGATTGTGAAGGAGCCTTCCTGCTACTCCACGACCAAGGTGAGCTACTTTCGCATCAAGAGCGCAGACGGAGGCATAAGCGAGTGCCAGCTTCATTCCCTTGAGCACGATGACGAGGTCGAGGCAAAGTTCAAGGGGGCCAAGTTCTCGATGGTTCAGATGGTCGAGGCTGACGTTTTCAAGGACAGGATGGTCTTCAAGACGCTGACGCAGACCTTGCGACTCATCAATTTCCCAAGCCAGCAGTTCATTTTGGACACCAATCCTCCCAAAGAAGGGAGAGAGCATTGGCTGTACGACGAGTTCTTCACTAGCCCAACAAAACACCACAACGAGATAAAAATCTCCATCGAGGACAATCCGTTCCTGTCTGTGGAGGAAAAGGAGGAGCTGTTCAACCTGTACAAGGACGACACCAACCTTCTGGCCCGGTACTACTACTCGGAATGGGTGGAGGCTAGGAACGAGGGGACAACCTTTGAGGAGGTCTACAAAAAGGACGTACACGTCATATCCACAAGCCGGCCCAAGAACGAAGACGAGGAGGATTGGGAGGTGCTTTGCCCAGAGAAAGACTGCTACACCATCCATACCGGCTGGGACATCGGAGATAAGTCGTCTGCGTACTCCGTTATTGCGCCTAGGATTTCTGATGACTCAATAGCTTTTGACGTTATCGACGAGGTGGTCTGGTTGGAGGAGGAGAACAAGTCGCTCAAGGAGTTCACCGAGGAGATTGAGAACTCGATGGACTTCTGGGAGCGCCGGATGCGCGAGATGTACGGGAAGAAGCAGGTGATCTGGTATCACTGGTCGGACTCTTCGTCGATGACCGAGTCGATGACCATTGGCGGAACCGAGGCCAACTTGGTGTACAAACTGTCGGACAAGCGCATCAACCTCCGACCGGTGACCAAGGGGGCCGGGTCTGTTGCTGCTCGCAGGAGGCTACTCCACAGGCTCTTGTTCGAGGAGCGCATCTACTTCGCGTCCCACTGCTCCCACACCGTGGACATGCTGGAGAAGCTCACGCCCGGCACAGGATCGTCGGGAATCTCCGCTACCTCCAAGCACAAGCACGTATTCGACTCGCTCACCTACGCCCTTTCCAGCGCGGTCCCGTCCGAGATGGTCCGCAAGAATAGCCCCACCGCAAAGAGTTCCTCCGCCCCGATTTCCATCACGCTATGAGTAAGTTTATTTCCACAACAGATAGGCAGCTTTGGGTCCACGACGAGGATTCGTTCTCGTGGTCGATATGGGCTACCGGAGGAACTTTGGACGGCAAAGCGGTGTGGCTCGTGATGCTCCCGTATGTGCAGACGATGCCTCGCGAGATTCGCGAAAAACTGACCGACTACCTGTACTCCGGGTCTGTCACCAGAGACCGGTTCAACATGATTGTTCCGGATGAGTATCTTCGCAACTACGCGACTCCTCGCCACGGGACAAATCCGTCCTACTGGCACCGAGCGGCAGGGATGAGCGCGCAGAAACCTTCCGAGATGAGCGTAGAGGTGAAGCCGGACTCAATCGATACCGAACGCCAAGAGGCCCGGGATGTCAGCGATGAACGGTTCCTCAAGATGGCGTGGAAGATGAGCCCGATTGCAGATTACCGGACGTTCCGGTTGGTGTGGCTCGCCATCTGCCAAGCAATGCCCCATCGACTATTGGTGGACATGATCCCGATCGATTTCGGATGGGCCAAGATCCATGCGTTCCCGTACCGGAAGAACTGGAAACAGATTGTCCTGTCGAGGATGCCGAACTTCCTTGAGCAGATGAAGGAGGCCACCGGGAAGACTCCCTACCAGAAGGCGCTCAATACAGACCTTCCATCGGTGATCCGGAATACCGTGCTTGTTGCACTTGAAAAACATGACCATGGAAAGAACAAGTTCGGCTGGACGTTGGAGGTGGAGGAATCGGCAGAGTTCGACAAGTGGGCTCAGTCCGTCGAGATTGAGCGGCACAAGGACATATCCAGGAAAGACTATGCAGCACAATGGGCGTCCATCATCAACAAGCAGGCAACCGACATCGTCGCGTGCTGGCACCGTTTCGTACGCCAAACGACTACGCCGGCTGCTCACCTGGGCAAAGGTGATCTCACGAGTTGCTCTGGCCTCGTTCCGTACCTTGCCAGCAAGGGAAGTCGCCCGGCTCGGGTGGATGACGTTCCGGTCGATCCTGTCTATCCTGATGCAGGAGAACTACGAGATGACACGGGCAGGCGGGTTGTGGTGGGCAAGGCTAAGAACCTGTCAGCGTTGCCCGTTCTACGCGCGGTCCCTTCGTACCTGCGGGAGCCCGGGGGAAGTGATTCCAGCCTCCAATGGGCAGGAACAGGTGAGAATCGGATGCTGGTGTTGGGTCCCGGCAGCGGCAATGGATCTTCGGAAGACGTGCTGGCGCAAGTCGCTGGGGGATGCGGAGGGTTGGAAAGAGTAGTGGTTTCCGGGGAAGTTACTGTTATTCGCGACTATCCAATCAATCCAGCTTCCACACCCTGATGATGGTCATTTCTTCTTCGTCTTTCCCGGCTTTTTCTTGCGTGACTGTGCCTTCGGAGAACTTCTCTGAGTCGTCATGTATGAGTGAAGAATACTGGAGTGCGTCTTCAATGTATTTTGATCCACCGTACAAATTAGCTCTCGGGTCAATGAGTCGTTTTCTAATGCTTTTAATGCAAATAAAACAGCGGCTTGTGTGCGTTGCTTTTCCTTCCTCCTTGCCCACGGGTTCATCGACAGAAGCTGGTTGAGACTTGGGACCTTGTGCTTCACCCGAAGCTCTATCCACGGTAGCCCTTCTGGCTGCTGTGGAAGGCGCGGCGGCGCGGCGGGCGAGGTAGTTGTCATACCAAGACTGGGATACTTTCACGGCGTGTTCCACTGCCCAAGTTCACAGAGCAACCCTTCAGCTCTAGCTTCTGCTGGGTTGTCCCCAATCCAGTTGTGGCAGCATCGGCAAGCGGCGATCCAGTGCTCCTCCATCAAAAGCAGCCTGCCGATTCGCCCTCTGGAGTGGTGCAGGTCAGTTGCCGGCTTCCCGCACCTCTTGCACTTCCGGTTCACCGCCAGGAACTTCTTCCTCGCCTTCAGGTACTCCTTCATCCGGGCGTGCCGGACCTTGCTCATCGCTGGAATCTTGGTGCCAAATTTGAAGTTCGGCTTTCCAGAACGCTGCTTGTTTGCCGATTTGCTGGTTACCATTTGTGGTTTTTACTTATTAAAAATGTGAACCATATTGTCGGGACCAGCAATATGGTAGGCTTAGAATTCCTGTGGTGGCTTTTTGCTCAATTGCTTAACGAAATGCGGAAGCATCAGGTCTGCCCATGTCCGCTTTGCGACCGTGATGTGGCGACATTCTGCCTTCGGGTTCTTTCCTGACGCCCGCTCTCCGTTGACGGTAAACCGGAACCGCTCGCAGGTGCAATGGCCAAGGCACTTCTCTCCCTCCAAATCGACGATGTGGACCTTCCCAGGCCGACTCTTGGAGCCGACCTCGAAGCGAAACCACTCGCTCTCCATGAGCTTGACTGACCAGTCTTCGGTCACGCGAACGAATATCCAAGTTCCTTGTATATTCCCTGGCGCAGAGTGGCGTGCTTGGCTGCCAGCGGATGGAACGTGTCCTTGAAGTCGTAGATGATGGCCCCGTCCTTGGAGTGGTGGGCTGTAAGCACGCGCGCGGTTCGCTGAATGGTCTTCTGGCTAGACCGGCCACCGGACACCAAAATCATCACCTTCGCATTGGGAAGGTCCAGGCCCTCGTCGGCAAGGCTGGTGGCGATCATGCACTTCAGGTCGCCGGCACGGAAGCTGTCCATAGCTGCCTTGCGCTTCTTGGATCCCAGCTTCGAGTGGACGCACATGGAGTTCGGGATCTGGGCCTCCAACTGCTCGCCGAGAGTCACTGATGGCACCAAGGCGAGCACCTGTTCTCCCGGGTGGGTTTTCGCCCAGCGGATGACCTGCTGGTTCCGGGCGTGGTTGTTCACGATCCCGATGTCGATGATGGATTGCCACAGGCACATGGCGCGGAGTTCACCCTCTGGAATCCGCATGAACCGCTTCCGGATGCCAACCAGCTTCTCGGTGTTGAAGTCTATCTGATCCCCAAGGTTGGAGTCGGTGGAATCGGAAAGGACCACGCGCGCCTCGCATTGGGAATCGCTGATTTCCGACCGGTCGATGGTGATGATTTGTTCGTCGAAGATGGACAGGAGCCGCTGGTTGCGCTCGTCGTCGAAGTCCTTGAACGGGGTAGCGTCGAACCCAAACATGTAGCGCGGCCGTCTATTTCGTAAGCAATTAAACCACAGGTCACTACAAAGGTGTTTTGTTTCATCAATTAGAACCAGCTCTTTGTCGCTGAAATCAACCGAAGAATGTGGGCATCGGATTTCCACAAAGCTCATGTCGATTCCAAACTTCTCCATCGACTTGTAGCATTGGTCGCACGTCTCGTTGGTTGGGGCGAGCACTCCAACGGGCATGGCGTACTGGAAGATGAACTCCTTGGCGATTGCCGCCATCATGTACGTTTTCCCTGATCGCGCCGGGGAAACAATGAGCCCTCGCGGTCGTGCCTGCGACCAGTGGAAGACCTTCTCCTGGTGCGGACGGAGCGTCATCACGAAGCTTTCTTGGGTTCTTGGAGCCAATCCAAACTGGTATCGATGGAGTGGATTGCCCGGTTGGCGTAAATAGCAGCGGCGTGGCCATCCAGAAGACGGGCCGCCTCGATGGTTTTCCTCTGCGCTTCAACGAGTAGCTTGCGCGCTTTTTTTTCTTTTGTAGTATTGCGTTCCATGTTGGTGATTAGTGTTGGTTTTGCTTGTCTGTTCGTCAAGGCTTAACTTTCTCTGAGGTCCACTTTGCAGACTTCGCTCATCTTCTGGCTCTTCGGATGGAACATGAGCTGGACCGGGAATACCGCTCCGTACCGGTTCTTCTGGATGTCGAGGACGACCTTGAAGGGCTGTCCTGTGTACCTGGCTGCCTCGCCAGCCTCTTCGTCGGCGTCGTCCCGGTACAACAGGCCGGCAACGTCTGCGTCCTGTTCTAGGGCACCTGACTCGCGCATCTGGGCCAGCTTGGGTTTCCCGGCCCCCTTCTTCTCGGATTCCCGGTTGAGCTGGGCGAGGGCGATGACGGTGATGTTGTTCTCTCGGGCGATCTGTTTCAGGGTGGAGGAGATGTGGGCCACCTCCTGTTCCCGGATGTCCGCCTTCTTGTCGGTGGTCAGGAGCTGAACGTAGTCCACGCCGATGACCTTGACCCCGTGCTTCTTGACCCATTCCCGAGTGATTGCCCGAATCTTCTCGATGGTGATTCGGGAGGTGTCGTCGATGAAGATGGGGAAGTTTGCGAACACCGAGGACGCCTTTGCGAACGCCTTGTACTCACCCTCCCGCCAATGGGCCACTTCCCGGGTATTGACGCCAGCAGAGCCGCCGATGACCCGCTCCACGAGCGATTTCGCGCTCATCTCTGCCGAGAACACCCCGCACGGATGGCCCTCCTGAGCCGCCGCTTGGATCAACTGGATCATCAGGGCCGTCTTTCCGACCGAGGGGCGGGCTGCGAACACCACCAGGTCCCCTCTCCACAGCCCTCCAGCCTTGTTGTCGAAGCTGTCGATCTTGGTTTTGATGGATGGCGGGGCAGTTCCGTCCATTGTCGCCCGTAGGCTGTCGATGACGGACCGGGTGATCTCCTTGGCTGTGGAGGTGCCAGAGATGTCCGCTTTGGTCAGTAGTTCCACCTGTCCGAGGTGTTCCGAGACCAGCTCGTCAGCCTTCTTGCCACCGGCGAACACCGCGTCACTGGCGTTTGTGGCAGCTTTGAGGAGGCCCCGGAGGACGTGCTTCTCCCGGACGATTTCTAGGTAGTAGGGGAGATTGGCAGCGCTGGGAACGGCATCCATCAGGCTGGACAGGTAGGCAAGGCCGCCGATGGATTCGAGCACGTTGGCGTTCCTGAGCCGCTCCCGGACGGTTATGAGGTCTACCGGGACCATGGAGGCGTGCATGGCGACCATGTGCTCGAACAGCGCCCCGTGCCTCCTGTCGTAGAAGGCGTCCTCGCTGATCGGGGTTTTCCCAGTACATGCCTCGATGCTTTCCACTGGGGCAAGCAGGATGCAGCCTAGGATTCCTTGCTCGGCCTCTTGGCTCTGGGGTAAAAGGCGGTCGTTCATTGCGATTGTTCCTTGTCCCACTTTTTCTGCCATTTCGACCAAACTTTCCAGACACGGTCAGGTGGGCACTGGTTCTTCCTTGGCGTGCTTCCGTCCTTCTTGAGCCACAGCGGCCCCCCACGATCATCAAAGTCGAACCTCCACTGGCGGCCGTTCACGATGATGACTTGGTTGCAGGCGTCCGGGCCGTGTATCAGCCCGGTCACCACCCCGTTCTCAACGATTGTTCCGATGCGTTTCATGGCTGCTGGTAGGTTTGTGCGATTTCGCGTTCGATGGATTTGATTTTGAGGTTCAAAACAGGAAGGTCAGCCCGGTGCTCAGCGGTACAAAGGGCTGGATCTTTGAACGACTTGGACGAGAAGTTGGCTGGATGGGCCTCTTTAACCGCTAGTAGGGCTTTCAACTCGGACTCCTTGGCCTTGCGAATCTGCCAAGATTGCTGTGGCTGCGGGGCTGCTGCGGCACCGTTTCCAAATCCGCCTTGATTGGGCTTGTAGACCCCGCGCCACCCTTGCGTGATGGCGTTCTCGATGGCGTTCGGGAGCTGATCCGGAGTGAAT
>Ga0194045_1000720_pt1 | contig 10873 bp, 9 predicted proteins | sample JunL6211m_MetaG_FD_161686 | JGI IMG/M metagenome (GOLD analysis project Ga0194045, IMG submission 161686) | Anoxic zone freshwater microbial communities from boreal shield lake in IISD Experimental Lakes Area, Ontario, Canada - Jun2016-L626-11m | ecosystem: Environmental > Aquatic > Freshwater >...
CCCGACCCCCCCTCTCCCCGACGAAGCGGGGCGAGGGGGAGAAAACGCACGGAGATCCATTGGGATTTCGAGTCTAGCGTGTTCTGAAATGTGGGTAAAGATGAGGCTGCTAGCCTGTGCTTTTCCAGACGATTACAGGCTGGCAGCCTGTGCTACGTAATCGTTTTTTCCCTGTCGATCGCCCAAGCACTATTCGTAGATTGGAAAGAAACATCCAAAGGCTTTTTCGCAGAAGGCTCCAGGATCATTGAATCGCTGATTCTTGTCCAAACTGTTGATGCTCTCCATCTCCTGACTCGTCAGTTCAAAACTTGCTAAGTCTAGGTTTTCAGCTAACCGATTGAGCTTGCTTGTTTTCGGAACGATTGCCGTCCCGCGTTGGACTCCCCATCGTAAAACAATTTGCGCCGGAGTCTTGTCGTAGTTCGTTGCCAAACTCAGGATCAGCGAGTGATTCAAAACGGAATCGCTCTCCGTTGCCATTCCAATCGGGATATAGGAGGGTGCACCAAGCGGCGAAAATGCCGTGTACGCGATGGATTCCTCACGGCAGTATCGCAATAGTTTCGGTTGGACCAAATAGGGGTGCGATTCCACTTGCAAAACACTTGGTCGAATCCGACACTGCGCTAGCAGATCGCGAATGAGCGAAGCTCCAAAATTGCTCACGCCAATCGAGCGGACCAATCCTGCGTCGACAAGCTCTTCCATTGCTTGCCAAGTTTCTCGAATGGGCACCGCGTCCGGGACCATTTTTGGAGATAGCGCACTCGGGTCAAAAAACCAGCCGGCAGGATACCTTGTCTCGATGGGCACGTGCTTGAGCGAGATCGGAAAATGAATCAGATAGAGATCCAAATAGTCCACGCGAAGATCGCTGAGCGAACGCAATAGCGCCGATTTGACATGCTCGGGTCGATGAAAGGTGTTCCACAATTTACTAGTAACCCACAGGTCCTCGCGATTGCAGACCCCTTGAGCTAACGCTTCCGCGATGCCATTCCCAACGCTGCTTTCGTTCCCGTAATCGGACGCACAATCAAGGTGGCGATATCCAGTCTTCAAAGCTTCTATGGTTAACTTAGGCGCTTCGGCAGGATCGACTTTCCAATATCCGAGCCCAATGGCAGGCATGGGTTTGGAGTTGGAGACAGGTATACTAAGTTGGTGATTCATTGATGGATAATCCAAGGGATTGGCTTGTGATCGAGTATTGCACTTATTATTTTTCAGCTCGTTCGACACGACCAAAAAGGTGACCGCCAACGTCGTCATGTTTCCAAGTGCCTGCGTACTTTTTGTCATGGAACACTACGCGAGCGGAAAACGTTCCGAGCCCAGGTAAAGTAACGGAGTCCATGACCATGACAGGCGTTTTGCCAACCCACTCCACATTGATTTCGACGGGCAATTCAATGTCCTTTTTTCCGTATTTGATGCGAGTGACGATTTCCCATACCGATTCCTCACCTTCTACTTTCTTTGCACTTTTGATCTCGTATCGTTCCTCTTCGAGCTTATTGAGTGGTTTTCCGTCAATCGTGAATACGCCCGTCAGCACCGAACCCGATAGATACTTTTGGAAATCCTCGATCGGCGGCTTAGCCACTTTCGGTGCATCTTGTGCGATTCCAGAGTTAAGATAGCTCAGTCCAGCAAGTCCGATAATGCCTACGGTTGCTGTGATGAATCCAAGAAAGCCACTCGCATTTTTCATGATTCGACCCCTTTTCATTTTGTAGTCTAAATGTTCTTTAAAAACTGAACCGCCAATGCGATCTCTTCGAGCGGATTTCTAGCCCCATCTTTTTCGACAACGAAGTATCCAGGAAAATGGAACTCTTCAAGCACCGCAACGATTTCGGGGAACTCCGCCATGCCACGTCCCAATGCCACTTCGGTTCCTCGTCCTCGTGATCGGTCTCGAACGCCGTCTTTGGCATGAACTAGCATGACGTGTTTCGCGATCGTCGGCAAGTTATCCAAGTCGAATCCATTGACAAGCAAATTGCCAGGATTGAGCGTAACACCCACGCTCCCATCGGGTAATGATTCGATCAGCGAACTCAACCGGGAAAGAGGTTCGGCGCCTGTTTCGCATGCAAGGAATGCGCCGATTCGGTGGCTGTATGTCCCCAAATCGGAAAGGACCGTGCGGAGCATCTGGAGTACGGGCGAGTCCGCTTGTTCGGGTATTTCGCCAACGTGATTGACAACAACGTTTGCCCCAAGATCATACGCCATTTTCATGGCCTGTTTGGTTCCCTCGATTCTGCGTTCCAGTTCGTCCTCACATTCGTATCCTCGACGCGTCTGAAATCGAACCGATGCAACACGCAAATTGAGATCTTCAAGCAATTTGCGAACTTGGCGCAATGCGGTGCCGACAAGTTCGGACGGCTTGATGTCAGATCTTGCATCGATTTCTACTGCTTCGGCCCCCATGCGTGCCGCTGCGTGCAAAGCTTGTTTCAACGGTAATTTTAGTCCCGTCAGTTGAACGCCTACTCGTAGACCCGGCAAGATGCGACCTCTATTAAATGCGTTAGCTGCTAGTCTTTCGACCGCAGTACCCTATTCGACGCCCATTCTAGCCGGATGTTGGGTTACGTCTACGCATGCCTCGGATCGCTCAGAGCGTTAGCCTCATAAGCGGACGGTTCAGTCGTTTGTTTACGCTTCATTTGCAACGTCGATGGCTGAGCGGACGCGCGGGCACAAAGAAACAGCTTGCACCGGGTCGCAAGCTGTTCTTTTTTTCGTCGAAAAAATGGTTCGACAAGCTGAGTTAGCTGTTGGGATTTTGGACGCGAAGTCTCTTTTGAATATCTGTTTCTAGAACGCCGAAAACCGCTTCATGGCGTTGTATTGACATCTGCAATGCTGCCAGCAATCGCTTGGCAGTGAAGAAATTCATGATGATCCGTTGCTTAACAAAAATCGGATCCTTTGGAATCCCAACGGGCTGTGGGTTGAGACCGAAGTCCACAATAAGCTCTTCGGGAGAACCGGTCACTCGACAAAAGTTCGCATAACAAGCAATTGCATCCTCGTCCTTGACTTGGACTTGGACCGTCTGCTGCTGTTGAGGGCGTTGAGACTCTGTAGGTTCCGCTGATAGATCAGTCGACATATTTTCCACTCACTCAAAAGAAACAAAAAGGGTTTTTTCGCTCAGAGCCTCTCTCCGAACGGTGTAACTGTACCATGTAACTTTGTGCCGTGCAGCACTAGTTTAGAATTCAAAGTTAAACGTTTTTGCTACGTAGCGGTACAATCGTGATCCAAGGGATTTCCACGCCAAATGGACTTTCGCTTGTCCTCGATAACCCGGCCTCAAGGGTACTTTTGGATCGTCAAATTCGACTCGGGCTTGGTAGGACGTGCTGATGGGGCGAGTTCGACCGTATTCGTCGGTTTTTGTATCCAGTTTTCCGCCTGCTGCGATCGCCAAATTGGATGGACTCTCTTTCATTTCCGTCTCTGAGAAACTGATGATCTTGCCTTTCACCGACTCGAGCTGGGCTGCGTCGAACATCATCTCAACGCTATCGCCAACCTTGACCAAATCGCGATCATGTTGATCTACGACAACCACCCCTTCCATGACGCCAGTTGGACCAATCAAACATATCAACTCACCCTCCGTGAAATAGGCATCCGAGTTTACCAAATCAAATGGATTGCCTGACCAACTCGGGAGCTGTTCCTGGGCTTTTGCCGCCTTGCTGTCTTCCTTCTCGGGTGGTTGAAATACATGGCCGCCAAGAGGGCTCCTGACCGTCAGGTTCTTGAGCTTGTCATCAAGCGTCGCGAGCGTTTCTCGTTTTTGTCTAAGCTCACTTTCCTGCGTCTCAACCGACGACGACCACTTTGGGTCCGAACTCGAAAGGTATCGCATCTGCGTCAGCATCGTTTCAGCCGACCTGACATCGCTGAGAGCCGTTTCCCGTTGTATGAGAAGTTCGGGATTTTGAAGGGAGCAAATTTCACTGCCTGAATCGATTTGCGACCCCGGTTTGGTTTTCCATTGAGCCAGTTTTCCAGCGACCAACGTTCGCACTTCAACCGCATTGTCCGGACGAACTTCCGTAGGACAGTACACATGGAACGGGAGCGGAAAAAAGCAAATAAAGGACAACACCGCAATGGCAATGCCAAGACTAGTAAGCATATTGGCTTGTTTCATTTTCGCTGCCTTACCTGGTGTTTTGAAAAATTTGACAACTGCCATCACGGCCGGGACAACCATTCCCGCAAAGCCTGCAATTGCGAATGCTCGCCCGAGCGACTGCAAACCATATGGCTTTAGAATTTGATTGAGAAACATGATGATCCCAAAGGCGACGACCCATCGATAGATAAACGAAGCGATGGTGTAGATGCCAAACAAAAACTGATTTCGTTGCGGCAAAAACGGGTTGTCTTGGAGTTCGAGTCCAAGGCAGTTCTTCTGAAACCATCGCTTCAAAATCTCGCTCGACTTTTGACGCAGGTTTGGGATCTCCAACGTGTCCATCGTGATGTAATAACCATCGAAGCGCAGCAATGGATTTCCGTTGAAGACAACCGTGCTGACCGAGCAAATAAACATGACGCTCAAGCAAAGAAAACGAAACATTCCGTCTTCGCTAAACCACCACAAAAAGGTAGCGATCGATGCTAGTATCAGTTCGACGTACATTCCGGCTGCACCGATAAAAACACGTTGCCACTTGTTCGGCAACATCCACGAGTCGGATACGTTGCAATACAAGCACGGCGTAAAGACCAACATCATGAAGCCCATTTCATGACACTCGCCTCCAAATTTCTTGCAACTCAAGCCGTGACCAAACTCATGAAGCACCTTGACACATGCCATGGTAATCCCGAGCCACAACCAATTGTCTGCTGCAAAGAAACTCTGAAACGTTGGGAGCTTGCCCTTGAATTCTTGATAATTGATCAATACGAGCGTTATCGCTGCCAAGCCGACAACCAACGCCAAGCACAAGCACCACGTCGTGAACAACCATCCAAACCATGGCAGAAGTCGATTGAGAATGCGTTCTGGGTCGATTCCTCGGAATCGGATCGCAAAGACATTTGCAAACTTGCCCATCAATTCGCGTTTGCGTTTTTGATCACCACGTCGCCGCAGTTGACGCCCCTGGCCACCCGCATGAGAAATGACAAGGCCGCTTCGGTGAAGCATCCCCACGAACTGTTGCAAATCCTGAAGCGAAATGCGTTGCGGCGCGAAGTCCGCTTGAAATGTCTCCCGAATTTGCTGCAAGGATGTTTGACCATCGAGCATGTTCAGGATGGCAAACTCTTCTTCATGAAAACGGAAGTAGTTGAGACCCACTGGTTCTTTGACAACCCAGTAAGCTCTGCCGTCATAGCGATGTTTGCGCGATTCCAAGTCAGGACGACGACGAAGCCGCAAGGGCCTCATCGCGCTATTGACGAGAGAATCAGCCATCGTTGTCATGAATGTTGAACTTCTGTTTGAGGACGCGTGAAACGAGAAACGAGAACTGGGTCTTTAACGATTGGGGTCTCTACCGGGTGGGGTCTCTACCGATTCGGCAGGATGTCAACGGCTGCTTTCATTCCTTCGCGAAACAAATACTGTCCGTCTGCGGTAAGACGATTTGGAATGTCGATGAATATCATATACTGGTCACTTGTACCGGTCTGTCGAGGAGCGACTGAGAATACCTTGCCATCAATGGTCTCCGACTTGCCAGGCGCAACGAAAATCGTGACTCGGGCTGGAGCATTAAGTAACAAGTGGGGAGCATCCGACACTTTCGCCAAACCTCGAATACGCATTTTTTCCATCGAGGTAAATCGAAATACAATTTCCCCGCCTTTGGCAAAACTGTCTTTCTTTTTCGCAATCTCACTCACGAATCCATCGTATGGAGCGGGAATCTTTCGCAGTGCTAGCTGTACTTTCGAAGCATTGAGTTTGGCGGTCTGAACACCAACCGCATTCAATTGCTGGGCCTTTTCACTCTGCGACACCTTGACTTGAAGCTGGGCCTTCTTGAGTTCCAGACGCTTCTTTTCGTTTTCCATTACGCCCTCAGCCCCCTTGGCGTAAAGTTGGTCGGAGATTTTCACGTCTGACATTGCAACTTCGACAGCCGCTCTCGCGTACTCAATGCTGCTGTTGTCTTCCGCTTTGTTCACCGCAGCGGCGAGTTCCTCCTTGGCTACTTCCGCTTCGGCTTCGGCGATTCTGGAATCGATAATGATCATTGGATCGCCCTTTCTCACAAAGGATCCCTCGTCGACAAAGAGTTCGGCAATGATGCCATCCGTTTGCGCTGCGATCGGAATATCTTCGGGGAAGAGTACTTTCGCATCGGAAACCAAGAGCGAACCGTTACCAGCTGAACTAGGTACATTTAGCCCACTATTCTGAATAGGCAAGTTCGGGGCTTGGTTCTGAGCGATGCGGGTGAAAACGGGCTCCTGCAATGGCAATGTCGCCTGTGCAAGCTGCACCGGTGTCGTTAACGGATCAAAGGCTTTCCCATCTTCGTGCGAGGTCAAAGTGCCATGGGGTTGGCTACTTGGCAAATCAAGATTCGGACTGGGCAGCATGCGTTTCGCGTCTACATCGCGCTGGTTCCTTTCTGATTCGACCGAACTACTGCTTTGCGTCGCTAGACTTGGACCGTTGATTCCCAATTGCGGGAAAGTGCTGTCGAGCCAATTTCTCACTCCAGGGACAAGCCCAATCGCAAGCGCCGCCAATCCGAACGCAAGCACGACAGGCAAGCCAAAAAACCATTTTCGTTCCGCCATTCGCTAGTCCTCGTTAAACCATCAATTTGTTCGTGATCATCGTTCCAAACTAAAACAAAACGTGCGCTCGGACCCACTCGATTGGGTCCTGGAACACGACAAACGCTGCGCTGCGTTTCCCGCACTTCACGTCCGCTTTCACGCGAGCCCCAGGGTACCTCTTAATGTGTTCCATAGCATCTTCATCAGGTATGCAACGCAGTTTAACCACCGCTCCATCCTCTGCATCCAATTCCGCTCGACTCCCAATTCCTTCGGGATAGAGACGTCCCTTGTGTGTTACGGAAGCATCGGTCATCAAGATGAACTCCACATCTAGATACCCAAGCTTGTTTTCCGCAGCGGCCTTTGCCACCGCATCTTGCATTGCCAAGTCCAAGTATCGCATCCGCTTCTCAGGCATCAAGACCTCGATTTCCCAAGGACCCGCTGGATCGGCAATCGACATAAGAACTTGGCCTGTGACGACAGGTCGAGCATTAAGTACTTTTTCGACGTCCCAAGTCGTGACGATGCCGTCGATTGGGCTTGTCCGAACAAGCTTCGCCTTCTTTTCCTGGAGCAGTCTAAGTTGACTCTCTCGATTCAAGATTGTCTGTCGGCTTTCAGCAATGTCTTGGCTTAATCGATCTTGGTCCGCTTGTGGTACGCCAGGCTGAAGAAGCGAACGAGTCGCATTGTCGAACTTGGACATCGCCGTTAAACGTTCGCCATTTAAGCTAACAATCTGCTGATCGAGATCGCGATTTCGCAACTCAAGTAGAACGTCACCTTCTTTGACTGTTTCGGCATGCTTAACATTGACGCTTTGAACTTCACCATCGACATGCGCAAATACATTCCGTTCGACACTTGGCTTGAGTTTGCCGTTTCCTTCGAGGTCAAAGTCAATCGGCACAACGAACATCAGGGTCAGTGCGGTCGCGATCAAACCCAAGATGGATAATGTTTTAGGCAAGGCCGACCCTCGAAACATCCATGTCAAGCGATCCAAAAAACGCCAGACTGGCATTAAGAAGATTTGGCTATGGGCTTGCGAGTTTGCGAGAGCTCGGCAAGCGTGCTCGTAAACCAAATCAACTCGTCCCTCCAGTACCTGTCTCGATAGCTGCGTTTCGATTTGCTCGACGATCAGTGCGCCGATGACATCGCGTCGCGTTCGCGTTTCGTTGGTTTCATTTCGCGAAGCCAAGACATCCCCTTCGACCTTTCGCTCAGGTTGACGGATGGGTAGGACGGTTACCGTTCGGCCGTGCGACAAATCAACGTAGTCTTCGATCGCTTCTTCGATTTGCGGAGGGAGATCCTCCATCGATCCGTCGTACCAAAGTGGTTCTCCGCTGCGAACGACTCTTGTTGCCAAATTGTTGAGCGATTGAACGATATTAGAACGATTCTCGATCGAATCCTGTCCCGATATCGCCACCACTTTGGCTTTGCCGCCCTTGAGTATGGCCACGCTCACGCGGTCGCATTCGATCAACCGGCGGCCTTCGTTGGCGATGGTATATGCGGTGTCACTCAGATCCAGATTTTCATGAACAAGCCTTGCAAACTGATCGGATTGCTGCCAAAGCTCTTGGCGGGTGGAGACTTGTTGAAGCGTATGGCCTTGCAGCCATTCCCCCATCAACTTGGTCATATGCTCCAAAAACCGGAGGTAGCCCCGCTGAGCATCCGCCGGCGCGTCTGGCCGTTGCAGGACTTCTAAAAGTCCAACCGATTGCTTGTTGGCGACCAAAGGAGCGGTCACCAAAAGGAAACGCGTGGGATTGCTTTCGCCAGAATCATCGCCCGATCCTGACATGGGCGGAATCAGCTCTGCTCTCCCCTGTGAAAAAAGTCGGGTTAGCAGGCGACCGTGCTGCATTGCTTGCTGGTTGTTGGATTGCAAAAGACTCGGGTCCATTTGGATCTGGTGCGCAAGCCGCATCGAGCCTTCGTCATCCACAAGCCAAATAGCACCTCCGGCTGCCGCTAACGCCGAAATAATGCGTTGTAATACGGCAGGATAGTACTCCGTCGCCTGGACATCGGACTTGGACAAGTCCGAAATCTCGTTAACCAAGCTCCGAATGTGTTTTTTGGTATTCTCAACATTCTCATCCGTGGGTCCGGAAGCCATAGCTAATCAATACGATAGGAGTTACAAAAAAATAAATCAGCGACGAATTCCGTCAACCATTGCCCGTCAACCACGGAAAGATAGCGTGCGTTCTGCCGGCCACGATTTTCGGAAGATGGGAATCCACAGTCAACATACGAAATAATGCCCCCAACAATAGGTACAAAAGCCAACTTCCAACACGAGAACGCCAAAACCACGACACTATGTTTCTATTTAGTCGGGATAGGATGACCTTGCGGATCATACCGACTAAGCGAACAACGACGATCAGACGGACCTAAGATGCACTCGGCTGTCGTTAGTTCGATTTTTCCTCTTTCTTCAAGTCATTTTTGGGCGAATTGCCTGAGGGTGCTATGGGGCTTTTTGCCCCTTTCAATCCAAGATCGAGACTTTGGTCCCGATCCTGTGTAGATCGTTTCCAATCTACCGATCGGTTGACAGGAAAAAGCGGGATCGCCTCATTTGAGCGGCTTGCCCTCCAACGCAACTCCGTTTGTCGATAAAACCTGCAGTTCATGAATCTTGTGTTTTCCCTCGTACTTCCAAACCATCTTGCCTTCGCGAGTCACCTCAAACGCCTTGATCGCTTTTTGAGCGCCATAGCTCGCAATCACCGTATTTCCATTCGGTAATCTTTGAGCCCCACAAGGGTCTGCAAAGGGTTTCTCTGGAAAGTCCTCGTTGGAAAGTTTCCAAACAACTTTCCCGTTTGAATCAAACTCTGCGGTTTTGTTGCCATGCGTCAGGTTGACAAGGGTGTTTCCGTTTGCGAGTCGAATGGCCGTAAATGGCCAATTCTCCGCATTGCGGCCTCCAAGTTCATCCAGGTCAGATGCAATCGTTCGAACAATCGTTCCGTCCGGTGAATACTCTTTCACTCGGAAGGCGAGCAAATGTGGCACAAGATAGTTTCCGTTTTCAAGCTTTCTCGCCATACGCGTTTGCATGTGCGCGTTGTCCGTTTCCGGCTCAAGCTTAACCTCGACTGCAATTTTTCCATCGCGTTCCACTTCCATCAATCGTGGCCGAGGTCCCAATTCCGCGATCAACGTGCGGCCGTTTTCAAGTCGCTCTACCGTTCCGATTTCACGATTGTCCTCCGATTTTTTGTAGCGAAAAACGATCTCCTTTTGGCGGGTCATTTCGAGCACTTCATCTGCCCAAGCGATAAGTAGATTGCCGTTTTGCAAAACAAAACCATCGCGAGCACCTGCACGCCCCGAATCAAATGCTTCGTTCCCATCCTCATCCAAGATTCCAGTAAAAGTCGGACCGGCAATAAACAAGGAGTGGCGAACGGAATCGTCTGCTTGTACACGCGAGCAATAAAGCGAAATGGATGCGAACCATGCGAGAAAGGCAATTCGAGAGAGGATACGAGTCATAATGAAATTTGTTTCTTTCAATGGAAGAAGGGGTTGGAAGGGGTTGAGCCTAGACTGTGCGTCAAATAAGTAGCGTAAGCCTCCAGCTTGCGAGGCAAAAAGGCATTCGGCATGCTTTGGGCATGCTACGAGAGAAAGAACCGTCGGACTGGCATTGAATGGTAGTGCCTAACATAAGTTTGCTATCCATGCATTAACTCCCCTTCTCCTCCTGATTACAAGAGGAGAAGGGGGGAAAGACAATGCGCGTGGTTCGGGCCATCCATCTATACTTGTCGACCAATATACTCGATCCTGTCCCTGTAGATTGCACTTGGGAAAACAGGGAGATGTTCGAATTATTTCCTCTCCGCTGCAAAACCCTGTTTTTCCCAGGGACCAACAAAAGGGGTCGCAGCGACGCAGCTCTTTTCTAGGGGCTCTCCATTGAATACACTGTGCCGATGCCGCGGCAATGCGAAAGGTGAAGTGAACCGTGCGAAGACGATCCATCAACTAGGAACAAGCGATTTATGATTCGTAAACATCTGTTTGTCGCGGCGATGCTTTTCGC
>Ga0194045_1000722_pt1 | contig 10865 bp, 19 predicted proteins | sample JunL6211m_MetaG_FD_161686 | JGI IMG/M metagenome (GOLD analysis project Ga0194045, IMG submission 161686) | Anoxic zone freshwater microbial communities from boreal shield lake in IISD Experimental Lakes Area, Ontario, Canada - Jun2016-L626-11m | ecosystem: Environmental > Aquatic > Freshwater >...
GGCTTGGGTTCCTGAAATGGTCCCGGCGGCCGGCCGGGTTGTCCGCCTGCTCCTCGGAGGCCGGGTTGCGTTTCACGTGAATGAGGAGCAGATGAAAGCGGCGGCCGTGATGGTTGCGGCGGCGGCCGATGCGTTGGAAGCCCGAGGCGTGCGGGTTGAGGTTGTGGTTGCCTACGCAATGATGTGGAAAACGACGCACCTAGAAATACGTCACCGCCTGAAGGCGGCCGAAGAGGCGCTCGATTTGCCTCGGGTTGTGGCCGGGATGCATCCGTCAGCGTTCCGGCGGGTTTGCTTCCGATGGATGGAAACCCACGCTGACCTGCCCGGGACCTACGGGGAAGGCGGGAAGGTGACCGTGACCGATGGGGATGTGCTCCTCGATATAAACCGGATCGGAGTGATCAAGCCGGCCGATCGGCCAGCGTGGCTCAGGGAACAGGCGGAGGCGGTGCTCGGGATTCCGGCCTGAGTAGAGACGGGGCGTCCCTTCCCGGCCAGCGGGTTGGGGCGTCCAACTCTGCCCAGAACGGACAGGCGGCCGCCGGACTGAATCCGGCCGACGGTTTATAAAAACATGAGTGATATCAGAAACACCAAGGCCCGGGCCCTCCGGATTGATCCAGCGGCGCGAACCATCACGTCGTCCATGGATAGCTTCAACACGGCCCGGGAGTGGATCGGCGCTGACCTCCTCGAACGGGTTGGGTGCGGGGCCGGCGTTGACGTCTGGATCGATGAGGAGGGAATGCTCCGCGACGGGGCCGATCATTGGATCCTTGGGGGCGACCAGATGCTGGCCGGCCGGGCCGTTATGCTAGGCGGAGCCCACGGGGAGTGGGTTGACCTGCCGATCCCGACCGGAGTCGCGGCAGGGGCGGTCGCTTGGATTCCGGCTGGGTTCCGGCGTCGCGCTCAGGAAATCGCCGACGGTATGCGCCCGGTCGCGGTGTCGTGGGACGCTGAGGGAATGTCGAAGCTGGACGCTCTGCACCGGGAGCAGACCGGCCGGGTTGAGTTGCTGGCAGTGGCGTCAATCCCGGCGCTGCTGGCGGGGGAGGCGCTGGAGTCGCTCGAACTCGGGGACGTCGTGACGTCTGCGGATGGCCGGACCGGGTTCGTCGCCGCGATCGACGGGGACGTGATCACGGTGCGGTTCATAGACGGTACATGGACCTACCCCCGGTCGCAGCTTGCGAAGGTTGAGATCCTCGACTGACCCGGCTCGACTGACCCGGCGAGCCCCTGAGTGACAGGCGGGGGCCCTGCGGATCGGTTGATCCATATAAAACATGATAACACTAATCGACACGTTTAACGGGCGCTCACTGAGCCGGCACCGGACACTGGAAAACGCCGTGCTAGCACAGAGAAAGCACAGCGCCCAGGTGATAAAAAATAACGGGCCGGGGTCCTATGTGACTTACTGCTTCGAGGCAGACGGGGAGCCGGTTGGATGGGATGAAATCGAAGCCGTGAAGATGGAAATCGAGGGACGCCGATGAAATCCCAACCTAACGCATACGATGCGGCATACGCGGCCGCTGGCCTGATGGACCGAGTCAACGATGGATGCAGTGACTACACGTTGACCCGGGTTACAGAAGCGGCCTTGGCTATCGCCGAGGTTGAAGCCGAAGGGATTATTCCCGAAGGGTGCTACGACGATTTGTTGGACTTTGTCGCACTCCAGATGAGAGACCGTTTTTGGCCGGGGCCCGGTGTCCGAATTGAAACCGCCGTGCGCGACGTGCTGGCTGGAATGAAAGGGCTTCTGTGACTGACCAAACCATCGAGCGCGGCCGGGGCGAGACGTATGCCTCGGACCGCTGGACCGTGTACGAGCATGGCGTCTATGACCGGGACAGTGTCCTGTCTGGCCAGAGTCGCCGCAGCTGGCTGGATGACTTCGACTCACTGGAGGAAGCCCAGAAGGCATATCCCGAGGCGGTGGTCTGCGTTGTATCGACGTACTCAGCGGCGTGTTTAAACCACCTGCCCGGGGAGGATGAATGACCCTCGACGAAGCTCAATTATCAACCCGGCTGGCCATGCTCGTGGGGCCCGAGTCCGTTCGAGGCCCGGTGTTGTCGGCCTATGACGCCCTGCTGCTAGCTCGGGAAATCCACAGGTGGGGCCGGGATCTGCCGCAGGGATGCGAAGAGTTTCTGGCCAACTGCCTGCGTCGTCGTGAGCGCCGGCTAACCAAGGATTCCGCCCGGGATCTGGTTGTGCTGGCTGTTGACTACTGCGGAAAACGCCTTACGGTGTACTGACTCAGCGCGAGCGCCTCGGTGACAGCGGGGCGTTCTGGCTGGGCCTGAGCATGGTGTGCGGGGAGAGCCCGCAACGGGGGAGGTCTATCCTATAGAAACACTCAGGTCCTCTGATTTAGCCCCGGTGGGGTCAGGGGCGCGACTGATTAACGCGCACGATTTTATGACAGCCGAATTGCTAGCAGCACTGATCGCCGTGGAATCCGGCGGGAACGACCTTGCCCGAGGCCGGCACGGGGAGCTTGGCGCTCTCCAGGTGCGCGCCTGTGTCGTGAAAGACGTGAACCGAGTCGTCGGGGGGAATTATCGCTGGTCCGAGATGACTAACCGGGTGACGGCTACCCGAGTCGCTCGGGCGTATCTCGATCACTGGGGTTCACCGAGTCGTCTGGGGAGAAAACCGACTGACCGTGATCTGGCGATGATCTGGCATCATGGCCCGACGGGATGGAGGCGAGGGTCGATAACGTATTGGAAGCGGGTTCGGGCTCGGATGGGTGCCTCCTGAGAGGAGTTACCGATCCGCGCCAGTAGCGCGGTATACTAACATGGAAAACGAAACACCTATCGAAACACCTATCGAACCCACCGAGGTTCAGCTTGCTGCCTCGCAGCTGGGTAAACGCGGCCGAGGCAAAACGAAGACACTCACTCCCGAGGACCGGCAGCGCCGGGTTGACCAGATGGGGGCGATCAACGAGAAGCGCCGGACTGTGCGCGTGCAGGGGATTGTCGTGAACAGCCCGGGTGGCAACACCATGGTGCAGCAACGAGTGAAGGCTCCCCAGATTCAGCAGGTGACGAACCCTGCCTTGATCGAACAGATCGCACAGGAGTCGAAGAAGCCGACACCGTGGGCCGGTGAGCGCACCGTCCGCGTACAGGGGAGGGTTGTATCGTGAGCGATATCGTACACCGCAAGGTCACGATCGTGATCGAAGACGCCGAGGGTGGGTTTACCCTCTCGATGGATTGCGTGCCTCCGATCGAAGGCGATGGATCGCAGGTGCGTCCGACTCCGGCATTGATGGCAGGATCAGTCGCTCGCCGGGCGATTGAGGAACTGGTTAACCGGCAGACGCCCGAGGTACCGACCGAGGCACCCGGGGCACCGCCCGAGGCGGCTAACTGATGAAGCGCCGGCACATAGCACAGAGGCTGAGCGATGAGTGCGGGCTTCTGGTCATGCACGCCGACAAGGTTGTCGGTTCTCTGACCGAGATCATCGTGCAGGAAATCCTCAAAGGGGAGTTTGAACTGCCCGGAGTGGGTAAGTTCGAGGTGCGTTGGACCAAGCCAATGATTGGCCGGAATCCACTGAAGCCCAAGATCGAGATCGAGATCCCGCCGAGGCCGAAGATATTCTTCAAGCCGACCAAGGATCTGTCAGATCGGGTGATAAAAACACTTGCTGTTGTGGCCTCTAAGAAGTAGGGTACTACCGCTTGTAGTGGTTTTTGGTTGTTTTTACCCCTGGGATTGTGAGGTCCCGGGGGTTTTCTTTTACCGATACTGTGCTGATATCACCCCAGGAATCCTCTTGAGGTTCGCCAGGAGCGCCGCTGGATCTTGCGAGTTCGACACGCAGGTGCCGATGATATCCTTCTCACCTCGGTCGGATATGTCCTTGATCTCGACGATCACCACGCGGTTACCGCTGAGGTTTATCCGGCGCTGCGTTGATGCGGGCGTCTTCGCGGGCGATTGCTTCATATTTCCGTTTCACCTGCTGGCAGGTCCAGCATGGGTTTGGATGACAACCACAGGCGATGCGCTCATGGAGTTCTCTGGCGATCTGAGCGAATTTTTCTGCGCGGTCTTCCATCGGCGTAACGGTATCTTTGAATGGTGGTGAAGGAGAGATGAAAGAGACGTGCTAGATCAGCATCCGTCACGTCGGCAGGAGCGGATTTGATGGCGTCCTGCTTTGACTGCGAAATCCTAGGCCGGCCGGCACGGGATTTGAATCCAAGGAATTTTAGGATGGTGGTGATAAGTTTCATTCGCAGCTGTAGGTTTCGGTTGTGGTTTTAAGATCCGTCGGCCACTCAGGCGTGACGAAAGAGGCGTCGTGGAACAGGACTTTGTCGGTGGGTTGGATGGTAATGCGGCCGTTGTTTAGCTTGATGAAGCAGAACTCCTTAGCCTGCTCGGGGTGGCGGGAGAAGCCGTCGTCGATGGGTGCGGCGGTGAATAGGTACTCGCCTTCTCTGAGTTGGTCACCGCACTTAACCTCTACGGCCATACCTCGGAGGTAAATATACTCGATGGTCGAGAACTCGCGGCCGTAGCAGTCCCAGCGTTGAGCGTTGTCTGGTTCCCAGATGGGTTCAACCTCTGGATAGAAATAGGTTAGCGCGTGCGGCGGCACCGCCCGGTAGACCGCTCCGCATTCCAGCATGATGGTGCAGCCCCACATTCGACCTGGAATCGAGACCAAGCCAAACCAGACGCATGAAACAAAGCCGGTGCGGCTGGATATAAACGAGGCATCGACGAGACAGTATTGGTGATGGGGGAGTTGTCCGGATTGGGAGTAGGTCATGCTAGCAGGTGTTTGATGATTAGGTTTCGGTCTTTAATCGTCGCTCGGAGGATTTGCTCCAGAATAACGTGAGGATTCACTGTGCTAACGTGTTTCCACTCTGGATTGCCATCGATGTTTCGAGCTGTGTCTAAGCACTCCACTCGGATCGTTCCGTTAAATGCGTGGACGTATATGAAGGCGTAGTTGGACCTCATTTAACCTCCTTTTCATTCCACAACAGCAAGTCAGCGCGGAGTGCGTCGTTCTCTACTTCGAGTTGCGTGATGTAAGCCAGTCGCACCGCTGCGAATCGCTCAAGTCTTCGACACAGTATACCTAGCTCGGCGACGTTGTGAGGAGTGCTGTCGGATATGGGCGTGTCGCTCACGGCTTGGCCTCCTTGGCTTTGTGCCATGAATTAACTGCGTCTTCTTCGTCTTGATAGATTCCATAACCATCTTGTCTACAAACCATGCGAGTGAGTAAATCCCCCGCCTCCTCCAGCAGCTTGATGCGCTCTTGTAACCTCAGGTTCTCCTCCTCCAACAATTGCTGCTGCTTAATGATTGCGTTTGCTGCGTTGAGTTCGCGTTCCAATTGGCGAGCGAACTCCTTAACATCATCAACGGTTGTATCATCGTATTCCAAACCAGCATCCGTCCTAGGTGTGTCGCTCATTTCACCTCCTTCGCTTTAGATTTCCCCTCTTCAATAATTGCCATCACGCACCGTTTCTTTACACCGATGGCCTTCGCTACGTATTCCAAGCTCTGGCCTTCGTTCCATAATTTCCAGGCACGTTGGGCATTGTATGCCGGCGAGTTCATCCGGGATGTCACCGCAGCTGGGTGAGGGAAGCTGATCCAACCTCGTGCCACTGCGTTTGAGATGAGTGAGTTCATGGGCGTTTCTTTTGAATCTTCAATCCAGCTTTTTTGCACAGACCACAGATCACGCTCGGAGCGCGGCCGAACTTCTTGGACAGTTCTTTGTAAGAAAACGTGGGGTTGTCTTTTACGAACCGCTCGATGGCCGCCTTCTCTTTCTCGGTCATCGGGCTCCAACCTTCCTTGGTTTTCTCGACTGCAACGGTTTTGGTGATCGTGGGCTGTGGGCCCATCAGGCGTTCAATAGCTTCACGCGAGAGGTTCATCTTTGAGAATCCAGGTGGGTGATTGAATGATTTGAATGGAGTCGCCATTGTAGCCGGGCCATGAATCCGTGTCCTCGCAGATCATCCACTGGCGAATCCACGACTGCCATGTGGTCGATCCTTTGTCTAGCGAATCGGTGTCCAGCTGGTAAACGGCGACCGCGTAGGGCGCTTGGTCTTCGACGCAAATCCACTGCCATGCGCGGGTCTCGCCAGTGATATCCCGGTAGAGGTCCCGGTAGTACGCCGCCTGCACGTCGTAGCGCAGTTGGCCAATCTGCCGGCGGAACCCAGCCTTGCTAGCATCGCGGCATTTCTTCAGGTCCACGATTACCGGCGTCGCATCTGGAAGCCAGTCGATCAGGCCCTTGCGGTCGCAGCCATCGAACTCGCCAAACATCCCGACCTGGGCCTTACCCGGCTCGGCCAACAGGCGGCCAGCAACTGGGTGCAATCGGACCGCCTCAACCATGCGCTCGACAGTCTCGATCGCGTCTTGCTTGAACACTGTGACCCGGCGGTACTCCTGGTCCTCTCGCCAGGCGCGTGCTTCCTTGGTTCTGAAGTCGTCGTAGGGAGATGTGGTCCACAGGTACGGCGTCCCGAGGACCTTGTGATCTAAGAGACTACCGATATTCATAGCCTCCGAGGTTTCCCGCTCTTCCTCAAAGCCAACCAGAGCGTGGGCCGGCGACCGGCTGAACGCCTTCAGGCTGGAGATGTTGATCGCCGGGTGACTGCGGTAGGTGTTTACGTCGATGGGGTGGATAAGTTTCATAGGTGGATCGAATCGGTATTCTGCGGTGCGCCAAGCTGGGTTGATCTTCACGCGTTCATTCCCGCCTTCTGCACTGCACGGCCGATACCCCGCTTATTCCGGATGATCCAGTTGCAGATATCAGGAGGAAGGTCTGCCACCGTGGGATAGTCTTCGGGGCTTTCCCACCACTTAAGATCCTCAACGAGCTTCACCAGCTGCTCGTAGGTGATCCCAGCGGATGCTAGCGTCCCTTCGACTGTTTCAAGTTCGGGCTCCGGTGTGGGAACGGGGGCGACCGGGGCGGGTGCGGTCTCAACGATCTCCGGTGCGGGTTCAGGAGCGGCGGGAGCGGGCGGCTCCACGATTGCAATAGCCTCGGCTTCCTTCTTCTTGCGCGGCTTGGGCTCAACAGGTGCAGGAGGCGTCGGTGTAACGTCCATGATGGATGAACTCACGGTAACCGACTGGACCACTTGCTGGGCCGCAGGGGTGTCCTGGACCTCTTCCGAGGTGTGCATACCCAGTGCGATCTCGGGCGCGTAGGTGCGGCACCAGAAGGCGCCGGCCCGGTACTGGAGCATCTGCTCTGGCATGGTCTTCCATTTGGACCCAGACTTGCCGTACCAACCCTCGACCTTGGCCATGTTGATGTTCACGAGGGCGCCAACGAGTTCCAGGTTGGAGTCGCGCTCGACTGCGAAGGCGCGGCAGCCCCACTCATCTGTCCCCTCTTTTCCAACCCAGCGGAAACGCATCGGACTAAACCGACCGCAGCTGTTGACAGTGGCGATCAGGAACGAGGCAGACCAGGTGGGCTTGCCGTGGATAGGAACCATGGATTGCATGACAGCCATGACCGAGGCGCCAATGCGTTGGGATAACTCCAGCGCGATGATGCAGTTGCCGAGGTTAGCCTCGCCCCGGTAGGCGTCGGGAACGAGGGTGCTGGACGCAAGGGCCTTGGCCATGCGTTGAACTGAGACGAACGCGTTCTCCGAACTGAACGCGCTGAGAGGTTGTGCTTGCTGTGTTGCGACTGGTAGGTTGCTCATACGTCAGTCAACGTATGGCAAGTGGTGTCAGGTGTCCAGCAATTTCAGAACGAATTTTTCAGATTTGTTCGGGCATTTCGACGAATGCGATCTGCATTCTTGTCGATGAAGTCGGATGCCTGGGCAGGCGGAAGAGCTAGCAGCCGCTCCCGATTCTGCTCGATAAACTTGCGGTAACCCTGACCAACGGCCTGCTGGTAGGTGTATTTCTCTTCGCGTGTGAGTTCTCGACGCGTGCCGTTTTCGTTGACCTTGACCGTGATTGCTGGCACCGGCATGAAGACGCCTTTGCTCGCGAGCTGACCGAGGGTATTCCAGGCGGGGTCTTCTGAACGCTGAGTAACCCAGCGGCTGTACGGATAACGCTCGACGCGCACTGGCTCACCAAGGACGTTCAGGATTGGACCTGGCCCGATCTCGCGACGGGCATACGGCACCTGCTGAAGGAAGTATTCGTGACCGAGACCACCGGGTTCAGCCTTGAAGATCGACGGGTCAGACCAAGCATCGACTTCTTTCAAGATGTTAGGAACGAACGACCCACCAAGCCGTGCTAGATACCGTGGCGCGGATTTCTCAACGATCTCGTTGGTGTCGTACTTGTAGGCGTTGGCAAAGCCCAGGAACTCGGTAAGACCGGAGATCGCGGACGAGTCCTTTACGATAAAGAGACCCGCCGTAGCTGCATCCTGAACCTTACCCATGATGCTTTCTTGATTCCACTTCTCGGGCTCAAACAGCTGACGATCTCGGAGTTCGCCAATGGCGCCCAGGAGACCACCGAATCCCAACTGTCGGTACGATATGTAAGTATCGCCGACGCGGATGGAATACGGCTGACGGCCTTCCGCTAGCAGCTGCTTGCGCTTGTTTGGATCGAGGGACTTGAACGATCCAGTAATATCAATATCACGATCCTCTTCCTTGTCATCGTCACCGAGAAAGAGCGCGGCTGCTGTTGCGCCTAACGCAGTTCCGAGTGCTGCCTTGGCCCTTAAGAGGTCACGTCGAGCCGGTGAGTATTGAAGACCGCCCGGCTGGTCAGACTTGCCAGGCCCGGATTGATACCAGCGATAGGCCGCAATCGGAGCCGCGTAGTTGAGAAGCTCGTTGGTGTAGTTGGCGGCAAAGCGAACGAAGTTGGTTCCAGTCAGGAACTTCAGTGCCGGGAACTTACGTGAAGCGGCGTTCAGCCCTTCGTAAAGCGAACCCATCACACCCTGCGGAACCTCGGTAAACGTCACGGCCTCGCGGATATCCTTAGAGGTCATCAAGACATCGACCGGAAAGCTCTCCTGGAGAATCTCACGGGTCCGCTTGTTGACTAGGTCAGGGCGGGTGCCTTCAGCGATGGCGCGATCGCGGGCGGCCTTCACTATGTCCGCCTCTGGAAGCATCAGGTTGCGTGCTTCTTCGGATCCGACCTCCTTGTTGAGCGCGTAAGCCTTCGCGGCTCCGTCAGACATCATGGCGGTAACATGATCTAGTGCCAGCATCAGCCTGCTCACGTACTTGGCTTGACTGATTCCCTTGGCAAACAGGTTGCGAGATTCTCCGAGACCTTCGAGTGCGTTGCCGGGTTGGTCTGGATTGAAGTTCACTGAGCGGTAAAGCTCGCCGCGCCAGAGCATCGGCCAGAAGTCTCGGAGACCTTCGTCGAGCCCTTTGAGTGCGGACTTGGTGACCAGGCCGGCTTCTTTACCGGACATCCCCGCAAGCATGACTGTGTTCAGTGCGCCATTGAGGATGTTGAGCGCGTTGTCCAGCTGGGTTCGTGTTCCCGATAGAACCGCCGCGTACCAGTAATCCCTAAGGACATCCGAGAACCGCACGCCGCCGTCCCGGGCCATAAGGCGGAACATCTCCTGAATAATCTGGTTTCGATTAACGCCCTGAGCAGCTTGTGCCCGCTGTGCTAGCTCGGTGAGTTTGCGAGCGGTAAGGCCGTTGATCTCGGCCACACCAAACTCTGGCGCCACTGCATCTCGGAAAGCCTGATTCCACAGAAGGAATGTGTCGGGGCCATCAGTCGTGATCTGATCGCCGGGTGTAGCCCTAGCGATATTGGCGTACTTCAGTATGCGCGGCAGAGAACGGAAGAGTTTCTCGCGAGCGTCCGGCTTGACCGTCGGCAGCGGGATCTTCTTGGAGAACTCGGATCTGAAAATCTGATCGCGCTTCTTTTCCCAAGCATTGGTCAAGAGATTGGTGATCTCAGCGATACCAGCAGGGCTAAGGTTACGGAGCTTAGGATCGGCAAGAATAACCTGAAGCATCTTCTGACGCACGGAGCCCTGGGTTTCCAAGGACTTGGTCAGGATATCCTGCCACTTGATCTCGATAGGAGGGCCACCGGGTTGACCGGGGACCTGCTTGATCTTCTTAAACTCGCGGGCGAATATGTTGTCCGCCTGCTTCATGGCTTCTTTGACTTGGTCGATCGCCTGCTGACCAGACTGAACGAGCCAATCGCGCACCTGCTGGGCAACGATCTCGGGGAACGGTATCTTGCGCTTCTGCTGTTCGTTCACCAGTCGGCGATATACCAGCTGCGGAACCATCCACGCGTAGCGAGCGAACGTCAGCTGGCGAGCGCGGCCCTGTTTACCGAAGTCAGAGCCTGCTTGAACCAACGCAGTTGCAATGCGTGCTTGCAGGTAGAGTGCGCGTAGCAAGTCGATCGGATTCTTGGCGCGTGCGATCTCCAGCTCAGATCGCTGAAGCAGTTCGCCGCCAACGTATTCACGCAGAGCCTTGTCGATGTCGGCGCCCATAAAACCCTGAAACGCCCGCTCCAGGTTCCCCTTGTAGAAGTCTACCCACTTGCGGGCTTCGGACTGCCAGTTTTCATCGGTGTCTCGGGCTACATCACCACGGAAGATGCCTCGTGATTCAACGCGCTCGGTTGGAGACGGAGGCTGAGGCCGGCCGGGAGCCCCAGCAGGAATCTCCTGGTTCGGGAAAGCCTTGATGTACTCCTCGAAGTTAGCGGCAGTCTCCGCTTCGTTGCTCAGCTGGACGTGGGACTTGATGTAGTCCATACCAGCATTGCGTGCTGCGACCCAGGACTTGGTAGCCTGGTAGATCCGGAGTGCGA
>Ga0194045_1000723_pt1 | contig 10855 bp, 9 predicted proteins | sample JunL6211m_MetaG_FD_161686 | JGI IMG/M metagenome (GOLD analysis project Ga0194045, IMG submission 161686) | Anoxic zone freshwater microbial communities from boreal shield lake in IISD Experimental Lakes Area, Ontario, Canada - Jun2016-L626-11m | ecosystem: Environmental > Aquatic > Freshwater >...
GATGTAGTGATTGTTCCAAATGCCGCCGGAATTGTTGGTGGCGTTCGTGCTTGGAATTTAACTCGTATTTAAATAAAATTAAGAAGCGGTAGAGAATGAATCGGAGTCGATCTTCTCGTTTCGACTTAAAATAGCTAGGCGATCTTCCTCAGTTAAGCCGCCCCAGATTCCATAAGGCTCGGCCAATGTAAGTGCTTGCTTTCTGCAAGCTTGTAAAACTGGACAAGATGCACATACGGCCTTTGCCGCATTCTCGCGATTCTTACGACGAGGCCCACGTTCACCATCGGTATAGAAGAACATTTCAGTTGGCAGTTCACGACAAGCAGCAGATTCCTGCCATTCCCAATCAGAAGCAATTGGTCTTGGTTGCGCTTGTGTCGTCATTTGAACTCCAGTTCTTTAACTAGTTACTAGTTCGGATACTACAACCGCGCCATAAGTTGTTCAACTATTTCGCATCATTTTGGCCAAATTGACCCATCTTTGAAGCGTTTTCAGGTGGCGCGGCTCACTGCTTATCGGGAGAATGGCGCCATGATCCGCGCTCTCGAGGCCTTAGAACCTAATGAATCGCTGACAGTTGCCGCCGTAGCCAGAAGGCTGGGGGTGGCGCCAGCGACACTTCGTACTTGGGACCGCCGATATGGAATAGGTCCTAGTAAGCACAACGCCGGTACGCACCGTAGATATTCCGCGGCCGATTTAATTAGGTTAACTGCCATGGCTCGCTTGGTAGTTGCGGGTGTCGCCCCAAAAGATGCCGCGTTCAAAGCCTTAAAACTAAGCGTTAAAGGAAACATTGCCGCGGTAGAAAAAGTTTGCCGCGAGCCTGAGGATCAGAGCAATCTAGTTTCACTTCTTCACAAATCAGCCATGAAATTTGACCAGAAGAAAATTGAGGATGGCGTTAGAAAGTCGATTACACAAATTGGGGTTGAAGCAACCTGGCTTGAAGTTCTAGCTCCCTTACTAATTGAAGTTGGCGACGAATGGGTTCGTACTGGAAATGGGATTGAAGTCGAACATTTTCTAAGTGAAATAATCCGAAAAATCTTGAGCGAAAATTTTGGAAAGATAGCTAAACCAAAGAATTCCAGACCTGCGCTATTGGCTTGTGTAGAAAATGAAACACACACTCTCGCATTGACTGCGCTTGCAGCCGTTTTAGCAGAAGCTAAAGTCGAATGTATTTTTCTTGGCGCTAGAACTCCTCAAATCGCACTCAATCAAGTTATTATCAAATCTGCGCCACCAGCAATCTTCCTCTGGGCCCAGATGGGTGAAAATGCCGACCATAATTTAATTAAATCTCTTCCTACGATCCGCCCAGCGCCAAGAGTGTTACTAGGTGGGCCAGGTTGGAATTCTGCAAAGGGCAAGGCTCATAGCAAGGTAGTTTTAACGCAGGGATTGAGCGATGCTCGAGACCAGATACTGCAGGCGCTCGCAATTTGACCCGAATTTGAATGGTTATTGAGCGGTTAGACTTGCCCAATGCTTGAAGGCGCTCGCGACAAAGTAGTAATGCTCGGACTCACATATGACGACGTCCTTCTACTTCCCGACGCTTCAGATGTAGTCCCAAGTGAAGTTGATACTAAGACTCGGTTGACCCGCAAAATTTCATTAGATATTCCACTCGTTTCTTCGGCGATGGACACCGTTACTGAATCTCAAATGGCGATTGCAATGGCCAAGGCTGGTGGCATCGGAATCATCCACCGCAATTTGCCGATTGAAGAGCAAGTTAAAAATGTTAAAGCGGTAAAGGCACATGGAATTGTTGGCGCCGCAGTTGGTGTTGGTGACGATGGCTTTGCTCGGGCATCAGCGTTAATCGAAGCTGGCGTCGATGTAGTTGTTGTTGACACCGCACATGGACATCACCGCGCGGTACTTGATGCAATTGCTCGCATTAAAAAAGAATTTCCAGATATCCAAATAATTGGCGGCAATGTTGCTACTCGCGCAGGTGCGCAAGCACTTATCAATGCCGGAGCCGATGCGGTAAAAGTTGGTGTTGGCCCAGGATCGATCTGCACAACTCGAGTTGTTGCAGGTGTAGGAGTTCCACAAATTACTGCAATCATGGAAGCACATAAGGCATGTGTTAAAGCTGATATTCCTTTGATCGCTGATGGCGGCCTGCAATATTCAGGTGACATCGCAAAAGCAATTGTTGCGGGGGCAGATTCAGTAATGCTTGGATCGCTGCTTGCCGGTTGTGATGAATCACCAGGTGAACTTGTAGAAGTTAGTGGCAAGAAATTTAAGGCGTATCGCGGGATGGGATCTCTTGGCGCAATGCAATCTCGAGGCGATAAAAAATCTTATTCAAAAGATCGTTACATGCAAGATGATGTTCTTGCCGAAGATAAATTAGTTCCAGAAGGAATCGAAGGAAGAGTCGCATATCGCGGGCCAGTTTCTGAAATGGTTCACCAACTTGTTGGGGGGCTGCGCTCTGGAATGGGTTACGCCGGTTCACCAACAATCGCTGACCTGCAGCAAAATGGGCAATTAATTCAGATTACTTCAGCAGGTCTTCAAGAGAGCCACCCACATGATGTTTTGCATGTTGCAGATGCACCGAACTACATCGGAAAAGGAAAGTAGCCATGAACGAAATCGAAATCGGACCAGGTAAGCGCGCTCGGGTTGGTTATTCATTTGATGACATCGCCATAGTTCCAAGCCGCCGTACTCGCGATCCGGAAGAAGTTTCAATCAACTGGCAGATTGATGCATATAAATTCTCACTACCAATGATGGCAGCACCAATGGATTCAGTGGTTTCACCTGATACAGCAATCGCTATTGGAAAGCTTGGCGGCCTTGGAGTTCTAAACCTTGAAGGCCTTTGGACTCGCCATGAAGATCCACGAATTCCACTTGGTGAAATTGCATCGATGCCGCAGGATAAAGCGATTCGCAGAATGCAGGAACTTTATGCGCTGCCAATTCGCCCAGAACTAATTAAAGAGCGTATCGCGCAAATTCGCGCAGCCGGTGTAACAGTCGCAGCAGCACTTTCACCACAAAGAACCGCCGAACACGCAAAAGCTGTTATCGATGCTGGGGTAGATATTTTTGTTATTCGTGGAACAACAGTTAGCGCTGAACATGTTTCAACTGAAACCGCGCCACTGAATTTAAAGAAATTTATTTATGAATTAGATGTTCCAGTTATTGTTGGGGGTTGTGCGACCGGAACTGGCGCACTTCACTTAATGCGCGCCGGAGCTGCTGGAGTACTTGTTGGATTTGGTGGCGGTGCGGCACATACAACTCGTTCAGTATTGGGAATTGCAGTACCGATGGCATCTGCTGTTGCAGAAGTTGCATCTGCTCGTCGCGATTACATGGATGAATCTGGTGGTCGCTTTGTTCATGTTATTGCAGATGGTTCAGTTGGAAGATCTGGCGACATTGCGAAGGCAATTGCATGTGGCGCCGATGCAGTAATGATGGGATCACCACTTGCGAAAGCCGTTGAATCACCAGGCAAAGGTTGGCACTGGGGTTCTGAAGCACATCATCTGGAATTGCCTCGCGGTGACAGAGTTCAAGTTGGCACTGTCGGAACGTTGGAAGAGATTTTGGTTGGTCCATCACATCTTGCTGATGGCAGCATGAACTTGTTTGGTGCACTACGACGTGCGATGGCTACATCTGGTTACTCAGATCTTAAAGAGTTCCAGCGCGTTGAAGTTGTTATCGATCGTGTCTAACTCAAAAAACCAGGAACTAGTTCTAGTTGTTGATTTTGGTGCGCAATATGCCCAATTAATTGCTCGTCGAGTTCGCCAAGCCCAGGTCTATTCGGAAATAGTTCCATCTTCTATGTCGATTGCAAAGATGTTAGAGAAAAAGCCAACTGCGATTATTTTATCTGGCGGCCCATCCAGTGTTTATGAAACAGGAGCCCCAACATTAGATTCAAAGATTTTTGAAGCGGGAATCCCAATTTTTGGAATTTGTTATGGTTTTCAGGTTATGGCAGCAGCACTCGGTGGAGTTGTAACTCAAACTGGTAAATCCGAATTCGGACGCACCACACTCTCGCAAAGTACCGATTCAAAATTATTATCAGGGCTACCAAAAGAATTTAACGTGTGGATGAGCCACGGCGATAGCGTTACAACTGCTCCCAAAGGATTTACTTCAACCGCAAAAACTTTAGATACCCCAATAATTGCCTTTGAAAGTAGCGATGCAAAATTTGCTGGAGTCCAATTCCATCCAGAAGTTCTGCACTCTGAAAACGGGCAAGAGATTCTGCGGAGATGGCTAATCGATATCGTTGGTTGTAAACCAACTTGGAATTCAGAAAATATTGTTAACACTGAAGTTGAAAAAATTAAGGCCCTTGTCGGGAACGGCCGCGTCCTTTGCGGGCTATCTGGGGGAGTCGATTCTGCGGTTGCAGCCGCAATTGTGCAAAAAGCAGTTGGCGCACAACTTACATGCGTCTTTGTTGATCATGGCTTGCTTCGTGAAGGTGAAGCCGAACAAGTAGAGCGCGATTTCGTAGCATCCACTGGTGTAACTTTAAAAGTTGTAGATGCAAGGGAACGCTTTTTAACTGCGCTTGCTGGAGTAACCGATCCAGAAACGAAACGCAAAATAATTGGCACTGAATTCATTAGAGTATTTGAAGCTGCAGCGCGCGAAATTTCAGCAACTGAACCAATAGATTTCCTTGTGCAAGGAACTTTATATCCAGATGTAGTTGAATCTGGCGGTGGCGAAGGGGCTGCGAATATTAAGTCGCACCATAACGTTGGCGGACTGCCAGATGATCTGCAATTTAAATTAATCGAACCGTTGCGCACGCTATTTAAAGATGAAGTTCGTTATGCCGGTTTATCAATGGGTCTTCCAGAAGAAATCATTTGGCGTCAACCATTCCCAGGTCCGGGACTTGCAATTCGGATTGTTGGCAAAGTAACTGAGAATAATCTTAGAATATTGCGAAAAGCTGATGCGATTGCCCGAAATGAATTGCGAATTGCGCAATTAGATCGGATAATTTGGCAATGTCCAGTTGTTTTATTGGCTGATGTAAGAAGTGTTGGGGTACAGGGTGATGGCAGAACTTATGGCCATCCAATTGTTCTTCGACCAGTTTCATCAGAAGATGCAATGACTGCAGATTGGAGTCGAATCCCATACGAAGTATTGGAGAAGATTTCAACACGAATTACAAATGAAGTTCGCGAAGTTAACCGAGTGGTCTTAGATGTAACATCGAAACCGCCCGGAACGATTGAATGGGAGTAGAAAGAAAATGAAGCGTTCATATGCAGTTGCGATAGTTGCAGCGTTGCTGGCTTCTGTTTTAATTTCCGCGCCTGCTAATGCTGGTGACAAAAATAAGAAAGTTAAAAAAGATAGCCAGATTTCTACAACTCTTGCCTCATGTAAAGAAACAAATGCAGTTGGCCATTCACCAAAGCGCTTGCCTATTCCTTCAATTAAAAAACCTCATGTGAATAAAACTATTACCTTCATAACTAATTGTGGTGAGATTCAGATTGCCGCTGATGGTGTGAATGCTCCACTAACCGTTATTTCTATGGATTACTTAGCCAATAAAGGTTATTTTGATAAGTCCTTATGTCACCGCATTACTACTTCAGGAATTTTTGTACTTCAATGTGGCGACCCATCAGCGTCAGGTTCCGGCGGACCTGCTTGGCAAGTTCCAGACGAGAATCTTCCAACAGGAACCGGCAACATTTATCCTGCAGGATCAGTGGCAATGGCTAATTCTGGAGCAAATACAAATGGCAGCCAGTTCTTTATTGTTTATGATGATAACTCCAGGCTTGGTCCCAACTACACACTTTGGGGCAAAGTAATTAAAGGTTTAGATATTGTTAAAGCAGTTGCTGCGCTTGGTTCAGATAATTCCAACCCAGCAGGTGGTGGCGTTCCAAACCAATCAATCGCAATTGAAAAAGCAACTTCCCGCTAATTAATCGCTAGAAACAATTCTAAATATTTCGGCAACCCTGCCATCTGCTAAGCCATTTAATTTTGCGTTTCGCTCTCCCCATTCGCGGATCATTTTTTCCAAGTTTGGATTGTGAGCGGTCTGGCTAACATGCGCATGCAGCGCAGCAATCTTCTTATCAAAGGTATCTGTTACATCTATAAAATGATCAGGCGTGTGATGAGACATCACCCAAACTTCGCGCACATGCCATGGTTCTAGGCCTTCATCTTTAAGTAAATCCTCAAATGCAAAAGGATTTCTGGCATCTGGATAAACAGCTTGTATAGCCGCCTCACCAGCCGCCATATGATCTGGGTGACTCGAGAACAATCGATCCCAGTTTCGCTCCGGGCTCTGGATAAGCATCCGCTGTGGTTTAGATTTTCTGATCTCGCGGACGATTTGCTTCCGCAATTCAATTGTTGGAACTAACCAACCATCGCGGTGATTTAAGAATTCAATATTTGTAACGCCCAGAATTTTTCCGGCATCGCGTTGTTCGCGTTGGCGAATCTTTGGCATATCTGCACGAGGAACTTCTGGATCCTCGCCACCTTGGTCACCATTTGTACAGATGCAGTAAGAAACTTCGATACCTTTTGCGGTCCACTGTGCAATTGTTCCGGCTGCCCCAAAATCAAGGTCATCTGGGTGAGCAGTTACAACTAGGACACGTTCAATCTCGGAATCATCTAAAGGAGGCATTGGGCAATCTTAGGAGAACTTTATGGATTATGTGAGTCGTTAGACTCCGACCTATGTCACGCGAATCCTTGATTGAGGGCTTGAACCCGCAGCAACAAGCCGCTGTTATTCATCAAGGCTCACCATTATTAGTAGTTGCTGGCGCTGGTTCTGGAAAGACTCGAGTTCTAACAAGGCGTATCGCATATCTACTAGGTGAACGTGGTGTTCGTCCATATGAAGTATTGGCAATCACATTTACAAATAAAGCTGCAGCAGAGATGAAAGAGCGCGTTGCAGATTTAGTAGGAGATAGCGCTAAATCTATGTGGGTCTCAACTTTTCACTCGGCCTGCGTTCGGATACTGCGACAAGAGGCGTCAAAACTTGGTTATTCAAATTCCTTTACGATCTATGACTCTTCAGACAGTTTGCGCCTCATAACTTTAGTTATGAAAGACATGAACTTAGATATTAAACGTTACGCGCCACGTGCGGTCGCAGGATTAATTTCCCAAGCAAAAAATGAATTACAAGGTCCCGCAGATTTTGTTCAGTCAGCAGATAATCAATTCAACGAAATTGTTGCTGAAGTCTTCGCTCATTATCAAAAACGGTTGGCAAGCGCGAATGCAATGGATTTTGATGATTTAATTGGGCGGACCGTAGAAATTTTGCAACGCAATCCTGAAAGCCGCCAACGTTATCGTTCCCGCTTTCGCCATGTTTTAGTAGATGAATATCAAGATACAAACCACGCGCAATATATGTTGATCAAAGAGCTCGTAGGGGTTGAAGGCGAAGGAATTCCACTTGCTGAACTATGCGTGGTGGGTGATGCCGATCAATCTATTTATGCCTTTCGTGGTGCAAACATTAGGAACATTCTGCAATTTGAAGCGGATTATCCAAGCGCTAAGACAATTTTACTTGAACAAAATTATCGATCAACCCAAAATATTCTTACCGCCGCTAATGCCGTTATTTCAAATAATGAGGGGCGAAAGGCGAAGAATCTATGGTCAGAATCAGGATCTGGTTCCAAAATTATTGGTTATGTTGCAGAGAGCGAACATGATGAGGCAGACCACATTGTCTCCGAGATCGCTAGATTGCGAAAAGAGAATATTTCAAACCCAGGTGATACCGCTATTTTTTATCGCACAAATGCCCAATCCCGCGTCTTTGAAGAGGTCTTTTTGCGGTCGGCTATTCCATACAAAGTTGTTGGTGGTGTGCGATTTTATGAGCGCAAAGAGGTCAAAGATTTCTTGGCTTATCTTCGAGTGTTAGTAAATAGCGAAGATGAAGTTTCACTTCGCAGAATTATCAATACCCCAAAGCGTGGAATCGGAGATCGGGCGTTGGATACCGTAGATCTCTTTGCCAAAGATTCAGATATATCTTTTTGGAGCGCACTTAATCGCGCAGCTGAAGTCCCAAATATCCCTACAAGATCCATTGCGGCCATAAATGATTTTGTTCATTTAATTTCATCACTTGCATTTCTTGTAGAAGCTAAAACTCGACCCTCCATAATTGCGCAAGCGGTATTAGAACAATCTGGATTACTGCACGAACTTGAGAAGAGTGATGATTTACAGGATGAATCACGAGTTGAGAACCTACAAGAATTAGTTTCAGTAGCCGTTGAGTATGAAGAGGGTGAAGTAGAAGAGGGCGAGGAAATTTCCTTGCTGGGCTTCTTGGAAAATGTCTCACTAGTCGCTGATTCAGATCAAATTCCGGATGGTGAAGATCATGGTGGCGTCGTAACGTTAATGACTTTACACACGGCAAAAGGCTTAGAATTTCCAACCGTGTTTTTAACTGGGATGGAAGAAGGAATTTTTCCGCACTCCAGAACTTTAGGTGATCGAGAAGAAATTGAAGAAGAACGCAGATTGGCATATGTAGGTTTAACTCGTGCACGTATGCAGTTATTTATTTCTAGATCTGAATATCGATCCTCTTGGGGAGCGCCAACTTACAATCCGGCATCACGTTTTCTTGCTGAAATTCCCGAAGATGTAATTGAATGGAACGAGCACGCACCAGCACCATCTCGCGCAAGTGTTATGAAGACTTCGCATTTCACACCAGCACCAAGAGCAACAGGTCGCAAGGCCTCAACAACAATGGTGCTAGAAGCTGGCGATCGTGTGTCACATGACACATTTGGATTAGGTACCGTCGTTGCAGTTATTGGCACTGGGGATCGCGCCGAAGCCACGATTAACTTCGGTTCCCTTGGTGAAAAGCGGCTGCTTCTGCGATATGCGCCGGTAGAGAAGCTCTAAATAACCACTAAGATTTCGCTTATTCGTAGCGCAGGACTTAGTAATTATTAATGAACGGGGTAACCAGTGGATCTCTTTGAGTATCAAGCTCGAGATCTTTTTGAATCACATGGCGTTCCAGTTCTAGGTGGCGCAGTTGCGTACACACCAGAGGAAGCAGAAACCGCAGCAGCATCAATGGGCGGTCGTGTGGTTGTTAAAGCGCAGGTAAAAGTTGGCGGTCGCGGAAAAGCTGGTGGCGTGAAGCTCGCTGAAAGTGCAAGTGATGCTAAAGAAAAAGCCGCGGCAATTCTTGGAATGGATATTAAAGGTCACACTGTAAATAAAGTAATGATCGCGCAGGCCGCACCAATTGAAGCGGAATATTACTTAGCAATTTTGTTAGATCGAGCAAATCGCAATTTCTTAGTAATGGCCTCGGTTGCCGGCGGAATGGAAATTGAAGAAGTTGCTCATAAGACTCCTGAAAAATTAGCCAGAGTAGGCATTGATCCAAATATTGGAATTTCAAAAGAGAAGGCTCGTGAAATTGTTTTAGCCGGGCAATTCCCAGCTGATGTAGTGGACCAAGTAGTAGATGTCCTTCTTAAATTATGGGCGGCATTTGTTGCCGAAGATGCAACTTTGATGGAGATCAATCCACTTGTAAAAACAAGTGATGGCAAAGTGGTTGCACTTGATGGCAAAGTTACTTTGGATGACAGCGCTGATTTCAGACATCCAGATCACGAAGCTCTTATTGATCATGCAGCCGCAAACCCTCTGGAAGCAGCAGCAAAAGCAAAGAACTTGAATTATGTAAAACTAGATGGCCAAGTTGGAATTATTGGAAATGGCGCCGGGCTTGTAATGAGCACGCTCGATGTTGTTGCTTATGCCGGTGAGAAATTTGGTGTTAAACCAGCAAACTTCCTAGATATTGGCGGCGGTGCATCGGCGCAAGTTATGGCTGATGGTCTCGGTATTATTCTTGGCGATTCCGATGTTAGAAGCGTTTTTGTAAATGTTTTCGGTGGAATTACTGCCTGCGATGCTGTTGCAAATGGAATTGTTCAAGCCTTGGAAATGTTGGGCGCTAAGGCAACAAAGCCAATCGTTGTGCGCCTTGATGGAAACAATGTGCTTGAGGGTCGTCGAATATTAAACGAGGCGGCACATCCTCTTATTCAGCAAGTTGACACTATGGATGGCGCAGCAGCACGCGCCGCAGAATTGGCGGCAAAATAATGGCGATCTTTATTAATGAGAATACTAAAGTCCTAGTGCAAGGGATGACAGGTTCTGAAGGCACAAAGCACACAGCACGTATGATCAAATCAGGAACCAAAATTGTTGGCGGAGTTACTCCTGGCAAGGGCGGGCAGAGCGTCGAAATTGAAGGCGTAACACTTCCGGTTTTCAACAACGTTGCCGAAGCCGTTGCCGCAACAGGTGCAAATGCATCCGTAGTTTTTGTTCCACCTAAGTTTGCAAAAGCAGCAGTCATTGATGCAGTTGATGCCAAGTTGCCACTTGTAGTTGTTATAACCGAAGGAATTCCGGTACATGATTCTGCGGCTTTTTATGCTTATGCAGTTGCGAAAGGTACAACTCGTTTAGTTGGACCAAACTGTCCAGGTTTAATAAGTCCCGGCAAATCAAATCTTGGAATTATTCCAGCCGATATCACAGGCCCAGGACGAATTGGTTTGGTTTCAAAATCAGGAACTCTTACTTATCAAATGATGTACGAACTTCGTGACTTTGGCATCAGCACCGCAGTTGGTATCGGTGGCGATCCAATTATCGGTACAACTCATATTGATTGCTTGCGTGCATTTCAAGATGATCCAGATACCGATGCGATTGTAATGATTGGTGAAATTGG
>Ga0194045_1000724_pt1 | contig 10853 bp, 10 predicted proteins | sample JunL6211m_MetaG_FD_161686 | JGI IMG/M metagenome (GOLD analysis project Ga0194045, IMG submission 161686) | Anoxic zone freshwater microbial communities from boreal shield lake in IISD Experimental Lakes Area, Ontario, Canada - Jun2016-L626-11m | ecosystem: Environmental > Aquatic > Freshwater >...
CTCCTCAAATTACCCCTCTCGGGACTTGACTGTGAACGCAAAATGTCCGTAGAGTTACAGCATCGGATTGGGGCCATTCCGGCTTCACACGAATCAACAGGGGGAAATTCCTAAATGAATCAAACTTCCACGAAAAGTGGGCTCTTCAGAAAACTCTCGATTGGTCTAGGACTTGCACTTGCAGTCTCAACCGTCGGTGTTTCGGCAAGCAGCGCAAAGTCAGTTCCTTCAGCAAAGAAGGCCATCAACTTGGTGGTCATGCTTGGCGAAAAGGATTCTGGCTGGTGTACACAAGACTCACCCGGTGGTGGACAGATTGGTGCTTCAAACGCCGTTCTCGAGACCTTGACCGTGATGAACAAAAAGGGCGAAATGGTTCCGTACCTCGCCAAGGCATTCAGCCACAGTGCTGACTACAAAACGTGGACAGTTGCGCTACGCGAAGGCATCACCTACACAGACGGTGAAGTCTTTAATGCTGACAACGTGATTTCTAACGTTCAAGCATTGCTCGGTGTTCTCGCGTTCTACAAAGGCGCAGGCCCAACCGCTTCCCTTCCAGCAATTGCTTGGCAGGGTGCTTTTGAAGCTCCAGGAATGGCCAACTTGAAGAAGATTGGTGCAGCAATGGCTGCAGGCACTTCCCCAGCAAAGATTCCTGAAGTTGGAATTTTGATGAAGGCTGTCGCAAAGGGAATTGTCAAGTTGGATGCCTACACAGTGCAGTTCAACCTTGCCAACCCACGTCCAAACTTCATGTACAACTTGTGGACTGCAGGTCGCGTGCGCATGATGTCGACTAAGTCGCTGATCAGCAAGGCATGTGGAACTACAGAAGCTGTGGGTACTGGACCATTCATGATCAAAGCAAAGGGCATCGACCAGTTCACAACCGAACTCGTCAAGAACCCTAACTACTGGCGCAAAGACAAAGCTGGCAAGCAATTGCCATACGCAGACACACTCACCTTCAAGGCAGTACTTGACGGTGGACAGCGTGTCAACGCATTGGCAAAGGGCCAAGCCGACATTTCAATCTTCGGAGCTACATCGGGTCAGCAAATCAACCGCATGAAGACCATGAAGAATGTCAAGTTGTACGAAGGCGCACGCGTGACGAACTGGACAATCCACTTCAACACAACTGCTGCACCGTTCAATAGCCAGACAGCCCGTGAAGCAGTTTCATACGCACTCGACCGCGTCTCGTACGCCAAAGTCTTGTGTGGTGGCAACTGTTCAGCAGCGACTTCAATCGCTCCTAAGGGTCACCCGTTGTACTTCCCAGGCATGATCACCTTCAACTTGGCAAAAGCCAAAGAGAAGGTTGCTGCTTACAAGACAGAGACTGGCAAGGACTTGGACATTTCAGTTCCAATCTCCGACACCGCCGAATCAACTGCAGAAGCAACAATGTTCTGCACCATGATGAAGGCAGCCGGAGCAGGTTGTTCATTGATGGCTCCAGTTACTTCAACCGCCTACATCCTTCGTGGATTTGGCTTGAAGCAACAGAGCACCGAGTTCAACACCCTTTCAGGAACATACGCCGAGTTCGGCTTGTTGTTCTTGACAGACACTGATCTCGAACTTTCTGGTTTCCGTTTCACCAACCCTGCACTTGCAGCTTGCTTCAAGAACGCACAGATGGTGGCACTGAAGGGTGACGCAGCTCCATACAAGCCTTGCATGGAAGAACTCCAAGGCAAGTCGATTTGGACTGGCGTTTACACAGAAGGTCTGTTCTTCGCAACAGGAACTGGTGTAACCGGTATCACTGACACAGTATTGCCAGATGGTGGAACCCGCGATGCGGTACAGCCAGGCTTCGGCGACTGGGCAATGATTTCGAAGGCATAAGTAAAACTTCTTAATCAATAACTAGAAGTTGAAAATGCGGTGGGTGCAAACCCACCGCATTTTCTATTTTTGCGATTAGTGCTGATTATTGCCTTGCTGATATTCTGTGGTCACGGCATTTCACATGGGGAAAAATGTTTAAAACTCTCGCCAACTTCAAACGTGCAGGACAAGCACTTCTCGTGCTCTTCTTCGTGACCTTCGGAGTCACATTGCTCATGCGCCTACTCCCCGGAGATCCAGCTTCAACGCTTTTTCCGTTCAGCACGCCTGATCAACTCTCAATAGTTCGCGCCGAGCTTGGTCTCGACAAAAATGTGTTTGCCTACTATTTTGACTGGCTCTGGAAGTTCCTACACGGTGATCTCGGCTACTACTACGCCGCCACATTTGGTGATGCAGTTAAAGTCACGGCAATGCTCGCCCAGACGTTGCCCCGCACTCTCTTACTCATGGCATACACGATGATCTTTTCGCTTGCCTGCTCGATTCCACTTGGCATGTTGCTGGCTTACAAAGCAGACTCACGCCTCGACAAGATCCTCAGCAATATCCTGTTCGCAGTTTCATCGATTCCCAACTTTGCCGTGGCACTTGGTCTTGCGTATCTCATTGGCGTCAAATTCAATATGGTGAATCCACTCGGCTACATCCCGTGGGCAGAGAATCCAGTCGAACATGTGAAGTCAATGATCTTGCCGGTGTTCAGTCTTTCGCTGGGCCTCATCGCTACATTCACACGTCTGTTTAGAGCCGACCTCATCTCAACGCTCAAAGAAGACTTCGTTACCATGGCGTCGTCGAAAGGGCTATCAAATCGCTGGATCCTCTGGCGTCACGTTTTCCGACCATCGAGCGCCACTCTCATGACTGCAGCCGCACTCAACATGGCATCACTTATTGGTGGCGCAGTAATTATCGAAGTGATCTTCGCACTCAATGGTGTCGGCATGTTGCTCAATGCTTCGATTGCTCAGCGCCAATACTTGGCGATTCAATCAGTGATCGCACTCATCGCAGTTGCATTCGTCATATTCAACATCATTGTCGACACGCTGTACACGATTGTCGACCCAAGAGTAAAGGCAAATCGTGGGTCTTAAAGGCAAACCACTTGGCTATAAATTGTCGGCGCTTTGGTTCGTCATTTGCGCGCTCATGGCGACAGTGCTCCGATTGCTTCCACTCCCTGCATGGGACTTCAACGACTCCGACGCACTCGGTGTTGGCATTTTTTCCAAAGGTCACATCCTTGGCACCGACTACAACGGAGTAGACCAGCTTTCAGCAATCATCCACGGAACCCGAATCTCCATGGCTGTCGCCATTGTCTCCGTTCTCTTCGCAATGATCATTGGTGGAGGGCTGGGCATTCTCGCCGCCTATGCACGTGGTTTCGTCGATGCAGTGATCTCGATGTATTTCAACGTCACATTGTCGATCCCTACGCTGATCCTAGTTTTGGCAATGGTCGCTATTTTCGCCAGCCCAGATCCATTCAACCCCGGTTACACCATCCCCCGAATCTTGGTACTGATCATTGCAATCACATTTGTTGCAATCCCCATTCTCGGCAGACTTGTTCGCGCTACTGCCATGTCTTGGGCGGGTCGCGAATTCATTTTGGTAGCCGAGTCAATCGGCGTCAAGCGTCGCCAAATCTTGTGGCAGCACATTCTTCCCAACGTGCTCCCTGCAATGTTGTCGATCAGTTTCCTCTCTGCCGGAGTAGTCATCGTGGTTGAGGGTGGTCTCTCAATCCTCGGCGCAGGTGCAACACCTGGCTCCAGCTGGGGTTCACTGCTTGCACGCAACCGCAGCGACATCGCTCTCACTCCTCACACAACTTTCATTCCAGTTGTTGTGATCTCACTTACCGTGATGGCGCTCAACTACTTTGGCGATTACACGAGAACCATGATCGACTCGCGAGAATCTCGCATATGAGCGAACTGATTGAAATTTCTGACCTTGTTGTCGACTTCGACACCAAGCGCGGAACCCTGCATGCCGTGCGCGGCGTCTCACTCCATATCGCGGCTGGCGAAAGTGTTGGCATCGTTGGTGAATCAGGCTCAGGAAAAACTGTTTTCTCTCGAGCAACAATGGGATTGCTTCGCGGCAAGAGGGTGCACCGAACGGGCAAGATCATGTTTGAAGGCACCGATCTTCGCACGCTAGATAATGAACAAGTTCGTGATTACTGGGGCACCAAAATTGCGATGGTCTTTCAAGACCCAATGACAGCGCTTAACCCAGTACGACGAATTGGTTCACAGATGTCCGAGTCGCTGATCAAGCGCCTCGGCATGTCGAAGGAAGATGCGAAAAAGCGTTCGATTGAACTGCTCTCGCAAGTGCGACTGCCCGAGCCAGAACTCGCGTTGCGCAAGTATCCACACCAATTGTCGGGTGGTATGCGCCAACGAGTGATGATCGCAATGTCTATCGCGTGCAACCCAAAACTCTTGTTTGCTGACGAGCCAACAACCGCACTCGACGTCACAGTGCAAGCACAAGTGCTCGAGTTGTTGGCCGACCTGCGTAAAGACATGGGTATGGCAATGGTCATCGTCACTCACGACCTCGGCGTTGTTGCCGGCTACACAGACAGAATTGCCGTGATGTACGGCGGTGAGATCGTAGAACTTGCCACAACAGCAGACTTGTTTGCAGACACCAAGATGCCGTACACCGAAGCACTCATGAACGCGATTCCACGGATCGATCGTAAACGCGGATCGGCACTTGCAGCCATCGATGGCATGCCTCCAGATCCAACGACAACGCATACTGGTTGCGCTTTTGCGGCACGTTGCCCATACGCGCAACAGAAGTGTCGCGACCAGCATCCAGAACTCGTCGATGTCGGCAACGGTCACCTCTTCCGCTGCTTTTTCCCGCTGGGAGGCAAATAGTCATGGCTGGTACAGGCAAGGCACATCTTCGCGACAATCCAACGCCAATCTTGCGTGTTGAAGATCTCGTCATTGAATACCGAACAAAAGGCGAGCTTCCTGTTCAAGCAGTATCTGGCGTCAGTCTCGAAGTGCACAGCGGTGAGACTCTTGCAATCATCGGTGAGTCCGGTTGCGGAAAGTCAACTCTCGGAAAAGGAATCCTGCAACTCATCGAGACTCAATCAGGATCGGTGGTGTTTGATGGCGTCGATATTACGAAGCTTTCAAAAGAAGATCTCCGTCAAACTCGCCCAAACATTCAGATGATCTTTCAAGATTCGATCAGTTCACTCGATCCACACATGACGGTGTCATCAATTGTTGAACAGCCGCTCAAAGTGTGGAATCGCGGAAATGACGAGGAACGCAAAAACAAGGTAAACGATTTATTGCGTTCGGTGGGCCTTGACCCAGAGGTCGTAGGCGATCGCAAACCAAGCGAATTTTCTGGTGGTCAGTGCCAGCGCATCTCGATCGCACGCGCACTCACACTTTCACCAAAAGTGCTGATTTGCGACGAGCCAGTGTCATCGCTGGACGTCAGCATCCAGGCCCAGATTCTCAACATCTTGCAAGAGATGAAGAATCGTTATGGTCTCTCGCTCGTGTTTATCTCGCACGACCTGGCTGTTGTGCGCGCGATCAGCACCCGAATTGTCGTGATGTATTTGGGCAAGATCTGCGAGATTGCTGACCCAGACACTTTGTGCGAGACACCTCGTCATCACTACACACACGCTCTTGTTTCATCGGTGCCAGTGCCAGACCCCACGATCAAGAACCGTCGAGCCATTTTGCAGGGCGAGCCTCCATCGCCAACCAACCCACCATCGGGTTGCCGCTTCCGCACTCGCTGCCCGGCAGCAACTGATCTCTGCAGCACAGAAGAGCCTCAATTGCGTGAATCAAGTCCTGGCAACTTTGTGGCTTGCCATCACCCCCGTAGCTAACCACAACGTCGTGTGGCGCGACTGCGCGGCACCCCACCTGTAATCTGCAGTCATGAACAACATTCTGTTTCTGGTAATCGGTCTCGTAATCGGATCGGCAGCCATTTATCTCTCTCGTCGGCAGTCCGACCTTGGTCGCTCTGGCACGTCGGGTAATGATCGAGACATCGAAACCACCGTCGCCAACGCCGTTGAGTCGGCACTTGCAGATGCTCTTAATGCTCTCGATCAGCGCGCGCAACGCGATCGCCAAGACTCAATCAACCTGGCTTCCGACCGCGTCGCACAAGCGAGCGGCGAGCAACTGGGTCGTCGCGCCGAACAGATTGATGCATCACTCAAAACCGTCCAAGACAATATTGGTGCTCGCATGCAACAGATGGATGATGAAATTAAGCGCTTGCGTGAAATGAACGTCGAGCGATTCGGCAACGTCAATGAAGCGGTGACAGCACTCGCCCAACAAACATCCAACCTCAACAATGTGTTATCAAGTTCTCAAGCCCGTGGTCAATGGGGCGAGCGCATGGCCGAAGATTTGCTGAAGGCCGCCGGCCTCATCGAAGGTATCAACTACGAAAAGCAAGACACCATTGCTGGCGGTGGTCGTCCTGATTACACATTTCTCATGCCGCCAAACCGAGTGCTCTATATGGACGTCAAGTTTCCAATGGACTCGTACACCAAATGCATGACTGCCACAGATGCCGCAAGTCGTGAAGTTGCTAAACGCGAGTTCATTGTTGCGGCACGCGCACGTGTAACCGAACTACAAAAGCGCGACTACGTAGTGTCGACCACCCAGCACTCACTCGACTACGTGCTGTTATTCGTACCAAACGAAAGCATCACCGGCTTCATCCACGAAGCAGACCCAACACTGATTGACTGGGCCCTTGAGCGCAAGGTGGTGCTGTGTTCGCCCCTCACGTTGTATTCATTCTTAGTTGTGGTACGACAAGCGACCGAGAGTTTTCACACCGAAGAAACCGCTGCACAAATCATGCAAATGATGGGCAAGTTTCGCAAGCAGTGGGAGTCATACGTCAAGTCCCTCGAAAAAGTCAAGCGCGGTTTTGACAATATGCAAGAAGAACTCGACGATCTCACTGTCGGCAAACGCTTCAAGGGCCTCAATCGTGAGACCAAGAAGATCGATGAGCTGCGTAAGCAACGAAACATTGCAGAACTACCATCTGGCGACGACGAAGCCATTGATGATATTTCCGATGATTCGGACGAGGAATAGCAAGCGTCACTTCTAGTACAGTGACCTCATGATCACTGAAGACTTTGGCAAGTCGCTTCTCAACACGTTCAATGATCCTCATGTACACAAGGTGCACCTGTTGTTTAACGAGTGGTGGCAAGAAGCGAGTCAGAAAGCCAAAGACTCGTATGTCAAGATCATCAATCAAGATCCTCACTTTGCCGAGTTTGCCAGTGGCGCTCTGTACACCCAGCCAATCGATCTAGATGCTGCCGGTGCTCTACCAATAGGCACGGTAGGTCGCGCTTACCATGACTGGATTGTCGACAATAATCTGATCGCTGCAATCATCACCAACTACCAAGCACTTCATGACTCGCTAGCAGACGCTGGAAAACTCGATGGAATGCCAGATGAGATGAAACACGCCGTATTGCGTTCTTATCAAACACACGATTTTCAACATGTGATCACTGGATACGACTCAAGCCCTTTTGGTGAGCTTGCCCTGCAGGCTTTTGGTCTCGCCCAATTACAGTTTCCATACTTCGCAATGTGGCTGAGCGTCACCACGACCCGCATGGCGTACATCAATCCAAATTCGATTACCCCGGCAATGGATGCCATCAGCGCTGGGTGGACGCTGGGCCGAAATGTTGCCAACATTCAATGCGAACGCTTTGAAACCATGCTCGACCAACCACTAGCCGAGGTGCGCGCGCGTTATGGCCTCACAGGTTCCCCAAGTCTGCGCGTTTCACCAACTGTTTGATAGTAGTTTGCAATTTTTTAGAAACTCAAGACTGACTTGATTTCATAGCTTTCAATCAGACTGCGGCCACCGAGCGCGGGCAACTCAATCAGAAACACCAACCCAGCAACTTTCGCGCCAAGACTCTCCACCAAACGAATGGTCGCTGCAGCAGTGCCGCCAGTTGCCAACACGTCATCCACGATGACAACAGAGTCACCCTCGCCCACCGCATCGGCATGAATCTCGAGTGTGTCTGTGCCGTACTCGAGCGCATAAGACTCGCTCACTACCTTCCAAGGCAATTTTCCTGGTTTACGGACCGGCACAAAGCCTGCCCCTAAGCGCACTGCCACTGGTGCAGCAAAGATGAAACCACGGGCTTCAACCCCAATCACCTTGTGCGGCTTCTTATCCCCACACAGCGACACAAGCGCACCAACAGCAAGATCGAAGCCAATTGGGTCGGCAAGCAATGGAGTGATGTCACGAAACATGATGCCGGGCGATGGCACGTCTGGAATGGTGCGAATCAGACTCTTGATTTTGTCAATTGTCATCGCAGAAAAACTATTCGATTATTTCAACTAGACGCGTGCACGTGACTTAGTAAAGCGCATTGCGCCATCTTCAATTGGCGACTTGCGAAACATCTTTTTATCACGCTTGAAATTTTGTGGGTTGATCCACGGCTCGCGGTCGCTCTGGCGCGGAAACTTATGCATTGACCTCTCCATGTAGCCAGAAGTGAAGCTGTCAATCCACGGGCGTTCCGGCATTCCCTCATCACTCGCGCGCAATTCTGGGGTGCAAATCTCGGTGCCCGTCTCTTTCATGTGATTGAGCAAGCGACACACATAGGTGCAGATCAAGTCGGCGCGCAACGTCCACGACGCGTTGATGTACCCAAAGACCGAGCCCATGTTGGGCACTCCCGAATATCCGAAACCTTTATATGACCACGTCTTGGCAAAGTCAACAGGCTTGCCATCGACAACAAAGTCCATCTCGCCGAGTGTTACTAAATTGAGGCCGGTCGCGGTCACGATGATGTCGGCTTCAAGAGTCTCGCCCGATGCGAGTGTGATTCCAGTTTCTGTGAAATGTGCAATGGTGTCAGTCACCATCGTGGCTTTGCCAGATCTAATTGATGCAAACAAATCACCATTTGGCACCAAGCACAGGCGCTGATCCCATGGGTTGTACTTGGGTGTGAAGTGTTTGTCGACGTCGTAGTCGGGCCCCAGCTCGGCGCGCACGCCACCCAACAACAGAGCCTTTATTTCGAGTGGCTTCACCCGCGTGCGCTTGTACACAATCTGTTGCATCGTGGTGTTCTTCAGTCGAGTCACGCTGTATGCCATCTTGGCTGGCAAAAACTTGCGCAAACGATTGGCCACCGGGTCAGAGTCTGGTCTTGAAACAACATATGTCGGTGAGCGCTGCAGCAACGTGATGTGTGCGGCTGTCTGTGCCATGGCCGGCACCAAGGTCATTGCAGTTGCACCCGAACCAATCACGATGATGCGCTTGCCTGCGTAGTCCAAATCTTCTGGCCACTTTTGCGGATGCACAATCTGTCCCTTGAAACGATCGAGTCCCGCAAACTCTGGCGTGTAGCCACCCTTGTAGCTGTAGTAACCCGAACACATAAACAAATAGTTGCATGTCATTTGCACGGTTTCGTTCGTGTCTTTGCGCGTTGCAGTCACGGTCCAACGCGCGTCATCGGTCGACCACTCGGCTTTCGTTACCAAATGTTTGAAACGAATACGTTTGTCAATGCCGTACTCAACAGATGTGTCTTGCACGTATTGCAAAATGGATGGTCCGTCGGCTATCGATTTGGCTGCAGTCCACGGTTTAAAGCTGTAGCCAAGCGTGTGCATGTCGCTGTCGGAGCGAATGCCCGGGTAGCGAAACAAGTCCCACGTGCCACCCAAAGTGTCACGACCTTCAAGTATCACGTAACTGCGATCAGGGCTCATCGTTTGTAGGTGATACCCAGCACTAATGCCAGTAAGTCCTGCCCCAACCACCACTACGTCTACATGTTCCATCAGATCAAACTTTACTCATCTCGGGTCAGTGGCTATGTAGTCGGGCATCCTTCACCCATTTCCAATGCATTCGTCCATGATCGGCATTTGCTGCTAGCACTCCACCAACTGTGCCATCGGCCCAGGGAGCGCCAGGCAAGACTTCTTCCAACTGAGCATCACTCAGTTCGGACAGAAGTTGCAACGTGACGGCTCGCGCACTCGCGCCAAGCGCAACGACTTCACTGAACGACTTGCCGTGGTGGGTCATTTGCCATTCCTCAGTCATTGCGTGCACCGAGGCCATGATCTGGTCTCTCGAGCGCGCCACGCCATTATCGTCGATGCGCAAACCCACAGGATTGGCGTCACCTGCAATGTGCTTACGAATCATTGCAGCGAAATTGCGTTCAATCAGTGCCAGGTGCGCCAAATGATCGAGTGCCGACCAAAAGTTCTGCGGATTGTGCTCGCTCGGTGTGAGGTCGGCATACAACTCATCATCCGTCAACGCTGCGTATGTATTGAGCAGCCATGCCCTGTCTTCATTTAGTTTCTTCTCAATTTCAAGACGATTCATCTCGTCAGATTAGACCACTCAGAAACTAGCCCAGTAAATTATAACTGTGCCCATTTTTGAAAGATCATCGATCTCGATCAATTATCAGATCATTGGAAGTGGCCCACGAGTTTTGTTTTTCAACGGATCAGGCGGGTCTATCGAGGGCTCGCAACTGCTCATCAATGCATTTGCCAAAACGTGTCAAGTGCTTGTGCATGATCAACGTGGTCTTGGCAAAACTTCAGTGCCAAAAGGGCCCTACACCATGGCTGATTATGCCAATGATGCTGCGGCATTACTCGATCACGTTGGATGGCAGACCTCAAACATTATTGGTCTGAGTTTTGGCGGAATGGTTGCCCAAGAATTTGCTGTCACATTTCCTGATCGAATTCAACGTCTTGTATTGATGTGTACATCTGCAGGTGGCATTGCTGGGTCGTCATACCCTCTTCACCAACTTGCACAACTCCCAACAGATGATCGAAATAAAGCGTTGCGTATGCTGACCGACACCCGAT
>Ga0194045_1000725_pt1 | contig 10848 bp, 9 predicted proteins | sample JunL6211m_MetaG_FD_161686 | JGI IMG/M metagenome (GOLD analysis project Ga0194045, IMG submission 161686) | Anoxic zone freshwater microbial communities from boreal shield lake in IISD Experimental Lakes Area, Ontario, Canada - Jun2016-L626-11m | ecosystem: Environmental > Aquatic > Freshwater >...
CAAGCCTACCTTTATGCCTGTAGGCTCTGCGACTATGTCTGAAATAAAACCAGGATTTGCGCGTGATTGGGTGGAATTTACCGACCCCAATGATGCTGAAGAAATCTTTAAGTGCGACCTCACATGGTTGACCTCATTTTGGACCTGCATTTATGGCGATGGTTGCCAAGGTGTATTTAAGAACCAACCATTTAGTGGTTGCTGCACTGAAGGTGCGATGTACACCGACGAAGATGATGAGAAGCGCACTGATAAAGCTGCTGCTTACTTAACTCCTGACATGTGGCAGTTTTATTCAGAGGCACGTCCAAAGAAACCTGGCGGAGCATTACGAATTTCTGAAAAAGATGAAGATGGCGATCGTAAAACACGTCGCGTAGAAGATGGATGTATTTTCTTAAACCGTAAAGGTTATGAAGCCGAAGGTTTCACTGGATCATTTGGTTGCGTGCTTCACCACATAGCAATTAAAGAGAACAAACACTTTGTTGATACTAAGCCCGATGTTTGTTGGCAGTTGCCACTTCGTCGCAGTTTTGAAACTCGCGAAGTTGGCGAGCGCGAATATTCAGTTACCGTAATCGGTGAATACGAACGCTTGGCTTGGGGCGATGGTGGAGATGATTTCGATTGGTACTGCACCAGCAATCCCGAAGCCCACATCGGTAGCCAGCCGGTATATCTCTCTAATAAATATGAGCTTCAGAAACTTATGGGTGAAGCCGCTTACGCAGAACTCGCCCGCCTGTGCGATCAGCGCGTAGCTGGAATTAAAGATGCTCAGAGCCGTTCATTGCCTCTGTTTGTTATCCAACATCCAGCAACCCTTGCCGCCCAGAAGAAATAGTCAGTCCTATCTCCTAGGCTCTACCCATGGCTAAGGTCGAGAAAGATCCATTTCGCTGCAGTGAATGCGGCTGGACATCACAAAAATGGGTGGGCCGCTGCGGTGAATGCCAAGCCTGGGGTTCTGTAGAAGAACTCGCTGCACCTAAAAAACTTTCTCTCGTTGCCGGACATGTAACAAATAAAGCAACTCCTATTGGCGATGTTGATTTATCTGCAGCACATGCCCGCCCTACAGGAGTTTCCGAACTCGATCGTGTTTTAGGCGGTGGATTAGTTCCAGGAGCGGCAATCTTGTTAGCTGGTGAACCTGGAGTCGGAAAATCAACGTTGCTACTTTCAGTTGCTGCACAAACTGCCGCAAAAGGAATTCCTGCGCTCTATATCAGCGGCGAAGAATCTGCTTCCCAAGTTCGTCTGCGTGCTGAACGCATCAAAGCAATTGATCCACAACTTTTTCTTGCATCCGAAACTGATTTAGGCGCAGTCATTGCACACATAGATGCCGTCAAACCCCAGTTAGTAATTATTGACTCAGTACAAACAATTGGTAGCAGCACTGCCGATGGTTCACCAGGTGGTGTTACACAAGTGCGTGAAGTGGCCGGAGCATTAATTCGAATCTGTAAAGATCGCGATATCACTTTGCTGCTCGTTGGCCATGTTACAAAAGATGGATCTATCGCTGGCCCACGACTTCTAGAACATATTGTTGATGTTGTTTTACAGTTTGAAGGCGAACGCCATTCACGCCTTCGTTTAATTCGTGCAATTAAAAATCGCTTTGGTGCATCTGATGAAGTTGGTTGCTTTGATTTAAGTGATACCGGAATCGAATCCGTACTAGATCCCACCGGTTTATTTACTTCACGTCACGCCGAACCAGTTCCAGGCACTTGTGTAACGGTCACGCTAGAAGGTCGTCGCCCATTATTAGCTGAGATTCAAGCGCTGGTAAGTCAGGGTCGTGAAAATGATTTTGGTAATGCCCGCCGTGTAGTTTCAGGTCTAGATTCTGCGCGCACATCAATGACCCTTGCAGTTCTAGAACTTCGTGCAGGTGTGCGCGTTGGTGGCCGCGATGTTTACGCCGCAACTGTAGGTGGAATGAAAATGTCTGAACCCGCCGCTGATTTAGCTCTGGCTTTAGCAGTTGCATCTGCCGCTAAGGCTTTAGCGCTGCCATCTGATTTAGTTGCAATCGGTGAAGTTGGTTTAGCTGGCGAAATTCGTAAAGTAAGCGGGGTTAATCGCCGCCTGCAAGAAGCTTTCCGTTTAGGTTTCAAACGCGCCCTAGTTCCAACGGGTTCTGAAACAACTATTCCTGGCATGGAGATCGTTGAAGTTTCACGTCTTGATCAAGCACTCAAACGGGTAAAAATCACTGGCGAATGAACCAGTTAGAAAAACCGATAGTTTCTTGGTTTAAGAAAAACAAACGCGATCTGCCTTGGCGCAACACAACGCCATGGGGTGTCATGGTCAGCGAATATATGTTGCAACAAACTCCCGTTAATCGTGTTCTACCTAAATGGAATGAGTGGATGCAACGCTGGCCAACTCCACAAGATTTAGCTAAAGCAACTCCAGCACAAGTTATAACTGCTTGGGGGCGACTTGGTTATCCCCGCCGTGCTTTGCGTTTACACGCTGCAGCCCAAATCATTGCCGAAGATTTCAACAATCAAATTCCCGAAGATGCGGCGACACTACAAACTTTGCCTGGAATCGGTGAATACACCGCTGCTGCAATTACGGCCTTTGCTTTTGAACAACAATCATTAGTAATGGATGTCAACATCCGCCGTTTGTTAACGCGAATCATTGATGGAAATGAACACCCAAAGCCGGCGCCTACTACTAAAGAAAAAGCTTCGCGTTTAGCTTTAAAGCCCGATAAGAATGCACATATATGGGCGGCAGCAACTATGGAACTCGGGGCACTTGTTTGTACATCTAAAAATCCTATCTGCGAAAAATGCCCAGTTATTTCACAATGCAACTGGCGAAAAAATGGTTATCCAAAAACTGCGCTAGTGCGCAAATCTCAAGATTGGCAAGGCACCGATAGAAAATGCCGCGGCACAATTGTTCAAGCACTTCGCGAGAATGAATCACTCACCGAGAATGCAATCAAAAAACTCTGGCCAGATGAGTCACAAGTAGAAAAAGCATTAAAAACTCTGCAAGAAGATTTGCTTATAGAAGCTATCCCCCGCAACCGTTATAGACTGCCCGCATGAGTTTCATCGCTGATCTCGAGAACCACCTGGGGGTCTCATTAATAACTGACCCTGATATCACCGCGACTTATTCCAAAGACCAAGCCCCCTTTGCCCCGTCAGCCCCAGCTGCGGCGGTGCTTTTAGCCCACTCATCTGAAGAGATTTCAAAAGCGTTAGCTTTTTGCTCTGAACGAAAAATTCCTGTTGTAACTCGGGGTGCCGGAAGTGGATTATCAGGTGGGGCAAACGCTGATTCAAACTCTTTAGTCATTTCACTAGAGAAAATGAACCAGATTATTGAAATTGATCCAGCAAACCAATTTGCTCGAGTTCAAGCAGGTGTAATTAATCTTGATTTAGATGCAGCAGTTAAAGAGTTTGGGATGGCATATCTTCCAGATCCAGCTAGTCGTGATTGGTCCACGCTTGGTGGGAATGTTGCTACCAATGCAGGTGGAATGTGTTGCGTAAAGTATGGAGTTACGTCTCATCATGTTCGTGCACTCAAGATAGTTTTATCTACTGGTGAGATAATTGAAGTTGGTAAATCAACAAAAAAGTTTGTAACAACTTTAGATTTGATGCACTTATTTATTGGTTCTGAAGGAACTTTGGGAATTGTCACCGAAATTACATTGAATATTGTTCCTCGACCAAAGCCGCCCGCTACTTTAATTGCAACTTTTCCAAACATAAGTCAAGCCGCAGCAGCAGCGACAGACCTATTACAGTACCGACCTTCAATGCTTGAAATAATTGATCAAACAACTTTAAGAGCTGTTGAGGAGTGGCACCCGCTTGGATTTGAAGTCGCTGGATCAATTTTATTGATGCAGTTAGATGAAAACTTTGAACTTGGTGATTCTGCTATCAAAACTTGCGAATCTCACGGAATGATTGACGGTATATTTTCAACGGAACCAACTGATTCAGCTGATTTAATCCGTGTTAGAAAACTTGCCTATCCCGCCTTAGAAAGACTTGGCGTCACTTTGCTCGATGATGTGGCATTACCTGTGACACGAATTGCTGAGTTCGTTGGTTTAGTTGAAGAGTTAGCAGCTAAATATCAACTCATAATTGGAATCTTTGGGCATGCAGGAGACGGCAATATGCACCCTACGATCGTGCATGACCATGGCGACCAAGAGAGCAAAAAACGAGCCAAATTGGCTTTTTCTGAGATCGTCCGATTAGCTCAATCCCTTGGTGGTTCAGCAAGTGGAGAGCATGGCATTGGTTCGATTAAGCGCAACTTGGTTAAAGATGAAGTTTCACAATCAGTGATCGAGATTCAAAGAGGTATCAAGCAATTATTAGATCCTGCAGGAATTCTAAATCCAGGTAAGAAACTTCCTTAGCGAGCAAGTTCGGCTGCACACAGAGCAATATCTGCAGTTGAAATTGATACGCGCATTCTTAGAAATTTCTCAAGCTCACGATAAAGAGTTTGTGAACCACTTATCCCGCCTGTAAATTTAATAGGTAATGACTTACGAATTAATAGCTTATCAATTCGACTTACCAATTCAGCAAGATGTCCAGCAGCTTTGTTCAATATTGTTAATGCATCTGTATCACCATTGGAAGCGGCAGTATCCACAATCTTGCTCAAAGCTGCAATTGCTGATCTATCTTGTGAGTAAACAAAACCTTTTACAGTATCCCAATCGTGCGCATTTATACTTTCTAAAATTTGGTCAGTAAATGAGCTTGCCGGAATGACTTTTTTTGATTCAATTTGAAAAAGTGCGAATCGAATCGCTTCTTTCCCAATCCAATACCCGGCGCCTTCATCGCCAAGTAAGTAGCCCCAACCACCTATTTGATGAACTGATGCATATTCATCAATTGCAAATGCAACCGACCCTGTCCCTGCATACAATAGAATTCCATCTCCGTCAGCAAAATTGGCTCTATAAGCAAGTTCAATATCTGAAACAACTGTTGATTTGGAATGAAAAACTGTATTGATTTCTTTTTCAATAGAGCCATCATGTGTAACTCCAGTAACCCCCATAAACACCGAACTTACTTTCTTTCCTTTAATCTCATTGAAAATTTCACCCAAAACTTTTCGCATCCGACTCACAGATGCCTCACGATAGAGATGGCCATCCATAGCCTCGCAAATTCCTGATGCAACTGTGCCATTCTCATTAATTAACGTCCATTTTGTGGCTGAAGCCCCTGCGTCAATCCCTAAGTAATGCATGCCTTACCCTTTCACAGCGCCAGCTGTTAATCCCTTAATGAACTGCTCGGATAGTAGAAGGTACAAAACAATCAATGGCAGCGCTGCAAGGGTTAAACCTGCAAATAGTGCACCCCATTGTGACTGGTACTCGCCAAAAAAAGCGGTGAGACCTTGCATGATCGTTTTCTTTGACGGATCTTGCAGGAATACCAATGGCAGGAAGAAGTCGTTCCAGATTGGAATTGCTGAATAGATTGCAACTATTGCTAAGCCTGGTTTTACTAGCGGGACTAATACCCTGCGTAAAAGCTGTCCTTCAGATGCCCCGTCAATACGAGCTGCATTATCTAAATCTGCAGGTAGCGCTCTAAAGAAGCCACTCATGATAAAAATCGCTGCTGGTAAAGCACCCGCGGTGTAAACGAGAATCAGACCAAAATGTGAATTTAGTAAATGCATCCATTTTAATTGAATAAAAAGCGGAAGGATTGCGAGCTTTGCTGGAATAAGCATTCCGGTTAGAACAAATCCAATGATTAGGTTTTGACCTTTAAAGTTATAACGCCCTAAAACAAATCCCGCACCAATTGAACAAATCAAAATCAAAATCAGCGATCCACCTGTAACAATTAATGAGTTCTTTAAATAGATTGGGAAGCTTCCGTCATCCCAAACCTTGGTAAAGTTGTGCCAGTAGGGTTTTCTCGCCAGAACTAGGGGATTTCTTGCAAAATCATTTGTTTCTCGCAAGGCAGAATTGAATAAGAAAAATACAGGTAATAGAACCGTTAAAGCATTGATAATTAGAACAGTTCTAAAAAAGTTTTTAGTAATTAAATGCTTCATTAGCCCTCAACCTCTCGGCTACGAAGTACTTTTGCTCCAAGCGTGGCGCCGATTCCCACAATTAAGAAAATAATCACACCAAGCGCCGAACCAACGCCGACTTCGTTAGCGATGGAATCAGCTGACCCGAAGGAAAGTCTGTAAAACATGAGAGCCAAAGTGTCTGCGGCACCTTCAGGGTTGCCGTTTGATCCACCTAATATGAATGGAAGATCAAACCACTCGAAAGCACCAATGAATGTGAGAACTGAAACTATCGTCATAGACGGTGCAAGTAGCGGGAACATAATTTTTCTGAAAATCTGAAAGTCACTAGCTCCATCGATACGAGCTGCTTCCAGATATTCGCTATTTATCGCATTTAAACCTGCGAGAAAAATGATTGTTGGGAATCCAACCCAACGCCAAAGGTTAATAAAAACCATTGTGGGTAGTGCAGTCTTGGTATCACCAAGCCAAAGCAAAGATCCACTATGTATTCCAAGCTTTGAAATAAGAATATTAATTGGACCATTAAATGGGTTTAACAACGATTGCCACATGTAACCAACGATAACGAGCGAAAAAATCACCGGGAAGAAGGCAATGGTTCTAAAGAAGCGTTGTCCCTTTCGAAGTTGGTACAGCGAATACGCTAAGAATATTCCGCCTACAGTTTGGATTAAGTAGATTCCAATAAACACCAAAGTGTTATGGCGCAAAGCGCTTAGAAATTGACTTCTGAATGGAAAAGTAAAGAGTTTTTGAAAGTTTTCAATACCGGCATAGGTGCCACGTGTGAATCCAGTCCAATGAAAAAATGAGTAACTCAAAGTTGTAATGGCAGGGATGCTTGTAAAAATTACTATCAGCAGAATTCCTGGAGTCAGTAAGAGCCATGTAAATCGATTTTGTTCTTTTTTAATTCCACTCCTTGCCATGACTCGGACCTCCTCCACTTTGTTCAATAAAGAAGTGATTGGGTGCGAGGATTAATCCCCGCACCCAATCACTTTATTTCTTAGGACTTACCTTTTAATGGTGCGTACCAAGATGCAACTGCGGCCTGAATATCTTTTGCAAGATCTGCAGGAGTTGAAGCACCTGATGCCACCTTCTGGAAGCCAGGCTGCATTGTTGCTGAGCTTGTAGGAGTTCCGTAACGGAATCCAACAAGAGTCAAGAATGGTGTGCCTTGTGAAGGGATCGCGCGGATCATTGAGATCACCGCAGGATCTGTTGCTTTGATGTACTTCGCTGTAGAGATCCATCCGAGCTGATCAGCAGCTGCCTGTGAGAAATCCTTGCTTGCAAGGAAGTTCAGGAACTTGAGCGCCTCAGCTTTATGAGTTGTCTTTGCATTAATAGCAAAGCCACCATCTGTCCAGTTAGTTACATAACGCTTAGTACCAGTTGCTGCAGCAGGTGCAGGCATCCAGCCAACGTTTAGTGAAGGGTTCAATGAACGGAAATATGAAATCTCATAGTTTCCACCGATATAGAACGCAGCCTTTTCATTAGCAAACAATCCACGAGCTGTGTTGTAGTCAAGAGCTGAAGCGCCTTCTGGCATGTATGCCATTAGATCCTTAACAGCTTGTAATGACGCAACAAAGTTCTTATCTGTGAATGTGCGCTTTCCCGCGACAATATCATTGAAGAATGCAGTTCCACCGTAGAAGTTTGGACCTACAGCTCCCCACAATTGTTCAAGACCGGGTGCATAACCTGTTCCATTTCCTAGAGGCATAATTCCTGCAGCTTTAATTGTCTTGAGTGCTGCAAGGAATGAAGTCCAATTTGATGGAAGAGTCTTAATGCCAGCTTTCTTCAATAGATCTGGGTTGTACATAACTCCTAAAACTGAAGTTGCATAAGGAAGACCAAAGACTTGCTTCTTTACGTATCCCATTGTTCCTTGAAGTGTTCCAGGAGCCATACTCGCTAGAGCTGGAACATCCTTTGATGTTAATGGCAAGAAATTACCTGCATCAGAAAGTGCAGACATCCCACCATATGCACGAATCTGCATTACATCCGGACCACTTCCAGCTGTTAGTGCAGTTGCTAGTAGAGCGTTGTACTCGGTTGCTACATATGGTGTGAACTTAATTGAGATTCCAGTTTGTTGCTTGAAAATTGCAGCTTGATCTTCGTAGAAAGCTTTATCTTCTGGACGCCAACTCCAAAATGACAGCTCCGTAGCTGCGCTAGCTGATGTAGCAGTTACTACAGGTACGGCAATAGCCGATACTGCGATAACTGCTGCTAACAATCCGCGTAAGCGGCGAGATGCGATCTTCACTTATTTCCTCCTCTATTGCGGGATTTGGTTGGCGATAGAAGAACACCCTCGTTGCCTTCTATCTTTTTACCGGAGCGGCTTCCCACGGCCGATCTGGATTGATCCAGAGCAGACTTTGTACCGCTCCAGTTTCTCTGTGCTAATGCAACACAGAGACAATCAACCACCGTTAGTTGAGCAATGCGACTTGATGTCGCTCCGCTTCGGAAGGTGGTTTCCCGAGCAGATGTATGCAACACAAAATCAGAAAGTGCCGTAGCAGTACTTCTTATTGCATTCGTAATTAAAACAATTGTAACTCCGCGCGCTTTGAACTCTTCAATTACTTCAACAACGTCAAGAGTTGTTCCGCTATGACTAACTGCTACAAGGCAATCACCAGAATTTAACAAAGAGACAGATGTTAATGCCGTGTGCGCATCACGCCATGCAACGGCATTTTTTCCTTGTCGATTAAGCTTCAACTGCAAATCCATTGCAACATATCCACTTGAAGCCAATCCAAAAATTCCAATTGTTGGAGCTTTGTCCCAAACGTCTACGACGTTTTTAAAACTTGTGACATCTAGACGCTCTGCTGTCGTTTGAATTGCTCTTGAGTCTGCAAGTGCAATCTTGCGAATGATCTCTTCAACTGAATCCTCTGTTGTAATTCCGCTGTCAAGCTCCGACACTATTGAAGAATTCAAACCAAGTCTGCTCACTTCGGAAACTAACGCCATTCGAAATTCTGGATAACCCTTATAACCAATTGCTTTGCTGAATCGAACGACGGAGGCTACCGAGGTCGTTGAAAAATCCGCTAACTGAGAAATGTTCATTTGAGAAACGCGAGTTGGATCAGAGAGAACACAGTTAGCAATCAGAGATTCGCTGGCATGGAAGGAATTAAATGAACTCTTTATTTCGCCCAATAGGTCGCTGAAGTTGCTGCCACGTAAGGGCACAACAGTTGACCTTTTAGTCATCAGAACCCCTCATGAAAATAACCTTCAAGAAATACTTGAGTTGGTGAAAATTATCGCCGAAATACCCAAGGGTCAAGGGTGAAACGGTAACGAAATACCGTTATTTAAGGGCTTCGCGTATCCGATTTGAAGAGGCATGCAATCTTTCGCGTGCGGCGGCCGGGTCAATATTGAGAAGTAACATCAATATTGCGACCTTTACTTCATGCCCCGAGGCCTTAAGCGCTTCCGTAGATTCCAGTTTGGTGGATCCTGTCGCCTTTTCGATAATTCGAACAGCTCGGTCTTGAAGCTTTTCATTGCTGATCTGCAAATCAACCATTAGATTTCCGAAAGTTTTTCCAAGGCGAACCATTGAGATAGTCGAAATCATATTGAGAACCATCTTCTGGGCAGTACCCGATTTTAATCGAGTGGATCCAGCCAATAGTTCTGGACCTGAATCAATATCTAATGCGTGATCACTTCTTTTACCTGCTTCAGAGTTTGGATTACATGTAATTGCAATCGTCAATGCACCAACACCTTTTGCGTAATCAAGCCCACCTAAAACATAAGGAGTTCGGCCACTTGCTGCTATTCCAACTACAACATCTCGTTGTGAAACATTGGCAGCTTTCATGTCAGCAGCGCCAAGTTGAGGATTATCCTCCGCACCTTCTACAGGACTTCGTAACGCAGTATCTCCACCAGCAATATACGCAACCACTTGGTCGGTAGAAACAGAAAACGTTGGACCGCACTCAGCTGCATCCAACACGCCCAGTCTTCCAGATGTTCCGGCACCTAAATAAATTAAGCGACCGCCTTGGAGTAAGCGATCAACAACACCATCAATTGCTTTTTCTATTTTGGGTAAAACTAAACTGACAGCCTTAGGAACTTCAGTGTCACTTTCATTCATCGCTTGTAAAAGTTCTGACACTGTCATTACATCGAGCATCTGAAACTTTGAATCTACTTGTTCAGTTCTAAGTAAACCTAACTCAGGTTCTTGGTCATTGCTTGGCATAGTTCCTCAAGAATAGGATATAACCGCAAAAGTATCTAGCATGCGGGTAATCTACTACTCTTTGTGCATGATCCGCGTTGCTTCTAAAGAAGATGCTCCGCGCATTCTGCAGCTCATTAAGGACTTAGCCGAATATGAAAAAGCCCCTTTAGAAGCTAAAGCCACACTTAAACAAATTGAAGACACAATTTTTAGCACCAACCCATCAGCCTTCTGCCATGTGGCCGAAGTAGATGGTCAAGTTATTGGTATCGCTATTTGGTTCCTCAATTATTCAACCTGGCTAGGTAAACCAGGTATGTATTTAGAAGATCTCTATATTGATCCCGCTTTTCGCGGCCAAGGTCATGGCATGGCATTTCTAAAAACTCTGGCAAAAATTTGCGTTGAACGCGGATACGAACGATTCCAATGGTGGGTTCTAGATTGGAATGAACCATCAATTGAGTTCTACAAATCCATTGGTGCAG
>Ga0194045_1000728_pt1 | contig 10826 bp, 7 predicted proteins | sample JunL6211m_MetaG_FD_161686 | JGI IMG/M metagenome (GOLD analysis project Ga0194045, IMG submission 161686) | Anoxic zone freshwater microbial communities from boreal shield lake in IISD Experimental Lakes Area, Ontario, Canada - Jun2016-L626-11m | ecosystem: Environmental > Aquatic > Freshwater >...
ATTGGCAAGGATTACGCCAACCTTTAAACCGAGGAAGCGATGGATACGCCCCATCCACTCACTGTCGCGCTCTGCTAAGTAATCATTGGTAGTAACAACATGAACGCCTTTACCGGCAAGAGCATTGAGATATGAAGGAAGAGTTGCAACTAAAGTTTTTCCTTCACCAGTTCGCATTTCGGCAATATTTCCTTTATGAAGTGCGGCACCACCCATTATCTGCACGTCATAATGGCGCTGACCCAAAGTTCGCTTGGCCGCCTCACGCACAACTGCGAAAGCTTCAGGCATTAAATCATCGAGTGATTCACCTTTTGCATATCGTTCTTTGAATAACTCGGTTTGAGCGCGAAGTTCTAAATCTGACATTGGAGAGATGCGTGATTCATGAGCATTAACGACAACGACGATCTTGCTTAGCTCGCGAAGAACGCGACCTTCACCTGCACGCAAAATCCTGTCAAAAAACGCTGGCATCAATGCAACCTTTCAAACGCTCACGAACTCGCTTACTCAAGGCTCCTATCGTAGAGGTTGCGCCAGGCAAGCGGTAACTGAGGCCAATACGTGAAATCCATGAGATTTCAAGGCTCTGGCCGCCTCTGAGACCGTAGCACCCGTGGTCACAACATCATCGATGAGAATTAAATCACCCCGGGGATATGTATTGGTGCTGATGCTAAATGCCCCACGCATATTTGTTAGTCGGGCTTTGGCGCTAAGAGAACTTTGATCTTTTACGCTGCGATTAATAGTTAATGCAGGAATAACTGGAATCGAAGTGATGGCAGAAATTTGTTTACATATTTCAGGAATAAAACTTCTGCCACGTCGCCTACGATTTGGAACCGAAGAAGGAATTGGGACAAGTCGCACATTAAAAGAATCAAAATTAGCCTTTTCAAGCACGTGAACAATTGCATCAACAATTAATTGGTCAGCACCTTTGAGGCCATTTTCTTTTGCAGCCAATATTATGCGGCTAGCGGTTGGCGTATAGATAATTGCAGAATGAACTTTTATGCCTTGCACATGAGTTGTATAAAAATGAGGGTGCCATTCACGGCGGCAGGTAGAACATATTGAAAGTCCAATTGCGTGACAGCCAAAACACCTAGTTGGAAAAAGTAGCTGACTTAACTCTTCAATAACTGACACAAGGCGAAAATAGTTTAAAAAACTCCACTAGCATTTAGGGTGTGGAAATTACTCGTGAAAATCATCTGGCATTAATTTGATCAGTCGAGATTCAATCCCCTGGCTTGATTGGCACGGAAGGGTTAATACAAAATGAGCACCTTTTCCGGGACGGCCCCATGCTTCAAGTTCTCCATTGTGTAAGCGCGCATCTTCGAGTGCGATTGAAAGACCCAAACCAGTTCCACCGCGGATGCGTGCACGCGAAGGATCTGCACGCCAGAATCGGTCAAATACTCGAGTTAGGGCATTCTCATCTAAGCCGATTCCATGATCGCGAACACCCACTGCAACATCATGATCACTTGCCAAAATTGTGATTGCAATCGGTTTTTCGTCGGCATGGTCAATGGCATTTGAAAATAGATTTCTTAAAATTCGTTCTACACGTCGTATATCCGCTTTTACGTTGATATTTTCGGCAATTGAATAAATTCGAAGCTCAGTAGAACGTTCTTTAGCCACCAACGCTAAATCCTCTGCACAACGATTAGCTAATAAAACAATGTCGAAATCCACTGCTTCAATGATTGCCACTTCAGCATCAAATCGACTTACTTCAAGTAGATCTTCTAGTAAGCGCTCAAATCGATCTAGCTGAGCAACAAGAAGTTCCGTACTTCTGGCAACAATTGGATCAAAGCTATCTCGGGATGCGTTAATAACTTCAGATGCCATGCGCAAGGTCGTAAGTGGTGTTCGAAGCTCGTGAGAAACATCTGAAACAAAGCGCTGCTGAACTCTAGAAAGATTCTCAAGGCGTGCAATCTGCTTTTCTAGGGATTCAGCCATCTCATTAAATGCTGTACCTAGAGTGGCAATTTCATCTTGTGAAACTACCTTCATGCGTTGTCGGAAATCACCAGAAGTAAACTGAGTAGCAATTGCTGCAGCTTCGCGGACCGGACGTACTACTTGGCGAACAACGAGCCACACAATCAATGCAATAAGAAAAACAAGAACCGAGCCAGTAACTAATAAGAGACGTGAAATCAAATCTAAAGTCGTATTTTGATTAGCCAGTGAGAAGAGCATGTACATCTCATACTGCCCTGCGCCAGGGATTTGAACTTTCTGACCAAAAGCTAGCCCGGGAATACTCGCTCCCCCCATGTACCGGAGGTTGACGTAAGACGAAACTAAATCTGTACTTTTACGCACTCGCTTACTTAAGCTATCTGGAATTGAATGTGGATCAACTAAATTTGAAGTGGTTTCATAGTCATTGTTTCGCGTGTTACCTGGACTACGAATAAATACAACTTCGCGGGCATTTTCATTTGAAGTAAGTGAAGTCGCCGAACTAATAACATCGTTGATAACTTTATGAACGGCAGCTTCTTTTTCTCCTTGGGCTAAAAGGAAGCGATACTCTGCGCTAAATATCGTTGAACGGGCTTCAATGCGTGATGAATCAAGATTTACTTTCTTAATACCAGTTGATAATTGAGAGTTAAGGGCTGAGCCCGTTAAGTAAACAACGCCAAGAGAAAGCAAAACTGTGGAAATAATGACCCTCGTGGCCAGCGAATTGCGCAGACGTAAGAAAATACGGTTCATTTCTTAGGAAGCGCCCATTACTCCAGCTTTATAACCGACACCACGTACAGTTACAACGATCTCTGGACGTTCAGGATCATGTTCGATTTTGGAGCGTAGGCGTTGTACGTGAACATTTACAAGGCGTGTATCTGTCGAGTGTCTATATCCCCATACTTCACTAAGCAATGCATCGCGAGTAAATACTCGTCCTGGCTCTTTTGCAAGTGCAACTAATAAATCGAATTCAAGGCGAGTAAGTGAAATCTGTTTACCTGCGCGCAAAACTTGATGTGCTTGTACGTCTATAGCTAGATCACCAATTGTTAATAACCCTGCAATATCTACGTTAGTACGGCGCAAGCGAGTTCTAATTCGTGCAATGAGTTCTGAAGGGTGACGAAAAGGCTTGACCATGTAGTCATCAGCGCCAGCTTCAAGGCCACGAACAACATCGTGAGTGTCACCTTTTGCAGTCAACATAATGATTGGAACCATTGATTCGGCGCGAATTAATTTACATACTTCGATGCCATCAAGGCCAGGCAACATAACATCCAACAGAACTAAATCTGGTGGATTGTTACGAAAGACATCTAGGACTTCATCCCCGCGACTTACGAGGTCTACATCAATACCTGCACCGGTTAAAACAATGCCGAGCATTTCGGCAAGGTCCTGGTCGTCATCGACGACCATAACCAATGTCATTAGCTACCGTGCTCCCAAGAGTTCAAGTACATATCTTGTGCTGGTGTAAGAACATCGATTAATCCACCCATGCTCTTCAACTTTAAGCTAGCAACTTCCTTATCGATGTAAGTAGGAACGTTGTGAACTCCAGCCTTCAAGTTCTTAGCTTCCTTTACAAGATATTCGGCAGTTAGAGCCTGATCAGAGAAAGACATATCCATTACAGATGCAGGGTGGCCTTCGGCAGCGCCAAGGTTAACTAAACGGCCTTCAGCAAGGAGAAGTAGGCGACGACCATCAGCCATGACGTATTCATCAGTCTGGTGACGCATCTTTGCATTCTTCTTAACTGCATGTTGTTCTAGCCATGCAACATCGATTTCAATATCAAAGTGGCCTGAGTTAGCCATGATTGCGCCATCCTTCATAACAGCAAAGTGCTCATCGCATAATACGTCACGGTTACCAGTGACAGTAATGAAGACATCGCCAACCTTGGCAGCATCTGCCATAGGCATAACACGGAAGCCTTGCATCATGGCATCAAGTGCTTTAGTTGGATCAATTTCAGTAACGATTACATCAGCGCCCATTCCCTTAGCGCGCTCTGCAACTCCCTTGCCGCAATAACCAAAACCAGCTACAACAAGAATGCGACCAGCTAGTAAGAAGTTAGTTGAACGAAACACTGCATCAAGAGTTGATTGACCAGTTCCGTAACGGTTATCAAACATGTGCTTTGTGTCAGTGTCATTGACAGCAATCATTGGGAACTGAAGCGCTCCGTCTTTTGCCATCTGGTTCAGACGAATAACACCAGTAGTTGTTTCTTCGCATCCGCCAGCGATATTTGGAATTAATTCTTTGCGAGTTGTATGAAGAGTATTTACAAGATCGCAACCGTCATCAAAAACTTGGTGCGGTTCGATATCAAGTGATGCGTTGATGTGCTTGTAATAGCCATCACGATCAACTGCATTTCGTGCAAAAACAGAGATTCCATATTCATGAACTAGAGCTGCTGCAGTGTCATCTTGAGTTGAAAGTGGATTTGATGCGCACAGAGCGATTTCAGCGCCGCCAGCTTTTAGAACGCGCATTAAGTTAGCTGTCTCAGTTGTTACGTGCATGCATGCAGAAATTCGGACTCCAGCAAATGGTTGAGATTTTTCGAAACGCTCACGAATTTGAGCGAGCACGGGCATATTGCGCTCGGCCCACTCAATGCGCATACGTCCCTGTGCTGCAAGGGATGCATCTGCAATGTCGTGTTTTGGAAGAGTTGAGGTAACAGGTACGTTCACGAAAAGCTCCTTTATCGACTGCGGTCAGGAGCATAGGTTACTGCCCCCGCGCCTAAAGCGAGTAATGAAGACGCGTACTTAGCGGCGAATTAAGGCAAGAACCTCATCACGTAGCTTCTCCATACGGGAAGTTGTCTTGGCTTCTACGTTAAGTCGAAGCAAAGGCTCGGTATTAGATGGGCGCAGATTAAACCACCATGTATCTCCATTGACGGTCAACCCGTCTAGATGATCAATGGTCACACCCTTTTCATTGATGTAGGTCTGTTCAACCAATTCACTGGCTGCTACAGCATCAGAAACTTTTGAATTAATTTCACCACTGAGAACGTAGCGCTGATACGGCTTTAAAATCGCAGACATTGATTTCTTAAATTCACCAAGAGCTGCAATGGCATGAAGAGCAGCTAAAGCTCCAGAATCTGCTCGCCAAAACTCATCAAAATAAAAGTGCCCAGAGTGTTCCCCACCAAAAATTGCCTTGCTATCAGCCATCATTTTTTTGATGTATGAGTGTCCAACACGACTACGAAGACCCACTCCACCATTTTCTTCAATAACTTCTAGCACTGCTCGCGATGAAATTAAGTTATAGATAATTGTCGAACCCGGATGCTTGAGTAACTCGCGCTCTGCAATCAGAGACGTTAAATCTGACGGGTTAATTGCATTGGCTTTTTCATCAACAATGAAGCAACGATCTGCATCACCATCAAATGCAAGGCCTAAATCAGCTTTGTGCTTTAAGACCGCTTTTTGTAAATCCCGAAGGTTTTTCTCTTCAATTGGGTTAGCTTCGTGGTTTGGAAAAGTTCCATCTAGCTCAAAATACAAAGGAATCATTTCGCAATTGAGCCTAGAAAATATCGCTGGAGCAGTATGACCAGCCATTCCATTACCTGCATCCACAACAATTTTAAGTGGACGAATGTCAGAGAGATCAACCAGGCTCAATAAGTGATCCACATATTCTTCGAGCATGTTGCGCTCGGTTTCAACTCCAACTGATCGAATCTCAAGTGGAGAGCCTTGGCGAACAAAATTCTCGATAGTGAGTAAGCCCGATTCTTTTCCAACCGGGCGCGCACCGCTCAGACATAATTTTATTCCGTTGTATTGCGCTGGATTATGGCTAGCCGTGAACATTGCCCCAGGTAATCCCAATTTACCTGAAGCGAAATACAACATGTCAGTTGATGCCAAACCAATTCGGATTACATCCATGCCTAGCGAAGTAACCCCAGCAGAAAATGCATCTGCGAGGCCTGGTGAAGATGCGCGCATATCTTCACCGATGACAATCGTTGCGGGTTCGCGCTCTTGTTGAAGAAATCGAGCAAAGGCAAGTCCGGTTGCAAAAGTAAAATCCGGCGTTATTTGTGAATCAACTAATCCACGAATGTCGTAAGCCTTAAAAATATCGGCAATCTCTTGTGCCATTAAGCAACTCCTAAGAAGGTACGGCTCGTAAATGACCCCGGCGCCCAATAGCAGTTTGAACTGTTTCATCACTTGGCGTTTGCGTTGCTTCATCACTGCGCATTGCCACTTCTCGTACGGCATCGGCAATTGCCATTAAGTCATCATCAGATGGCCCGGGTTCATTGCCAGTTAACTCTTGCTTAATTACATTCCAACCATGTGGAACTTTTAAACGTTCGCCGTGAACAGCACACAAATCATAAGCGTGAGGTTCTGAGAATGTTGCTAAGGGACCAACTACGGCCGTTGACTCTGCATAAATATAAGTCAATGTCATCGTTGCGATAGATCGACAGCCCACACGAGAGCAACCTCGTCCGACATGGGCTTGTGACTTCATAACAAGAACATTAGTGGGCTTAGCGCAGTTTTTTAGGGATTTAGTACACGTATGTTTGAATTTGGAACTTCTACTTTGGTGAGCACACTGCCGTTTTCAATTGGGAAGAAGCCATAACCATTACTTGAGGCTACGAGTGCGCCAGCAAACACCTTCTTACTCGTCGAAATAATAGTCATTGATCTGGCATTTGCTGGTGCACGCCAAGTAGCAATGTCGGTTCCCTTAACTACTGCGCGTACTTTTTTGCCATTTATTAGTGTGGCTTCAACTCTTACGGCGATTGATTCCCCCGTAAAAGCGATCAATGGTGATAGCCCTGTAATGGCAATTGTCATGGGAACAAGCTCTGGAGTTGCTGTGCTCCAAACAAAGTCTTTATGGCCACTAATTGTTACTGAGGAAGAAATTGCGGCCACTATTGGCTCAGGTGAAGTAATCCGAACAGCAAATGCACTGGCAGAAATATTGGGAGCTAATGAAAACTCACTCACTACTCCGGCAGTAATTCTTCGCGAACTCAACCCCACGGGCGCGAAGCGACCATCGGCTGATAAAACTTCTACAGTGAAATTTGTGTCCACATCTCCCGGAGAAAGAATTCGCAATGTATGGGAGGAAGAAGTCTTTTGACCCTTCTTAGGAAGTTGATTAGGGATTGCTGGAATAACAATGCTGGTGGTCGGTTTTGTCGAGGAATTCACGAAATCGCCGCCTAACGCACGTAGCCCAGCACCTTGCTCATCAATTACAAATGAATTGACACGCCCAGATCGGGAAGTCACCTGAATTGTTAAAGATTTATCTCCGGGGGCAAGGGAATCAAGTGAGAGTTGCATAAAACTCTTTGAATTCAAATTGACTGACTCGATCGGCTGCTTTCCATTTTCTGAATAACTTTGAATATCAACGATTGCATCGCTCAAGCCACTGTTTGTCAGCACCAAGCGGCCGCGAGTTGTTACATTCGCACTTCCACCTACAAACCACTGTGAAGCTACTGGACCAGAACAAATAGTTCCACCAGCCCAACTTCCAGAACGGCTCTGCCAGATTACAGGTGTGACACCTTGTGCGGAAATCACTAAAGAATCCTTACTCACTGGAAAACGTAAAGTTTTGAATGGAAGAGTTTTACTACTTCTATTTTCAAGGCGCTGATATTGCGTTTTACCTGAGGAGATCGAGATTTGTGAATTCAAACCATTTAAAGTCGGCGGACAAACAACTGCTGGATAGGTTTCTGAGTACGAGTTTGATTGAACGGCAACATTTAAACCTGACGCTACAAGGAAGCATGCAATTAAAGCTGCTATAAAAGAGAATGGCGCTTTATATTTCATGCCAACTCCTTGTCCGATATTTCACGTTTTCTGCGTCCTGCAGGAAGTGCCAAAACCACAACAACTATCCAGGCAATGAGGCCAAAGGAAAGCCACCCACGTCTGATCGTTCCGTCGTGCAAAAGTGAAATTTCTCCAGCTTCAAGTACTTGAAAACGCGGTAATCCATGTTCATCTATCACGCGCTCAAGACGATATCCATTTTCTAATACCTGCCATGAGCGATCGAAAGTTTCAGTCAGGGTAATCGTTCCCGGACCGCTGACATTAGTACGCGTACCAATCTCACCTGCATCTAATAGAGAACGCGTACCGTCTTTAGCAGTAAAAATGATTCGTCCAGTCACGCCGGAAACTCGCCACACTACTCCAGCAGTTGTTGACGATGATCGGGCAAAGCCTCCTAGGCCGTCGATTGTTCTAATGACATTGCGATCAAATGGATTTTTAACAAACACGTACTTGATTCCAAAATTCGAAAGAACCTGACTACTGAGAATTCCGGAGCCATCGATGATTTGTTGTGCGGCAATTTCGATTTCACGAACTTGTCCCGGTGCAACATCAGGTTGACCAAGTGAAATATCAGAGCCTCTTGAAATGTAATACTGAATAGTTTTTTCACCTTGTGAACCAACTTCACGTAAAACCAAAGTTTTAGTGTCTGCCTCAGCTGTTAGAAAGGCTGGCATCACTGTTTTCAAATTACTCTGAACGGGTGAATCAGCACCAGTTGAGATTGACCACCCAATACTTGTAATTGCATAGAGAGAAGTTATGAGAAGTAGCAGCCCGGCCAAAATATGGCGGTAGTGAATATTGCTAACAATGAGTTCACCTCGTAAGCGATCAAGAATTATGACGCCTGCCGCAACTGCTGCCAGAGTCGCCCCTACCAAGATAGTTCCTACCCACACTTTCGTGCTGGTGCCGCTGCCATGAACACTAATAGAGAGTGCTGAAAATAAAACAGCTGCGCACAGAAAAGCAATGCCAACCTGTGCAATTGATTTAACTAATGAAGAAGAGAAAAGCGCAACAATTAAGATCAGTACTATTGGACTAATTGCCCAGATTGGAAGTGCGCCTTGCCCTCCGGGGTTTCCAAATATTACTAAATCAGGAGTTCCTCCTGAGAGCAACAAGCCTGGTTCTGCTAGAAAACGTGCGGGACGAGCTAAAGCCTCAATTGAATATGGCGCAACTAATACGAATGGAAAGAGCAAAAGAGTAAGTCGCTTATAAAGACGGTTTAAAAATAACGGCTCATCAAGTTTTAGCTGGTAGTCGCGCAGGATTGCAAAGCCAATAAATCCTAGGCTGAGTACCGAGATAACCAAAGTAAATGAACTAAGAACGGCAAGTAAAATTGTTAATACGTAAATTCTGCGCCAACTATTTCTTTCAACTTCATTCCAGTGAGTCAAAATAATCGGGATTTGTGGCGCAATAATTAGCGCTACCAAAGTTGCTAGCCGTCCTGAATTTACAGAAGCCAAGGCAACTGGCGAGATTGCATAGAGAAAACTCGATGGAATCGTGATGAAGGAATTTTTGGATAATCTGCGTAAATAGCACTGGGCTGACCACATAATAAATAGCGGAGCAGTAAGAAAGAAAGTAGTAACAAGAAAGGGTACTTTTCCAAGAACAATGATTGACGCGATAGCTACTACTGCCAACCATGGCGGAGAAGCATGTGAACTACCCATACCAATCTGATGCCAAGACTCAAAGTATGTTCGCCAGAGATCTCGGGCACCGCTAGGTGAAGCCGGAAGTGCACCACCGATAAGTGCACCTAATCGATTTCTAGATGCAATCAGTGTTACTAATCCCAGTAACAAGTAACCAAAAATCTCTGGATTTCTTAATAAATTTCGCCACTGGTATTTCATTGTGGGAACTAGTAGATCTTCTTCATCAAGAGAATTAAGAACTGAGATAGAGGAGGTTTCAGCAACTGGAATAATTTTTGCTCTAATAGCTTCAGCTGCTCCAGAAGTTGATAAACGTAACTGTGACCAACGGGGAGGAATGTAAGGAGAAATTACGCGGGCTGAAACTAAGCGTTTTGTCTTTCTAAATTTACGGGCTTTAAAGATTTCAGTAGGTCTGATAATTAATGTTGCAACAGCCAACAGTTCATCTGAAGCATATCCAGGCAGCTTTGCAATCAAATAACCCAGAGCACGGGCCATTGCTGACCCCAACAATTGAACGCTAAGCCAAGGAATCATCCACCACGATGAATTTGCGAGTAATACGTAGGCTGCATTGCGACGATCTAGTAGTAGCGGGCGGTGCAGGAATGCTCCTTCAACATCAACGCTGCGACGTTCAGAAGCTGCGGCTTGTGCGTGATATGCGACAGCTTCGGTATTTGCAATGACTGCATAACCAGAAACGCGTGCACGCCAACCAAAATCAATGTCATCTCGAAATAGCGATAGGTTTGAATCAAAGCCACCTATTTCTTCAAACACATCTCGCCGAATTAATGCTCCCGCAGTGCTGACAGATAAGACGTCATGAATTCCATCATGTTGCCCTTGATCGTACTCATATGTTTCTAAACCTGTCCATCTCGCACCATTGCCAGCAATACTTATACCTGCTTCAAGTAAATGTGTGCGGTCGTGCCAACCAAGAAGTTTTGGCCCAACCATGGCTACTTGTGGACGATCTTCAATTGCTTCAAGTAGTTTTTCTAAAGCAGTAGGTGCAGGTGCACTGTCATCATGAATTAACCAAATCCATTCACTGCTGCCTTCAATGTATGGCGGTAATTTTTCTACTGCGAGCGCAATTGCATCGCCAAATCCGGAATCGCGTTGTGCTGAAATAATCGGGATGCGCGCAGATTTAAGAAGTTTTGTTGACGAATCTTGTGAATCTGTATCAACTGCAATCATTTGATCTATGGGG
>Ga0194045_1000729_pt1 | contig 10820 bp, 8 predicted proteins | sample JunL6211m_MetaG_FD_161686 | JGI IMG/M metagenome (GOLD analysis project Ga0194045, IMG submission 161686) | Anoxic zone freshwater microbial communities from boreal shield lake in IISD Experimental Lakes Area, Ontario, Canada - Jun2016-L626-11m | ecosystem: Environmental > Aquatic > Freshwater >...
GAACGGGGCGAATGGGTGTAGAACTCCCTTAGAGCCCTCGGAAGGTTTTGGATCGTCGAATAAAGAGAGTCTGCAAATGACGAGTTCGCTCCATCACATGGCGCATCAAGACGAGCAAGTTTGTGGAGAGTCGGCCCCCGCAGAAAAAAATCTCGATGTTCCAGTTGTTCCGAGAGTTCGGTTCCTCGAAGGTACGGTGAGTTGGATTGAGCAAGATAGCACCGCGAAACCGGACGAGTATTTGGAAGAATGCAACACGAGGATCTGCGGAGAATGATCGTCCCATATTATCTCGATTGATGGGGCTTGAAACGGAATACGCGATTCGCGGAATCCAAAACTCGCAATCCACCAACAGAGCCACTTTCGATTTCCGGACATTCGCTTTTCAGCTCGAACAAAAGCTCCCCATAGCGAACAGCTTCCGAAATCCGTATCGAGTATTCCTTGCCAACGGAGGATGTATCTCCCTCGAACACGGTTTTTCAACCGATCTAGCCAACGTTCTTTTGGAATCGGCAACTCCTGAATGCAGGAGTCCTCGCGAATTATTGACGTACCAAATCGCGATGGAAGAACTGCTCGAATGCACGTTTCGGGAAACATTTCGAGAACACCATGCACACTTGCTCAAGGGAAGTGCGGACGCACATGGCCACACGTATGGTCAACATGAGTCCTACGAGATGCGAATTGCCAAGGGATGGTGGCTAGTAGGTTGGCGTTTAGGACTGTTGTTGATGTTCCCGATGGTGATTGCGTATCGCTTCGCAGCCGCAATTTGGATCGCGTTCATTTGGCTTCTCGGACAAGCATCAAAACAAGCGGCAGAGGTTCCGAAACGAATTTCCATGCTCATTGGCAATGCTTCGAAAGCGAGCTTGCCGAACCCGTTTCCCAACAAGCCGCTTTGGAGCTTGCAACCCCGATGGATAGGATTATGCGCCGCGGGTCTTCGCGTCTTGCACATTCCCATGGCTTGGTTTCTCTGGATCAACATCTATTGCTTTGCGCTTGTTCCACACCGCCGTCATTTGACTGCGTTTTTTGCATCGCGCTGCATTATCGATGGAGCAGGATACCTGGATCACGAAAACCGGTATTGGGTAAGTGTCCGGGCAGCCATGGTCAATTCTGTGATTGGATATGGTAGCTACGGAAACCAAAGGCCAATTTTTCGATGCGACTCATGGTTGCGGGCTCTCTGTGTTGGCTCTTTTTGGTCGATTGGCAGTTATTGCACGTTGTTTCGAGCCCGGCAACGCGTCGAGATCGCAATTGGGGATTCGGGACTTTGCCAACAATCGCAATACGTTCGAATCGGGGCTACTGCGTTGGTTCTGGATTTGGTTGAGAAATCTTCTCCAGAAGTTCCTCGACTTAAACGTGTGATCGAAGCAATTGGGGTGTTTTCCAAGGACTGGATGCTTGTGGCAACCGTTTCCAAATTGCGCCACGCTCACCGCCGCAACTCCGCCAGCGACACAAAATCACCAGAGGTAGGTGCGCCCAGCCTCGAATTCGCCTCCCAAATCAAGCCAGGCCCCCAAACCAAGCCAGCAGCCCAAACCAAACCAGGAGTAAAGTGTTCTGCACTCGATATTCAACATGCCTATGCGGCTGCGGTGAGACATTTTTTACAATCAAGATCGAACATACCCATCGAAGCCTGGAAGATCTTGGACGTTTGGCAAACCACTCTCAATCAACTTCACACGATCGATGATGAATCCCATTTGCAAAAGAACATGCTCGGTCGTATCGATTGGCTGAGCAAGCTTTGGTTGATGCACCAAATGAAAGCCGAAGTCAATTGGCAGGTCCGCAAAAAAATTGATTTGCGTTATCACGAATTATCCAAAGAAGGCTACTATCGGCGGTTGATTGAAATGCTTGAAATCCCTCCCGTAATCGATGCAAAAGAGATCGTTCGAGCCAAGCGATCACCTCCGCAAAATTCCCCAGCGACACGACGAGGCTATCTCATTCGGGAGTTCTCGGATTTGGAAAGCAAACTGACTGTTGACTGGACGCACGCTGTGTTTCATGTTGAAGGAGAAAAACAGGATGTTCGGTTTTGAAATGCAATTGTTGGGGCAAGGACGCTCGCTCAGCCCAACGGGCTTAAAGATCTTAGCCCGGCGCCTCCCTGGGTTACCAACCAACGCGATGCAATCCACCGTTGCTCAGAGCATTTTTTTCCGCCCCTTCAGCCCTTCAGGGCAACGTGTGGGCGTTTTGCCATTACCCAGGGCGGCGCTTCGCGACGTCCCGTCGCTGCGCTGTGCCCTGGGCTAGGATGTTGCTGCCCCATTCGGGGCGAAATGCAAAAGCCAAACCAAATTTATCTCTAAGCCCGCAGGGCCAGGTGTTCGGTAGCCCGCAGGGCTAATGGATTTGATAGCCCAACGGGCTTACATAACCTAGCCCAGGGCAGAGCGCAGCGCCGCCCTGGGTAACCAACCAACACCATGCGAGTTACCCTGAAGGGGCCAAACGGATCAATCCCTTGTTTACGAAGTACTTTGTTCGGCCCCTTAAGCCCTTAGGGGCACGCAAATCGCAAATCGCAAATCGCTGATCCTGTGCATCCTGTTCATCCATGTTCTTGTTTCGCAACTGGTCAATGCGTTTTGGCTCCTGCCCAGCTACCGACGCCATGGTTTTTTAATCACAAAGTACTTTGTTCGTTTCCCATCGCCGCTTGCCTTACTGCCCACACTCGATTTTAACGCAGCAACCAAGTACGATAGTGGACGTGTCTGTCAGATGTCGCGCCCGCAATTTCCCCGCATTGGTCCCTGCTTTCTCCATGATTTCTATCGTCGTCCCGCTTTTGAACGAACAAGACTCACTTCTGGAACTTGTTCAAAGAATTGAGAGTGCTGTTGCAGGCGATCAGTTGGGTGACTTCGAAGTGATTTTCGTAGACGACGGTTCGCAAGACAGTTCATGGAGCGTTATCGAAAGACTTTGCCGAGAAAAGCCATTTGTTCAAGGGATCCGATTTCGTCGCAACTTTGGCAAAGCGGCGGCGCTGGTGGCCGGTTTTTCCGCGACACAAGGAGAATACGTTGTCACCATGGACGCAGATCTTCAAGACGACCCGAATGAGCTCAAGGCATTGTTGGTCAAACTTCGTTCGGGATTCGATGTCGTTAGCGGCTGGAAACAAACTCGATACGACCCTTGGCATAAACGTTGGCCATCGCTCGTTTTCAACGGAATCCTCCGTCGCTTTACGCACCTGAATCTGCATGATTTCAATTGCGGACTCAAAGCCTATCGGAGCGAAGTGCTGGCCGAGATCGACCTCTATGGTGAAATGCACCGATTCATCCCGGTCCTGGCCGCTGCTCGTGGATTTCGTGTTACCGAAATTGCTGTCCAGCATCATCCTCGCATTCATGGTGTCTCCAAGTACGGCGTGTCTCGGATCTTAAAGGGTTTTCTCGATCTGTTTACCGTCGTGTTTTTGACTCGCTTTCGATTCCGTCCGCAACACCTTCTAGGAGGAATTGGGGCAGCCGCATGTCTAATAGGCGGCCTGATCATCATGGGCTTAATTGCCGCTTGGGTCGTTACGAGACTTTTTACCGGAATGGAACCGATTCATTTGCACGAACGCGCCATTTTCTATCTAGCGATGGTCCTGTTCTTGGTCGGCTTGCAAATGATTGGTGTCGGCTTACTGGCCGAGCTTGTCGTTGCGAACTCGGGCAGTCGCGACGTTCCCTACTCTATCGCTGAACATGCAAACAAACATGCCGCCAACCCTGTTTTGCCATCAGATCGCATCGAGCGAACAGGAGCTTCGTCATGAGCCAAGTGGAAGACGTTTCAAGCCCCTGGCGATATCGAGATGTCGCATGGCTGTTGATCGCTGTTGCGGCAGTGATGCAAGTCGCGCGCGTGTTTGGTGTTACTGCTGTGCACGGCGAGCATCCTTTTTTAAGTGCGAATGACCGGTCTCGATGGGCTGCGATCGCCGCCCTCATCGAGGATGGCAAATGGGAAATCGATCGGGTGATTGATATTCCGAGCAGCAACGGAAAATCGAAAAATTGGTCCTCCATCGATATCGTAAGGCACCGTGGCGCGGACGGTCGCGAGCATTTTTATTCGAGCAAGCCACCTTTGCTAACCGCCCTATATGCCGCAGTCTGCAAGCCGGTAACAATGCTCACTCGCAAGAAGCTAACGGAAGAGCCGTTCTTGATCGGTCGCATTGTGATTCTGCTCGTCAATATTGTTCCATTGGTGTTTTGGTGGATTTGGTTTTACCGTTGGCTTGAGAGCAACGTCTCGGACACCTGGACTCGATTTGTCTTGTTAAACGCTGCATTGTGGGGGACGTTTTTAACGACATTCGCCGTCACGCTCAGCAACCACTTGCACGCTGCCCTGTTCTTCACGATGAGTTTGGCAATGTTGTGGCAGATCAAGCTTAATGCACAGCAAGATCGCAGCCAGTCCTGGTTGCTTTGGATTGCGTGTGGAGTTTGTTCAGGCCTAACCGTCGCTTGTGAGTTGCCGGCACTGGCATGGGCGGCGGCAGCGGGTGTGATTCTCCTGTTCGTCGATTGGAAGAAGTTGCTGTTCGGTTACGGGCTTGGAGGTGCGGTCGTGGCGGTGGCATTTCTAGCAACGACGATTTCGGCGCACAATGACTGGCGTCCGCCGTACTCACACCGAGGACTTGGAGCCAAGATCGCTACAATCCCGAAGGAACCTGATTCGACTGCGCCCGCCATCGAGGACGTCATTGAACAAGCAAACAAGAGTGGCTACAACCTTTCGGATCAATCCAAGTTGATCCCTGCAAGACTAACTGGGGTCTTGCAAGTGATTGACGATAGCGTTGGCCAACGCGTTGCGGTGAACTCAACCGACAATACATGGTGCATTTATGAATGGGACGATTGGTATGACTTTCCAAAGTCGTACTGGTTACCGGGCAACAAAAAGGGGGTCGACTTAGGCGAAAAGAATCCATGGTTGTATCTTGTTCACTTCCTTGTGGGGCATCATGGCATTTTCTCCGTGACTCCATTTTGGTTGTTGAGCATTGTTGGGGCTTGGCTTTGGGCAACCAAACGCGAGACGACCAGTGTCCATTTGGCTGGCATTCGCAGGGTTGCGATATCGGATACCGGTGTCGCATTGGCATTGGTTGCGGTCTCCGTTACCTGTTTTGTGTTCTATGCGACGCGTGTCGTCGAGGATCGCAATTACGGTGGGGTATCGAGCGGTTTTCGTTGGGTATTTTGGTTGATTCCGGGTTGGCTATGGCTTTGCGTGCCTGCGGTCGAATCCGCCTCGCGATCGAAAGCGATGAGAATCTTGGTGAGCATTTTATTGCTGCTGAGCATTTTCTCCGCAACGATTCCTTGGCCCAACCCGTGGACGCATCCATGGCCCTATCGAATCGTGATATGGCTGTATCCAGAGTGATGGTCTACAATGACAAGACAAGCAAACGAGTGAAAATATTGGGTTTCCTTCCCTCACTCGCGTCTGCCTCTCGCCTAGCAATCCGGCAAAGCAAAGCAACTCGCAAGTCAATCATCGAGCCATGAATACCAAACAAGACACCCTTGAGCCAATCGTCGAACGTACAGCACAGCAAGTCATTGCCGACGAGTTCTTGATTGCGCGAGCCAAAATTTTGGAATTGGCTGCAACCCTTGACCGTATCGAACGCTCTAGCGGCGATGTTGAGGATTCGAAACAAATGAACCTTCTAGCTCAGGGGATGCACATTTTGTGCGACGAGGAAGTCGACAAAGCGAAACGAGTTCAATTGCTCATGAGCCGTCAATACGACCCTCAGTGGCAGCATACTATGTCTATCGCAAAGAAAGGGGTCTAGAAACGTGGACTACATCGATCCGCATTTGCATATGGTCTCGCGCACGACGGATGACTATGAAACGCTGGCCCGCATGGGCTGTGTCGCCATTAGCGAACCGGCTTTTTGGGCCGGCTTTGATCGCGGCAGCGTTGAGAGCTTTCGCGACTACTTTCGACAGCTAACGGAATTCGAACCAAAACGGGCTGCTCAATATGGCATTGCGCACTACACTTGGCTGTGTATCAACGCAAAGGAGGCGGAAAACATTACGCTCTCTCGCGAAGTTATCGCGATGATCCCTGAGTTTCTCGGCGCTAAAAACGTGCTGGGGATCGGCGAAATTGGACTCAACAAGAACACTCGAAACGAAGCCACCATTTTTCTTGAGCATCTCGATTTGGCAGTCCAGTACAACCAGCAAATTTTGATCCACACGCCCCACCTTGAAGACAAATACCAAGGGACTCGAATGATTCTCGACATGCTCATCGGGGATTCTCGACTCGATAGGTCGCGAGTTTTAGTGGACCATGTGGAGGAGCACACCATTGAACATGTTCTTGAAAACGGATTCTGGGCTGGCATGACGCTTTATCCCGTCAGCAAATGCACGCCACAGCGGGCTGCCGACATGATCGAACGCTTTGGGCCCGAACGGCTAATGGCAAACTCAGCAGGGGACTGGGGACCGAGCAAACCGACCGCGATTCCAGATTTGATTATGGAACTAAAGAAACGCGGGCACTCCAAGGAGCTCATTCGAAAGATTGTCTTCGAGAACCCCAAGCAGTTCTTTTCGCAAAGCAAGCCTTTCGTCCACGGCTAAGGATTATTCGCAAACAAAACTTCTCAATTCCAAGTTAGCGGTAGGGTGCGATCGCTCCGGTTTCTCGGCACCGGACGGCTTGCGCTGTTCCGCTAAAACGGTAACTTTTTTACGGACTGTCTGTGAACCAAGCAATCTCACCGCCCGAAGCCACTCACATTAATATCCCGGCAACCATTCGGCAAGAATGTCTGACGCATTTGCAACCTGGGGAACAGTTTCTTGGTTGGTTTGAACCCAACCTGGATACGAACCTTAGGTTTGGTAGCGGTTTCGTTGTTCTTACAAACCAAGCGTTCCTCGCCCGCCAACCTACTCCTCCGAACCAACCTCTCGCACCCTTGCTTCGGTGGCCACTGTCCGAAGTTCACGAGGTAAAGAAACTTGATCGCTCAGGGCTGGGGATTCTTGAACTGCTAGGGTCTCGCAGCCTTTTGCAATCATGGCGGTACACTGCGGGTGGAGGCAATGCTGCCGGGTTGCTCGTCACGCAATACAAACAACACCAAGCCGGGCAGGGTGACAGCCGAGAAACGGCGCCGTCCATCTGCCCGTCCTGTGGCGGCACCATGGCCGCTGGGGAATCAACTTGCATCAACTGCGCGCCGACTGCGGCACCTGAAACCAGTCGATCTCTCTGGAGACTTACTCGATTCGCCAAGCCGCGGATGAACATGATCCTCCTTGGTTTTTTACTTACCTTATTAAGTACAACCGCCAGCCTAATTCCACCCTGGTTAACCAAGCCGTTGGTCGACGATGTATTGATCCCCCACCAAGCAGGAAAGACGGGAAACTTTGCACTCGTTCCCTGGTTGCTTGGCGGCATGCTCTTGTCTGCCGTTTTGAGCTGGCTGCTGAGCTGGATCAAAACCTATGTGCTTGCATCCGTCAGCGAACAAGTGAGCGCAGACTTAAGGAACGCCACCTATGCGCACCTTCAGAAGTTATCGCTTGAGTTCTTTGGAGGTAAGCGTACGGGTGATTTGATCTCGCGCATCAGCAACGACGCGCAGCGCATATGCGATTTCCTATCGATTCATTTATTGGATTTCGTCACCGATTTACTGATGATCGTCATGACAACCATCATGCTATTCCTACTCGATCCAAAGCTTGCCCTCGTTGGGCTTGTGCCGTTCCCGTTCATTGGATGGCTGGTATCGAGAGTGCAAAACAAGATCCGAATAGGCTTTGCACGTGGGAGCGCTGCTTGGTCGGAAATGGTCAATGTTCTGGCGGATACGATTCCCGGCATACGTGTGGTCAAAGCATTCGCACAAGAAAACCGCGAAGTCGATCGGTTTAGCCAGAGCAATGAGCATGTTCTCGAAGCGAACAACCGAGTCAACCGTCTGTGGGCGGCTTTTTCGCCCGTCATCACACTGCTTACGGAACTAGGTTTGCTTGTCGTCTGGTGCTTTGGAATCTACCAGGTCTATCAAGGCGGAGTAACCGTCGGGACGCTCCAACTGTTTATCATCTCCATCGGCCGACTTTACATGCGCTTGGATGACATGAGTCGTTTGATTGCAAACGCGCAGCGAACTGCTGCTGCATCCTACCGGATCTTTGAAATCCTGGATCGAGTCCCGAGCGTATCCGAACCGCAAAAACCGGTTCGACCAGGCCGAGTCCAAGGTCGAATTTCGCTGAACGATATCACGTTTCGATACGGCTCTCGCCAAGTCATTCACAACGTCAATCTGGATATCCAGCCAGGCGAGATGATTGGCTTGGTCGGCCCAAGCGGAGCTGGCAAGAGTACGCTCGTGAATCTTGTTTGTCGTTTTTACGACGTAACGGGAGGGGCCATCAAAGTCGACGGAACCGATATTCGATCCTTCCCGATTACCGAGTATCGAAGCAACATTGGGATTGTCCTTCAGGAACCTTTTTTGTTCTTTGGTTCCATTGCAGAGAACATCGCCTATGGTCGCCCCGAGGCAACTCGCGAGCAGATTATCGCGGCTGCCAGGGCCGCAAAATCGCATGACTTCATCCTGCGTTTGACAGACGGTTATGATTCGCTAGTCGGCGAGCGAGGTCAATCGCTCTCAGGGGGAGAACGCCAACGCATCTCGATCGCAAGAGCACTGCTAACCGACCCACGAATCTTGATCCTGGATGAAGCCACGTCGGCGGTCGACACCGAAACAGAACGCGAGATTCAAGAAGCGTTGGATGTGCTCGTTCAAGGGCGTACGACGATCGCCATCGCACACCGAATCAGCACGTTGCGGAAAGCCAACCGCATCATCGTCCTTGAAAAAGGCCGAATTACGGAGGTTGGAAATCACGAAGAGCTTCTCAAGCTTGGCGGAACATACGCTCGGCTAAATCATGCGCAACAACAGATCAACTTGCACGAAGAACCGCAGTAAAGTCCACGGTCAGCTTGGTAACCTGACGCGCAACGGCTTGTTGATTTAGTCGTTTAACAGTCAGCCGAAGGCGTACTTTGCGGCTTTGACAGTACGCCTACGGCTGACTGTTAAACGAAATGCATTTGGAAAAGTATTAAAGCAACAAGCCGGTAAGCTAGGAATTGCAGTTGCCGCCTCGCTTACGTGCACGGGTTACCAGCGCGTGGCACGAGCGAGCTCGCTCGTGATTCCATGGGCGAGCGCGCCCATGCCACTTGCGAAGCCCCGTACCGCCGCAACACGCTCGCTCGTGCCTCAGGGCGTGCCACCTGCATCGAATGGGTTAGCGGCGAATGGTTGTAGGTTTTTCTTCTGCCAATTGCTCTTGGGGTAGATAACCGATAAAACACAGCAGATCGCGGATCTCGGTTGGTGTCAGTGTGTCCAACAGGCCTGCTGGCATTGCCGAGACCTTGCTCGGAAGCACTTCGTCGATTTCGCTTTCCTGTAAAGTTATCTCCTTGTTCTCGTTCGTTCGAACCGTAATGCCCTTGGCCGTTCGAACAATGATTCCTGTGTGAACTTGTCCATTGATCGTCAGGATCTTCTTGGAGGCATACTGATCGCTGATGACGTGTGACGGAAAAAGTGTGGACTCCAGGAATTCGGTCCGCGTGAACCGCCTGGTAAGGCTTGAAAGATCGGGACCGAAACCGCTGCCGATCGAGTTCATTTTGTGGCATGACGAGCACCGAGCTTTGGCGAAAACTTTTGCACCGTCTTCTCGGGCTCCGAATCGCCCTTGTTCGCCTGCCAAGAATTGTTCTAGAAAACCAAGCGACCAGCGAGGTTGCTCCGTCGCCGTTGGCAGGACGGCTGCGGGCAAATCCGGAAATCGCATTTCATACCACTTTTGCCAAACAGGCATAGGTGAAAGCTTTTTGTTCGAGGGGACCTCTAACTTTTCACCGGTCCAGAACTCCATCAATTGGACGGTCGGTGTTGGGTCGACACCCGCTTCGAACAGTTTGCAACCTTGCAAGATCGTTTGCCGCAGCGCCTCAGGATCCTCGGTTGCAATGTCAATTTTCCGCAGAGCATCACAAACGTCGGCAACCGCGAATGAATCCAACAAACCAATCGATCGGACCAGATAGTCCCAATTGCTTTCATCCGGCGTTTGCGCTAGAGCCAACGCGATGCTAGCTCGACGGTCCGGGCTCTTTCGCCATCTCTGTCTCAAGTGCTCAATCGCGGATTCGTCTGACTGACGCGACAACACCGCCGTTATTCCGGTTTTGAGTCGTTTGAAGACGTCCTCTTCCAATCCGCCTTTGTCGATCGATGTATCGAGCGCAATCAGCGTTGCGATTTGCTCGGATGACATTTGTTCAGGTGCTTTGAACAGCGCAGTCAACGCTGCATTGGGATACTTTTCACCCAAATTGAGAATTCGAATAGCTTCGTCTTCCGTCAGGTGATCGGCCAATAGTTGCGACGTCTTCATTACATAAAGTTGATAGGAGCTTCCACCCTTGGCCTGCTGGGCTGTTTCCAAAAACTGCAAGACTGTCATTCGCTCGACCGATGTCCAATCATGCGGAATCATCGGTAAGTGCATCGAAATCAACATGCGTTCAGGCATAGGAACATCGGACTGCAAATACACAATCGCTTGGGGGACGATGTCGCATTGCACGTGCGTTGCGAGTCGGATCAATTCGCAATTGATAGCCGAATTGCCTGCAGGGAACTCTTTTTGCACAAGCTCTTG
>Ga0194045_1000731_pt1 | contig 10805 bp, 12 predicted proteins | sample JunL6211m_MetaG_FD_161686 | JGI IMG/M metagenome (GOLD analysis project Ga0194045, IMG submission 161686) | Anoxic zone freshwater microbial communities from boreal shield lake in IISD Experimental Lakes Area, Ontario, Canada - Jun2016-L626-11m | ecosystem: Environmental > Aquatic > Freshwater >...
GTTACTGATTCCCTCGGCTCTCAACAGCGAGCAACATTCACATTACAAATCAGCCCTGCATTAACTATTTCGACATCTTATGCCGCGAATGCGAGTGCTCTACAGATAAGTAGAAATACACCTAACATTTCTCAGACGGTGGTTCCTGCATCTGGATCCCTATACACACCTTATACATATTCACTCAGCCAAGGGACTCTTCCTAATGGGCTGACCATTGATCCTAATTCTGGGTTTCTCAAAGGCACTGCACCCAATTCAATTTCCACCGGGTCTTACACTGTAAGAGTGACTGATTCGGCTGGATTTACTATGACTCGCGCATTTTTTCTTAAAATAATTTAATTTAGGTATCTGATGAAGGTGCTGGATCCGCGAAGAAAATATTTTGTTGCTTTATTTTCTGCATGTTCCCTGATATTCATTAGCAGTGCCTCTGCGGGGTCAATAACTTCAGTTTCAGAGCAACAAAACGGCAAGACAATTAATGTTCGCCTGGGAACGAATCTCAATATCTCACTTCACTCAACATATTGGTACTTTGATACCGCAAAGAATTTACAACAGATTAAAGAGAGTGCAGTCTTTCCGATCCTTCCCGGTGCTTCAGCGCCAGCCGGATGCCAGCACCCAGGAAGTGGTTGCGGAACAGTGAAGTGGTTTTATAAGGCGACCAAAAAAGGCATTGCTTCGTTTACTGCAATTCGAACATCTTGCGGAGAAGCTCTCAGGTGCACGCCAGCAAATTCCAAATTTAGCGTTAAGTTTCTTGTTAAATAGCACTCATAATGGATGAGTACTTAATTAAGCCATGTATGCAGCAGCAGCTTCAATTTCCTTAATTAGAACTCCAATTTCACTTACGCTGTGCTTAATGAGGTACTTACTTCCTTTGGGGAGTTTGGCGATTTGGGTTGGCAGTTGGGTGGGATTCAAAAAGGCTGTGAGCAGAACTATTCCAATGCTGGGGTCAAACTTTCTTAGTCCGTTCGCAAGGTCAATTCCATTTGGACCTTTACCTAGGTTGTAATCAACGACAGCTACATCTGGTCGATGTTTTTTTGCAAAAGTCAGCGCATCTGCCACATGAGGCGTATCAAAAACGATATCAATACCTTTTTTTACCAAAGCTGCCTTAACAGTTGAACGTGTTAAATCGTCATCTTCGATGAGCATGACGCGAAGTGAAGGCATACCAACATCTTAACGATCAGTTTTCAAAATCAAAATTAGCAGCAGGGCTAATTTTGATTTTGAATACGGTAATCCCCCGATTTTTATCACGCTCAAGACTCCATCGCCCGAATGATGCAGCTGTAAAAATAGTTGCGCCTAATCCAACGCCTCTTTGGAAGATTTCAGGTGGAGGGGTGACGGAATTATCTTCCACAAGTACATCGATATCACCCCGCTTATTTGTAGAAAATTTAATTTCAAGTTTGGTTGCTCCACCATGTCTGGCTGCATTTGAAATAACCTCTTCAACTACATCACCCGCAACTCTCACCTGCGAGCCAGTAAGAGATTCCAGCTTAGGCTCAATTGTTAGTTTGTAGTCAACTAAACCCTGCCAAGGTGCGCACCTTGCTTCAATTTCCGATTTTAAGTTTCGGTCAATAGAAATCATTCCAGCACTCGGTTCAGCAAGGGTTGATTGAATAGAACTTACAGCTCGCGTGAGAGCTGACGAATCATTTTGTGCCACCGCCTGTTTAATGGCTAGGGCAGCAGCTGAAATTCTTGTTTGAATTTTGCCGTGAATATGAACTGCCCATTTGCGACCGATAAGTCGAATATGGTCTTGAAGCATTTCTTCTTCAATTCGTTTTGTCGCGCGAGAAAACTCTCGCACGCGAAATAGATCGACGGTAGCTGTAACTCCCGCGTTTCCAAGGTGACCAAGAATATACGTGGCACTAAAAAGCAGTACAAGAAGAATTACAAACCTTCCAGTTTGCCCTCGTAGCGCAAGGTCAGTTCCCAAAAGCCTCGAATAGTCTCTAGCTACGTATATAAGTCCAATATTTGTGAGAAGTATTAATTGTGAGACTAAGAAGAACTGCTTATCTGATTGCTTCCAGTACAAAACATTTAGTGATTGAAGTACAAAAGTGATCAGACCTGTAACACAGGTAAAGATGATGATATTTCCGATACTTTCGCTGTTTCGAAGTTGGATACTCAACGTACAGACCGCTATAACGTATGTATAAACTTTTGGATTCAGTGGATTGGTTTTCATTTCTTTATAGACAGCAGAAAGAGTGACAAAAAAGTAATTTCGAAATGTTAGCCAACGTAAGCCAAAATTTCTTTTTCGAGAAGGTACCTGGCTTAATTTATCGATTCTATTTGAGAGGGATCTAAAATCCTGAGTGCCTAATTTCTCTACTATTTTCTCGGCATTAACAAGTGCACTTCGCTCATCGGATGCTAAGAGAGAAATCTCTTGGGATAACGACTGAGCAAGCGTTGATAGTTCACTTTCGATGAGATTGCTCGATTTGCGCAGGTAAGACTGGTAATAGCCAGTCTTTCTAAAATTCTGCCGTATCAAGCTTTGGGGCGAGCCCTCTTTCCCAAAAGCAACTTCTCTAATCTTCGTGACGCTTGCGCTAAGGACTAGAACCATGGGCATTCCTGCGAAACCTATAATTGCTGTTGAAACAGTTCTCCGTGAAAGACTTTCACCATAACCATGTAAATTAAAATAGTCAGCGCAGTAATAGACAAACATTCCAGCGCAAGCGCCAATCACTGCTCCGATAGCGCCACCCGTGAATAAGTTAATTTTCCTAATTCCGAGCTTTGAAAAAATAGCTTTAAGGCCATAGAGAGGTGTAAACCAAACACTCAGTGCGGCTACTTTGATGAAAATCCAGAGCAAAACCGCTCGAGTTGAATCTGCGTAATGAAGTTCAACAACGGTATTTGGAAAAACTGCCAGGAGGATGACTATGGGCGCGACGGATAGATCAAAGGGCGTTGTCCAGTTACCCAATTTTGGAAGCCGCCTCTTGACGTCCCCTATTTCGCTCACGGATTAAGAATATAAGTGGGTGAGTCCTCGGGCGAGTCAATGGGCGGTGCTGAGGGTGAACTCTTACCAGTGAGCGTGAGATTTGGGTCTAGCGGCTACTTCACAACGACCTTGCCGAGTTGCCAAAGGCGAACCGCCACGACGCGGGAGTTCATGTCTGGATCACCCTTGACCCCTAGCGCCACAAAAGTTCTTTGTATGAGCGCTTCAGCTGCTCGAAGAGTAATTCCTCTTTCACGCGCTATCGAGGCATTGGATTTTCCATCTGCAAGCATTCGCAATATCTCAGCTTGATGTGAACTGATGACAATTTTTTCGCTGTAATCTTTTTGAGGCTGCTGAATTTTGCCTGATCTGGTTATGGAGTCTTCAATTGCAGTGACTAAATTTTGAATAGTTGAAATCTCTGATTTCACAATATAAACAGTTGATTCAGGAATTCGACCCGTTCCTGAAACGGCTAACTCTGGAGAAGCATGCGCCGTCATCGCAACGATTCCGGTCCAGGGCCGTTCTTTGAAAATCTTGGCGAGTAAATCTGCCCCATCGGGCCCTGGCCCTAAATCCAGATCTGTTAAAACCACATGAGGATCAAAGCTATCGATCACAGCAAGGGCTTCAATGACAGAGCCAACACTCTTCACATTCATGCCAGCGTTCGTTAAAGACTCGGTGATGATGGCACGCGTGAAGGCTTCATCTTCGGCGAGCAAGACTTTTATGACTTTGTTGTCTGACATCGGCAAAACGATACAGGCGATATGTAGGAATGCCTATATTTTTGCCAAATCTGTAGGCAATTCCACCGCTTCAAAGCCCATGGGATCTACCACCCATCGGTTTTTACACACCCAAAAAACTACGATTGAACCTGAAAAGTTATTCTTATCCACTATGGATACTGGCCGCAGAGCGCGACTTCGAAAAGCCTTCATTGGCTGCTTTGCGCTGCTCTTAGTTGCGCAGTTTGCGCGCACGATGGCCGCTGACCTGATTCCTGCAGATCCCATTGCAATTGTTGATGCACCAAGTGCTGCCCCAGCTCCGAGTGATTCAGCTGCGCCATCACCTGCGCCATCTCCCACTGATGTGGCACCAGCGCCGACAGTTGAGCCAACCCCAACAGATTCAGCTGCGCCTTCTGCCTCCCCAAGCCCAACACCTATTGCCCCTCACGCTCTTGCAGATCAATCAATGACAATTCGTATTCCTACCTCTGTGAGTGTTGATCCAAGAGCCAAGTCTGTCTACTTTCCACAGATTGCTGCTTATGGCCCTGCTAATTTATTAGTCTGTGTTTCTAGCGGACAAGTTGCTTTTGATATTGCGGGACAAAACCAGAGTGATCCAAAACTTGGCACACTCGTCGCTGGAGATCAGACCCCATTTGTTCGAGCATCAGGATCTGGCTCTTCGGCTGTGGGTGCGGTGAACTCCAGTAACGGTTTGCGGGCCATCTCACTAACCCAAGGCATACCAAATACATTTATTACCTTCTCTTTTGTCGCGCTCTCTGAACCCTCGATTAATCCGGCTCTCTGCAATGCAGGAAGTGCGAGTAATACCCGAACTATTTCTATACAAAGCATCGGGCTTAACATCGACATGGCTGGCGGCGACGTTACGCTTAAGAGGTAGTCCAACTATTTTTTACCTAATCACAGAAGGAGAGATGTAATGGGTTCAGACCTGAATTCTCCTTTAAGTGGTCGAGTGACCTCGCGCTTTGGTGGCGCCGGAAAATATAAATCAAAAATGATTATTGGCGTTGTTGTGGTCGCCCTCGTTCCATCACTGCTTTCAACCTTTGCGGCAAGCGTGACCGTTGGTACTGGCTCTTTGGAATTTGGTCAGGGCTCCCAACAAGCAATTGCCTGTGATGACAAGGTCTACATCGCACTTGGTGAAGAGTGGCATGCCGCTCCTACGCCAGCTGATAGTTCAGCAGGTTTCTTTCGTATTCGCACAGCAACAGTAAGTAATTTGAATCTTGAAGCATGTGCTGGTCGCAAACTGCGTCTTCGCCTCATCGACGGCACAAGCGCTGAACTAGTTCTTGGCAGTACTCCTGATTCCAAAGTTTTGCAGATTGCAGTCCCGAGGCAAGTTCCCGTCTCTAATGTCAGTGATCCAACAGCGCTCGGGCTGACCTATCTGACAAGTGATGGACAACCAATTGCCAGCACTCTTGCTGCCAATGTTGCCGTGGGAATCTCAGGCACATCTGTTTATGACGGAACTCCACTATCGACAACTTCTGCCGATGTGATGTTCTACCTTGATCCATCATCGACTGTGATTAATATTGATGGAGCCTTAGTTCGCCGGGCAACGGTAGAAACTGTGAACAACCCTTCTTAATTGGCCTAGCCCAATTACACTCTCCTAGATGAACGGTGATGAGGGTGGCAAGAAGAGGGTAGTAAAACTCTATTTTGGCATTGCGATCATTGCTGCAGTTGGTCTGGGCTCAATTTTTGCCGCCAACGTTTCGATCACTAAACCAAATAGCAAATCAGAATTTGGTGAAGGTGTTTATAAGATTAAAGCCTGCGATAGCTTCATTCGAATGAATTTGATATCAGGTGCGACCGGAGCGTTTGGGGCTGCTCCAGGCCTCTCGCCTTTAACCGGAATAACTATCACGAGCCTCAATACGCACGCCTGCAAGAGCACTACTTTCACGATTGATGCCTACGACACCTCTGCCCAGCAAACACCGCTCTACAGAACCGATGGCCAAGTAGCTCTTTGTGGGGATTCCCCTTGTGTTCCAGGAACAAACAGCCAAAACGATGTTGTGGTCAATATTGATGCGTCAGGCAACGTCTCTCTTGGAAATCCTGATGATTTCCATTCCATCACCTTTGATCCTGCTACCGCGGTCTATCGAGTCATTTTTATTCAACCAACGATCTTGGCCAATGAGATTGGCAACCTGACAATTCAAAGCAGCGCGTTGGGTTAATCAAGGAAAAGCACTGATCGGTTATCCCTCATATTTTGGCCTTTGGGGGGTGACGCGGGGTGACACATGGACTTCTCAGGTGTTTAACTTAGTTATTAGCAAACAACCGAAAGGCTAGCCATGGAGATTCTACGTTTCGACGAACCGGATGCACCTACGCCAAAGCGTAAGCGTCCTTCAAAGGCATGGTTAGCACTTAGTTTGGTTGCCGCTCTTATGGGTGTTGGTACAGCCTTCGCGAGTAGCACAATTCAATTGAATAATGTTCAGCTCGGTCAAGGCGTGACGTCGATTGTTTCTTGCGACAACTCAATCGGAGTAGTACCCACTACCGGATTAATTTTTGAATCAGATATTGCTCATTTTGCTCTAAAAACTCTAGCAATAGGTTCTACTGATACGAATTTAGAAAGTTCTGGATCTGTAAGTTCTCGCTGCGCAGATAAAATATTCAAAGTTACTCTTTACCACGGCGAGAAATCAGTGGGAGTCGATGGAGATCCAAGCTCTACTCTTTGTACCTACTTTATTCCTGGCTCACCTTCAAATAACACTGTAACTTACGCTCAGAAATCTGAATGTTATACAGACTCTAATGGGATTTCATCCATTTACTTTCAAGCTGCAGCATCTGGCGATCAAACCTACGTTATAGATTTTCTTGATTACAATCTAACCGACCTTGAGCGTTACCTAGACCCAACAAATATCACAGTTGAAACCGTTTCGAACTACCCTAACTAAGGATTAACTAACAGTGTCAATTCTAAATCTGGAATACAGCGGCGGTAGCGGGGGTCGTGCCCCACGCAACAAGCGTGCGGTAAAAGTCTGGGTTGGTGTTGGTTTGGTTGCTGCAGTTCTTGGAGTTGGCTCAACGCTCGCTTCAACAATTACTTTGAACAATGGAAATGCGACTGAATTTGGTCAAGGCATCAGCACCACAATTTATTGCGGTGGAGCTAAGCAAACTGTTCAAGTTACTCCTATTTCACAATTTGATAATACCGATCCAAATCCTGCTCAAGCTTTCTACGTTGGTCAGATCAAAGTGACTGGAATCCCTACTGCGTGTGCTGGAGTTGATTTTGCAGTATCAATTTTTGACAATGGAGTAACTACAAATCCACTTCCAATGAACGCCGATATGCAAAATTCATTAACAGCTAATGTATTGACCGCTGGTACAGCAAATGTTTGGTTCCCTGATGGATGCCCAATCGCAAGCAACATATTGCTGCCATGTTCAGATCCTAATCCTGGAGCACCAGCTACAGGTGCATTGGTTTGGTATGACTCGACTACTGGACCGAGTGCTATGAACGCTGCGGATACAACAAATGTTGCTGTTGTTTCCGATCACACCGTTGCCGATGCGGGAAGTTTTACTTTGACCCTTCCAACTCCTTGGTTAATTAATGCTTCATCTGTCGCGAAGCTTATTGTTGAAACAAAAGCAGACACCAATGGATTTAGCCTTTGGTCTAACTCTCAAGGCGCATTAGCATTAACTTAGTCGTCAGCTTGCGCAAGTTTTGTAGCGTAGTGAGTCTGCCCAACTTCTAAGTACATAGGAGCACCAATGTCCAAGGTCGGGCGTGAGATATTTGATCAAACTACAGGCCATGAAATTTGGATTAAAGGTTCCTCAAGTTATCCAGATTCAAATATCCTGCTTACAGTTTCCAATATTCATGGGGAAAAAACAGCGTTAATAAATGCCCAGGGAATAACACCAAGCAAGGCAAAGCTATTTGTTGAGGCCCCACCCGAGAGAGTGGCTACTCCCTCTGTTGCCAGATATCAAAAGGTCCGTTCCGCTCTCAAGTGGTCAGGATATGTGAGTGCTGCAATTCTTCTTACCTTTTCATTTATGTCATTCACCGGCACACTCAAAGCACGTATTGTTCTTACCGGCTCAATGAAGCCAGCTATTAATGCTGGTGATGTCATTATTACAACATCCCCCGCTCACAAGGCACCCAAAAAGGGTGACATCGTTGCCTATACAGCGAGGCGATTTAATGGAGCGGCAGTAGCAACTATCTCCCACCGTATTATTGGCGGGGATGCGACAAAAGGATTTATTGTGAAGGGTGATAGCAACCCGTCCCCTGACGTTCAGCATCCAACTTCGAGCGATATCACAGGCGTTGTAATCTTCATTATTCCCTTTATTGGGAATCTGCTTACCCCAAAGGCGCTCTTTCTCATAGTGCCATCTCTGTTTGGATTCTGGTTGATTTTGGATGCGATGAAGAATGCGGAATAAGTTACTGGCAGCAATTTTATTGGGGTTTTATTTAGTTGTTAGTATCCCAACAGCTAAAGCAGCTGATCTTCCTGTATTAACTTGGGAGAGAGGCAAAGAACATAACATTGTGCTTGGCGGTAGCAACGTTCAGAGCTGGCAGATGGTTCTGCACTCCACAAATAAAACAGATTTAGTCTTTAACAAAAGTAAGCCTAATAAACGAGGTTTTATAGTTTTCTCTTTAAATGTGCCAGCAGATTATGACTTAGGCACATATACAGTCCAAACAAAGCAAACTACAACTGCGCCCAGCGTAGTAGCTGGAATTCGCCTTATTGAACTGACTTCATATAATTTGATTCAGATTCCAATAAAGCTTTTTGTCATACTTTTTGTGATGATCTTCTTGATTTCAACCTTATCAATATTGCGAATGCCAAAATATGAGCAAATTCAGTACCTGAAAGAAAAGCGGAAAGTAGTGCTCCCAAATATTCTTGGACGTGTTTATGGTCTTAGAAATTCTTCAGTCGAGAGCATCCGTAAATCTCTTTTCAAGTTTTTAATTACCCGCGAAGGGGAGTTACTTCATAAGATTTCACCCCTCGCATGGGCGCTAGTCCCGATCCTCTCCGTGGTGCTTGGTTGCTATGTGGGAGCTTCAACACGAGTAAGCGGAGGCGTAAGCCACGTCTCAGTCGTGCTCTTTGTTTTCACCGCAATCCTCGGAGTTTTTGATCCTTATTCAGGATTTATGGCAACAGCGGGATTTATTTTTGCGCAAGGCGTCTTAGCAAACGTTCTGAGCATTCGTTCGTTAATGGGGCTCGTTGCCGTCGGAACCGCCTGGATTGGGCCTGGAATCATCTCAAGTCTTTACAGACAAATGCTCGAAAAAGATGGATATATATCTCGCTTCACAAAGTTTCTGCCAGATCTTTTTTCAAGCGTGATTGGCGCATTTATTTTCATATTAGCTGAGCTATTAGCAAATAGCTTCACTAACCATATTGGTTCCTTTGGGGTAGACCGCTTGTATATCCCTGTCTTAATGGGAGTTGTGATTTTTATCCGCATAAAGCTTGAGAAATACTTATTTAGAAATATTCATATTGGCGGGGATAGTTACCAAGTCAGAACATTGACTTTGCCACGCGTAATCTCACCCCGTACAGTGCTTTTTATAGCTCTTTACCTTGCAGGAATTTCTTATGTATGGACCCAGTCGATCCCATTCACATTAAGTAGCGCATTAATCCTTTCTATCCCGCTCGTCCTTCTTCTTGTCAGATTTGGCTCACCAAGATTTGAGCGCTTGAAGAGTATCCAGCGCAATATCGTTGGCGAGGGCTTTGTTCTGTGCCTCCTCGCATACGGCGTATTCACCTACATTCAATCGATGCCTCTAGACGTTATTCAAAAGGGTCGGTATTTCATTATTTACAGCGCCCTGTTGTTGATTGCGCATGCAATTTACAGTTCTATCTGCGACACATCAACTCGCGATAAGGTAGTGGAACTATGAAAAAGACAGTCTTCTTCCTCATCTTGTTGATTTTTTCACGCATAGGAGTTTCATACGCGGCTGGAACAAACCCCATTGCTATCGGTGATTTCTTTACAGGAAATAACATCGCGAATATGAGTGAGGCAAATATCAACCAAGTTCTTGGTTTGTTAGTGGGACCTGCCGGTGCCCCTGGCCCTGCAGGTGTTGCGGGTCAGAATGGATTTAATGGTTTGAATGGAATTAATGGACTGCCAGGTGCTCCAGGAGCAACTGGAGCGACGGGTCCAGCAGGCCCCGCTGGGGCACCTGGTGAAAAAGGAAAAGATGGACAGCTGACAGGCAGTGCAGCTTTTGCGGGTGGCGCTGCAGTTGTTGCTGTGTGTGGAAATCCAAAGACTGATCCTGGATTGACCGTAAATATAAATCCAAAATTTGATGGGACTGCCTTCACCATCGCATCGATTGTTGTTGGAAATGTAAGTAACGACTGTGTTGGCAAAACGTTGAGTTTATATTTCACGATTAAACACTCTAGCTCTAAAAGCTACAAAGATGGCGTGACCATAACATGCACACATCCACTCGATGCGAAGTATTTAGAAAATCCTCTGAACATTATCAAACTCGACCATAAAATGACCCTCGACCACAGAACATCACCTGACAACATTGTAAAGTGTGCGTCCCCTGAGGTGACCGGTGACTTATTTATTGACGATATTATTATTGCTGACTTGGATGACGCCCCAGTACGAGGAATGGGTCAGACCTCCACTAATATCGGAATCACAATTTCATGATCCAATTCGATAAGGGCGGCAAACGTGGCTAAGAACAGCGAGCCAAAGAGGCAACCAGCTCTGAGTAACTTACCCATGCCTGTTTCTGAGACGCCACTCGTCATTGATTTGCCTGATGGTCAAAAACTTGTTGTTGGGAAGATGGATGCTGGTTCAGTTATTGAAGTCGCAACATGGCGTGGAACTGGTCGTCCAGACTCTAGAACCAGCAGATTGATGCTTGGCATGAGTAG
>Ga0194045_1000732_pt1 | contig 10801 bp, 10 predicted proteins | sample JunL6211m_MetaG_FD_161686 | JGI IMG/M metagenome (GOLD analysis project Ga0194045, IMG submission 161686) | Anoxic zone freshwater microbial communities from boreal shield lake in IISD Experimental Lakes Area, Ontario, Canada - Jun2016-L626-11m | ecosystem: Environmental > Aquatic > Freshwater >...
CATCGGCATGCTGCCTTTAACGGGCACAACGAATCCACAGCACATGTTGATCGATCTGGAACTGGGCCACTTGCAGCTTGATCCAATCGAGTTAGCCATGATTGAAACAGTGAACGCAGCTAACTCGTGCTGATCAAGGGAAGCCAACTGCCAGAAAGAGACTTTTTTACCGCTCATCGGGAATAACCGATTCATCCGGGATCACTGTGGGTTTAGCACAAAGGTTGTTCTTGCGGAATCAAGTCTGTGAAAGCTCTCAGATCATTTTCGGCAACCGAAAGATCTCGGCAACACGCGTCCAACGCCCCGAATGGGGAATCAACATCAAAGCCCAGGGCAAAGCCAAGCGTCGCCCTGGGTACCCTGGAAAACACGGTTCGTCGCCCTGCAAGGGCAACACGTCTAGTTCATTTTGCCCCTTCAGGGCAACGGGATTCAATGTGCGGGTACCAAGGGCGGCGCTGCGCTCTGCCCTGGGCTAAGTTGTTTAAGCCCGTTGGGCTAGATCAATTTCTCACTCTTTAAAAGAAAGAACATCAACCCACCGTGATCCCGGATGGACCCAAGAACCGGCTTAGGATCCCTTTTGGTCAGGGCATCGGAAGCGACCTACCTCAAAATCTCGAAGAGCGACGTGCTTCGTCTTGCGCCCCGTGGTTCGCGCTCGCCAAAGTCGAAACGAGGAGGGCTTCATTTCGGCTCGCATGAGCTTGATGACCTCGCCTGGAGTGAGACCGAACTGAGCTTGAATGGCATCGAAAGCGGTTCGATCCTCCCAGGCCATTTGAATAATACGGTCGATATCAGCAGTTGTCAGTGACATGTTTTATACTCGAAGGATTTGATTATCGGCGATGACCCAGGTTTGATCCGATTTGTTTGGACGGATGACTTGTGTGCCAGTGAACTCCCCGATCGCGGGCAAGACGAATTGCCGATTGGATAACCAAAAGCATGGTAGTTTTCCGACCGAGTCCAACTTGGAGGAAAAGCGGTAGGCTGGGTGAAGGTGGCCGCATAGGAGAAGTTTAGTGGATGGAGTAGGTTCTCGCGGAAGATGAGAAATGGAAATCGAATCGATCGAAGTGCCCGAGTCGACTATTTCGATTGGCCAACGCTTGGGTAACGAGTGCATACCCCGATCGTGATTTCCAAGGACAAGCGTAAATCGTAATTGCGAATGAACAGCAAAGAAAGCCTCCATTGATTCTTGGATGTCGTGCGAAAGCGAAGACCGAGCGTGGAACATATCCCCGAGCAGTATTAGCCGCGATGCTTGGCACTCTGAAATCATCTTGGTGATGGTCGTCAATGTACCCTGAGAACTACCGCGAGGTACCGAGACTCCCTGGCTGCGAAAGGTAGCCTCCTTGCCGAAGTGAGTATCGGCAATGAACAAGGTTCTTTGTTCGGGCCAGTAGAGTCCTCGTTTTGAAAGAAGCCAGACGTCGATCCCTTCGATCGAAACTTCAAGCAAAGAATTCGTGGTTTGAATGATTGCGGATCCAGAGGAAGAAGAAAGGCCGGTCACGATTGGTTTTTAGCCTCATCAATAGCGGCGGTTCTGAGTGCCGTATGCATACGTCCAACGCGTTCAGCCAAGGTCTCGCTGCTGACAAGTCCCCTCAACTTAGCAACCTTTAAGGAAAAGGCTAGCGGCGTTACCTTCGGTGGGTATGGTGGGTATGTCATCTTGATTATCCCTTTCTCCATGCGTTTTTATGCAAGACGTAGACGCAACCATTCTAACGGTTGATCAAGGGCTTCACAGCGACATTGTTCTCGTAGTAACTAAGCGAGCGTATTCGCACCACTCGAGTTTTTTATCATGTCTCCAGCGAACGGTGCGAGGAAACCGAGTTGCAATCCCGCTTTTATGGCGGGGGCTGCGTTGCTGGAATAGAATGGTAATGCAATTGTCCGTTGTGCTTTGCAAGTAGTTTTTTTATAAGAGCGCGGCTACATTGCCGCAAAGGCATCGGATGAGCCGCTGCCGAGTTGCGAAGTCTGAGTTGCTTACTTACCATGAATACGATTGAACTACGTGATGGCGGCATTCTATTTTACGACGCCGCTTTCTTGCGTGCAGATCTTGCAGATCGCTATTTCGTCGAATTGCGTGACCAGTGTGTTTGGGAGCAGAAACCCGGCATTTTTGGCCACATGCAACCGCGATTGATAGCGTCCTATGGTGATCCTGGCGTCACTTACAGTTACTCGCGTGTCGAGAATGTGGCACTCGCCTGGACTGCCACGTTGCTTGAGATCAAGGAAAAGATCGAGGCCATTCAGGGTGAGTACAATTACTGCCTACTTAACCGATATCGGTCCGGATCGGATAGCATGGGCTGGCACGCGGACGACGAACCTGAAATCGGGAACTTGATTGGCTCCCTGTCCTTGGGGGCAACTAGAAAATTCCGCATTAGGCACAACATTACTAGAGAAACCCAAACATTCCTCGCAGGCAACGGAACGCTCATCATCATGGCTGGCACCATGCAGCAGTTTTGGCAACATGAAGTCCCCAAGACCAAACTCAATGTGGGTGAGCGGATCAACTTGACATTCCGGCAGGTAGTGGAGCCAAATAGAAATAGATAGTGGAACCAAATAGGTAGTGTAAACAAATAGTAAGTAACAGAAACTTTTGCTTACAACTTTTGCTGTTTCGAGCTACAATCGTCAGTTCACCAAGAGTTACCCAAACCTACTAGGAAGAAAATGAAAAAAGGCATAAACAAATCCGCAGCTATCCGTGAGCTTCACACGAAAAACCCCGAGCTAAGCGCACCCGAAATCGTCGCGCAATTGGAGAAGAATGGAATTGCGGTTTCTGCTCCACTCGTTTACCAAATTTTTCGAAAGAGCCCGAAGGGGACGGGCAAGAAACGTGGTCCTAAACCGGGCGCTACCAAAGTCAAGACTGCTGCGGCAAGTCCTTTAGCCACCACGGATCTATTCGCTTCCATGAAAAATTTTGTCGAAGCAGCCGGTGGCCTGGACAAAGCAATCGAAATCCTGTCCGTGTTTAAGAATTAGCTTTGTTACTAATGCATCCGAAGGTGCGATTCCACATCGCACTCTTTGCGATACTAGTGGCATGGATTGCAAGTTTTGTTGCACGGTGCAATCTAGTTACCAGGCTCTGCCTGGTAACTCAATGCAAGCGAGGCTCCGCCTCGCCCGAAATACATCCTTAGTTTGTGAACTCGGGAGGCAGGAGCCTCCACACCAATGCGTTCCCAGGCAGAGCCTGGGAACGAGTAGTCTCCTTGCGACGTTCATTCCAATCCGTGCCACTAGTTGAAATATGATTAGGGCTGTGCTAGAACTATGCTGTGGTAAAAAGAACCTGCGAGGATCAGGAAAAAACCGCACTTTTTTTCGAAATCGTCCGCGACTCTCCGCTGAAAGTTTTTGTGATAATGTTTAACCGAAGTGGTTTTCAATGGTTGTGTTGTTTTCAGGGTATGCTCATGGTGTTTGTCGTCGCAACGATGGACGGCCAAAACTCATTGATGGCGCAAGATAGCAAACTCACTTCTACACAGGATGGTGGCTTGCAGTTGCCAAAACCGGATCCGGTTTTTAAGGGAAAGATTGGAGAATCCTACAAAGATTCAAAGCCGGATTTTCCGGAGTCGGTTCAGGCGTCAAAAGGAAGTCCGAATGTCTTGTTGATTTTGCTTGATGATGTCGGCTTTGGAATGTGTTCAACGTTTGGCGGTCCGGTACCGACACCGCACATGGATAAGCTGGCGAACAATGGACTCAAGTACAATCGCTTTCACACAACGGCTTTGTGCAGTCCGACTCGTGGCGCGTTGCTAGCAGGCAGGAACCATCACTCGATCGCTACCGGTGTCATCATCGAAATGGGAACCGGGTATCCTGGCTACACCGGTGTCATTCCGAAGAGCACGGCCTTGGTTTCGCAAGTTTTGCGTGACAACGGTTACGCCACTGCAATGTTCGGCAAATGGCACAATACCCCCGAGCCGGACATTAGCCCTGCTGGTCCGTTCGACCGCTGGCCGACAGGACTTGGCTTCGATTACTTCTACGGATTCAACCAGGGCGAGACGCACCAATACTACCCCGTTCTCTATCGAAACACGTCCGCAGTGCCTCAGCCAAAGCTGCCAGAACAAGGCTATCATTTCACCGCCGACATGACCGACGAAGCGATCGCTTGGACTCGAAACATTCGTGCAGCATCGCCGGACAAGCCTTGGTTCAACTACTTCAGCACGTCGGGCATTCATGCGCCGCACCATGCTCCCAAGGATTGGCTCAAAAAATTCATTGGCAAGTTCGACCATGGTTGGGACAAGCAACGCGAACTGACTCATGCCAAGCAGATCGAGATAGGAATCATCCCCAAAGGAACCAAACTCACTCCACGACCCAAGGAGGTGCCAGCGTGGGCCGATCAGTCGGCCGATGCGAAAAAGGTCTACTTGCGTCTCATGGAAAACTACGCCGCTTATATGGCTTACACCGATTTCGAAGTCGGTCGATTGATCGACAGTTTGCAAGCGTCCGGTGAGCTCGACAACACCCTCGTTATGTATGTTGTCGGGGACAATGGCGCGAGCGCCGAAGGTGGCCTGGAAGGGACGTTTAGTGAGATAGCCAGTTTGCTGGGCGTCCAATTGGGACTGGAAAGCTCCATCAAGAGAATCGACGAAATCGGTGGGCCGACCAGCGAGCCACACGTGCCTGTGGGATGGGCCTGGGCCATGAATGCTCCCCTTCAATGGACCAAACAAGTTGCTAGCCATTTCGGCGGAACACGCAATCCGCTCGTGGTTCACTGGCCCAAGGGAATCAAAGCCAAAGGTGAGCTGCGAAATCAGTTTCATCATGTGATCGATGTGGTCCCGACCATTTTGGAAGCGGCCAAGATTGCGGAACCGAAGGTTGTCAACGGAATCGCCCAGAAACCGATCGAAGGTGTTTCGATGGTCTATTCATTCGACGATGCGAAAGCAAAAGATCGACGAACGACGCAGTACTTTGAACTAGCAACGAATCGAGCGATCTATCATGAAGGCTGGGTCGCTTGCAGCAAGTATAGTTTGCCATGGGAGACGATGGGACGTGGCGATGGGTTCCTGACCGCTCCCTGGGAATTGTACAACGTCGATCAGGATTTTAGCGAGGCAGATGACTTAGCGGCAAAGATGCCTGCCAAGCTCGAGGAGCTCAAGGCGAAGTTCATTGCTGAGGCGAAGAAATACGATGTCCTACCTCTTGATCCACGGTTCTCCGAGCGGATGGATCCTAGTTTGCGAATCGCTGGAAAGCCGAAGACAAGTTGGACCTACTATGGCAATAGTGTTTCGCTTCCCGAACCGATTGGACCAAAACTCTTTCCACGTCCACTGACGATGACGGCGGAGCTTGTCGTCCCAAAAGGTGGAGCCGAGGGAGTTGTCACTTGTGCTGGAGCCTTTTCCGCAGGTTGGTCATTGTATGTCATTGAGAACAAGCCGGTTTTCCGCTATACCTTTTTTGATGTTGCGGATGTGACCATTCAAGGCACCAAGACGTTGCCTGAGGGAAAGGTAACGTTGAGTACCGACTTTACACCGGATGGATCACCACAAGGCTCAGGTACATTGAAGTTGTTTGTTAACGGTCAGCCAGCGGGTGAAGGCAAGGTAGAACGCTCAGCCTTCCGGCATGGTCTTGAACCCTTTGAGGTCGGTCGTGATTCCATTACGCCCGTCGACCCAGCCTACAAGGGCAAGGGTGCATTTCCGTTTACGGGAACGATCGATAAGGTAGAATTCCAAATCAAGTAGTGTTTCACGCGTTGACGATCAACGACTACGGTGCATGACTACGGTGCATGACTACGGTGCATGACTACGGTGCATGACTATGGTGCAGAGCTCATAAACTTTAGAGAACTAGGGGAGAACCTGAAACAATGAATTCGATCAAGTTCGCAAACCAAAGAACTGTCTGTTGTGGGCTGTTCATGGGCATCGCTCTATTTGTTTCAATACCTGAGGTCGCTGCCCAGCAACCGTCTGCCGATCCGGCTCGCGAGCGAGCCACATCGAAGAGCTTGCCCCGAGCCGATTTTGAGTTCAAGGGTAAAGTCGGAAAGACCTACAAGGACTCCGACCCGCCGCAATTTCCGCAACCGATAAAAGCACCTGCGAATGCTCCGAATGTTGTATTGATTTTGTTGGACGATTCGGGGTTTGGTCAATATTCGGCATTTGGAGGCGGCATTCCCTCACCGACTCTGGATAAACTCGCTGCCGAAGGCCTGAAGTACAACCGCTTTCACACGACGGCACTATGCAGTCCTACTCGCGCGGCCCTAATCACCGGCCGCAATCATCATTCCGCTGCAACAGGCGTGATTACGGAAGCGGCCACCGGGTATGAGGGCTATACCTGTGTGTTGCCTAAGAGTTGCGGCACGATTGGAGAAGTTTTACGTCAGAACGGTTATGGAACGGCCTGGATCGGCAAGAACCATAACACGCCAGCTTGGGAGACGAGCGCGGCGGGTCCTTTTGATCGTTGGGCCAATGGACTTGGTTTCGACTACTTCTATGGTTTCAATGCCGGGGACATAAACCAGTGGGACCCTATTCTTTTTGAAAACCGCAATCTTGTTCCCAAGAGCGAAAATCCAAACTACCACGTAACCGAGGACCTTGCGGACAAGGCGATCGCCTGGACGAGGCAAGTGACGAGCATTGCTCCTGACAAACCATTCTTCTTGTATGTGGCACCTGGCGCCAACCATTCCCCGCATCACGCACCCAAGGAATGGATCGACAGATTCACGGGCAAGTTCGATGCAGGCTGGGACGTGTATCGCGAAGAGACTTTCAAGCGACAGCAAGCAATCGGCGTAGTGCCAAAGGATGCTAAATTGACCGCCCGCAGCGAAGGTCTGCCAGCTTGGAATTCGCTCAATGCGGGGCAAAAGAAAGTTTACGCTCGCATGATGGAAACATTTGCGGGGTTCTCCGCCCACGTTGACCATCACATGGGACGTGTCGTCGATGCTGTCAAAGCGATGCCGAATGCGGAAAACACGATCTTCATTTACATCGTCGGCGATAACGGATCGAGTGCCGAAGGTGGGTTGGAGGGCAGCCTCAACGAGAATCTTTTCTTCAATGGCTTTCCCGAAGACTGGGAAGACAACCTGAAACATATCGATGAAATCGGTGGCCCAAAATGGTTTAATCACTTCCCGAGCGCGTGGGCTCACGCCATGAATACGCCATTTCAATGGACCAAGCAGGTCGCGAGCCACTTCGGGGGCACTCGCAATCCAATGGTTGTCTCGTGGCCGGCCAAGATCAAGGACAAGGGAGGCATTCGCAGTCAGTTCCTACATGTGATCGATCTTGTACCGACTCTGTACGACGCGATTGGCGTTTCGCCCCCGGAAACTCTGAACGGAATCGTGCAAAAGCCGATCGAAGGAGTGAGCTTTCTAAAGAGCCTCACCGAATTGAGTGCATCAGAAACACGGCCAACTCAATACTTCGAATTGCTTGTCAATCGGGGCATCTATCATGAGGGCTGGATGGCTTCGAGCCGCAGCTTTGTTCCGTGGGCACCGGTCCGAGGTGACTTCGATCCAATCAATGCCAAGTGGGAACTCTACAATATCAACAAAGACTTCACTCAAGCGGATAACGTAGCCAGCCAAAACCCGGACAAGGTCAAAGAGCTCGAAGCGTTGTTCTGGAAAGAAGCAGAGAAGTACCATGTGCTACCACTGGACTGGCGGGCGGTCGAGCGACTCAACGCCGAACTACAGGGGCGGCCAAGTCTTGCGGGCAAGCGGAACAAATTCACGTACTATCCAGGTCAAATTGCGCTACCTGATGGTGCTTCGCCACCAGTGCTGAACAAATCGTTTTCGATCACTGCCGATATCGAGATTCCTGATTCCGGTGCAGAAGGGATGATCTATACCCATGGCGGACTGACCGGCGGATTAGGGATCTATCTTCGCGATGGCAAAGCGAACTTCGTCTACAACTACCTGGCGATTGACCGCAATACGATCACCAGCGAGCCTCTTTCCAAAGGGAAAGTCAAGTTGTCGATTAACTTTGCATACCAAGGCAAACCAGGAGAGCGTGGTAAACCAGCGTCGGTGGTGATCACGGCCAACGGCAAGAAAGTAGGCGAGGGGAAAATTCCCAAAACGGTACCGCTTCAGTTTTCGCTCGGCGAAGGGGTCGACGTGGGCATGGACTCTGGCTCAGCCGTTGACTTCACTTACAAGCTGCCATTCGCGTTTACTGGCAAGATCGAAAAAGTAGTCGTTGAACTTGGCCAACCGGAGTAGTTCCGCCGGATATCACGTAGCGCAGGCTGCTAGCGCTGCTAGCCTGTAGTAGTCTTAAAAGCACAGGCTGGCAGCGCTAGCAGCCTGTGCTACGCTAACTGTCGCGCCAGCGGGACTGCGGTGAAAAGCCCAACATCTGACGGGCTTTGTCGATTGAGTAAAAAGTCTCAAATTCGCCGAGTTCACGTTTCAGCAGAACACCGGAATAGAACTTAGCAATCAATTCGGCGCTGGTGGCACCCACGGACGAGTCCGCGTTCGCGACGTTAAAGACTTGGTAGCCAAGTCCGTCTGCGGCAAGGGCGCAGTCAATAAAATGACTGAGGTCCCGAGTGTCGATATAAGCGAAAATATTTCGGCGACGGCTGGCAGCGTTGGATCGCCACTGCGGAGCAAGGTCCGCGTACTCATGCGGTTCGATCACATTGTTGAGACGGAGCGCGTAAATATCGGCGCCGGATCGTGCATGAAAGCAGTGACCGCAAATCTCGTTGCAAACTTTGGACATGGCATAGGCGTCGTGCGGAACCGTAGGATGTTCCTCATCGACTGGGATATAGTCCGGAACTACTTCGCCATGAGCAAAACAAATTCCGTAGGTCGTCTCCGAAGACGCAAACAAGATCTTCGGCACGCGCAGCTTCACTGCAGCCTCCAGTACGTTGTAAGTCGAAACTGTGTTGATCCGAAAACACTCAGGATCTGGACGCAGTTGTATCCTCGCAATGGCGGCGAAATGGATCACCGCATCAAACTTAGGAACTCCCTCCCCAGAATCCAACTCGTCGAACCAAGTGATGCCCGACATGGCGGAAAAAACTTGACCGGCGTCTGTCAAATCGACCGTCAAATCATAGGCACCTGGGATATTGGCTTGCGTCAGGTCCAAATTCAGCACTCGGTGCCCCTGCTCGACTAAGTGCGCAACAACATGGCGTCCAGCTTTGCCAGAACCGCCGGTGAAAAGGATTCGCATTCGTTATCTCCGATGTGTTCGTCTGGGTTCATGATTTCGTACCGCCAAGTGAAGTGGATCGAGATGTTGCTCTCGTTAGGCGACAGCAAACAATGTCGTAGAGCCATCTTTGGTCGAGCCCACGAACTCATTGGACTAACAGTATAACCGCACGAGTCTCCCTGGAAAGCAACTCCATGTCACGCAATGCAACGGTCCTTGGTACTGAGAACGAGCACGAAAAGTAGGAAATCTTGGTTTTTGGGTTCCCTGAAATGTAGGTAGAGATCTGGCCGAGAAGCCCCCAAAATGGAGCCCAAACCTGGGATCCCAACCCACTTTCGTGACGATTTCTATTGATTCCTACAAGGTTTGGCAGCTGCCAATACTGCAACATTAACACCGGACAGGTATGCTGGTTCAACTTTGACTCGAGAATAGTTTGGTTCCCGTCGGTCAAATTTTCCATCTTCCAGAAGAAGTAACGTTTTGAAAGTCCCCAAGAGTATTCAACCGCTGATCGACGACGGCTTAGTCGACGAAGTCATTCGTTCGTTGATGAGTGGGAAAGAAGCCCAAGTTTTCCTTGTGCGTTGTGGCCAGGAGATCTGCTGCGCTAAGGTTTACAAAGATGTTGCCGATCGCAGTTTCAAGAAAGCGGTTCAGTATCAGGAAGGACGAAAAATTCGAAACAGCCGCCGGCAGAGAGCAATGGAAAAACGATCCAAATTCGGAAGGGATCAACAGGAGGTTGTCTGGCAACGTGCCGAAGTGGATGCGTTGTTGAGTCTCGCGGCAGCGGGAGTGCGAGTCCCCAAAGCTTATGGTTTGTTCGGAGGAGTGTTGTTGATGGAGTTGATAACCGGAGCGGACGGTGACGTGGCGCCTCGACTCAACGACATCGCGTTGTCTGCGGAGCAAGCAGTAAGGGATCACGCGACCGTCATGAACTACGTATTGCGTATGATGTGTATCGGGCTGGTGCACGGTGACCTGTCGGAGTTCAACGTTCTTCAGGACTCGGATGGACCCGTTATCATTGACTTGCCGCAAGTCGTTAATGCAGCGGCCAACAATAGCGCCAAGAGCATGCTCTTACGCGATGTTGAAAACATGACTCAATATTACGCTAGATTTGCGCCTGAGTTGGCGGATACTCACTACGGAGAAGAAATCTGGGAATTGTATGAAAAGCGTGAGCTCCGTCCTGACTTGAAGCTAACGGGTAATTTTGAGTTCCCGACGGAGGCTGCTGATGTCAATGCGGTATTGCATTTGATCGACGTTGCTTACGAAGAAGAACAAGAGCGACAGGAGCGAATGCGCAACAATTGATTAATGAGGGGAGAGGGGTAGAGCCCTGACTTGTAAGGTTCAGTGGTTTATTTACGCTTCTGAAAAGAGGATAGTCATTGAATTCGCGATCAAAATACCAATCAAAACACAGTGTAAACCCCTCACCCCCAGCCCCTCTCCCCGAGTACAGGGCGAGGGGAGCA
>Ga0194045_1000733_pt1 | contig 10801 bp, 6 predicted proteins | sample JunL6211m_MetaG_FD_161686 | JGI IMG/M metagenome (GOLD analysis project Ga0194045, IMG submission 161686) | Anoxic zone freshwater microbial communities from boreal shield lake in IISD Experimental Lakes Area, Ontario, Canada - Jun2016-L626-11m | ecosystem: Environmental > Aquatic > Freshwater >...
GTTGCCTTCGCTCATCAACGACATTGGCGAGCCGAATGTGGCTCGCCTGGTCTCGGTTCAAATTGCCATGGCAAAATGGGACAAGATCTTGTTCTCGACGTCCCGCCCGGAACGGTATTGCTCGACAAAGAATCCGGCATGATTTTGAGGGATTTAGTCAACCCAGGTGACGAAATCGTGGCAGCCCGCGGTGGTCGGGGTGGCTGGGGAAACTTCCATTTCAAATCATCGACAAATCAGGCACCGAGAGACACCACCATGGGCGGTATCGGCGAGCAACGCCGGTTGATTTTTGAGTTAAAGACAATTGCGGACGTCGGTCTTATCGGAATGCCGAACGCTGGTAAGAGCACTCTTCTGAGCAGACTTTCTCGAGCCCGACCCGAGATTGCCGACTATCCATTCACGACCAAATTTCCAAATCTTGGCTTGGTATCGGTCGACCTGGATAGGAACTTTGTGTTGGCGGATATCCCCGGTTTGATCGAAGGAGCGGCTCAGGGACTTGGGCTTGGTCATGATTTCTTGCGACACATCATGCGAGCAGGTATTCTTGTTCATTTGGTCGAGCCGATGCCGATGGATCAAACCGATCCGATCGAAAACTACCACACAATTCGAAAAGAACTCGGGGATTACAGCAGCGAGCTTGCCGAACGACCTGAGATTCTGGCAATCACCAAAGCGGAGCTGCCTGATGCCAAAATGATCCATGAGATGATGTGCGAAAATCTCGGACGCAGCGATGTATTTCTTATCAGTGCGGTAACGGGCTTGGGCCTCAATCAACTCGTGACCAAGATTGCATCTTTGCTTGCTGAGCAAAATCATGCGGAGCTTGCCGCTGTCAAATAATGATTTTGGTCGACATTGGCAATAGTGGCTTACGTGCAACCCAGGTTACAGATCAAGAACTGTTTACCGACCAAAATGTTTACAGATTGTCCTGGTCCGCAGCCGTCGCGTCGCACCGCAATCCGACTCCAGAACAAGAGTCTGCACCGAACCAACTCTGGTGTGAGCTTCGGGACCATAGCGCATTTGACTGGCTGGTCTCGCAATTCAACGCTAGCCCTAACGAGAATTGGCTCATTTCCTGCGTTCAGCGAACGGCGCTTGAAGAGTTAAACCGAAGTTTGGTTAAACACGGATTTCGGGACATGACCAAGGTTGTGGTGCATTCGGATTTATCCATGAAACTGGACGTCGATGAGCCAGCTAAAACAGGCATCGATCGACTGTTAGCGGCTTGGGCTGCGTATGATACTACCTACGCGCAAAACCAACCCAAGGGCCCGATCATCGTGATTCAAGCGGGTACCGCTGTCACGGTCGACTTCGTCAATAGTGAAGGCGTGTTCTGCGGTGGCGCGATCATGCCGGGGTTAGGTTTATCCCTGCAACTGTTGGCCGCAGGAACGGACCAGTTGCCTTGGCTGGGCAATCATTTTGTGAATATTTTGCCCGAGTTGCCCGGCAAAAATACCGTTCAAGCGATCTCGGCGGGAGTCAATGCAGCATTGGTCGGGGGGGCATCGCATCTTGTGCAACGCTATCGAGATCAGAGTCCAAACGGACCTAATATAAAGGTGGTTGTGACAGGAGGAGATGGCCGTCTATTGCTCCCACACATTGTCAAACCAGCCGAGTTTGTCGAGCATTTAGTGCTAAGAGGTTTATGCATGTTGAGGAGATTTGCTGTCCGAAGCGAACACTGAAGGTGTGAAAAGCATGTCCAAAAAACTCAGGAATTGCTCAATGTCGCGCAGACCAAGTGCGACTTAGGCGAGCTGCTAAGGCTGGGATTGATAGCCAGGTTGAAAGGAGCGAGACGTCCACTCCAAAGACTCAAATGTCGTTTCGTGCAGTCGAGTCGCTTCCAGTAAAGGCCGATTCTTCCATGCGGCAGCCGTCTCGAGACCTCGCTCATCGCCGACGACATCGGCGTCCGAATCCAGTGGAATATAACGAGAAATACCATTGCTCATTTTGAGCGAGAAATAGTTGGCTAGCGATAAATCGTCATACGTGTTGTCCATGCCCCTCAGATCGATCCATTTTGTCAGCTTCTTGCCTTCTTCCGACTGATCCCAAAGATTCCAATCTTGACAATCGACTGCATTCCATTCGATCAACGATTTGCAACCCGTGAATACACATTCATTTGCGATTCGAACCGTTGGGAACGGGTATGGTTGCAAGTTGGACAGGTTGCATCGCATCCAAGATCGCAAAACGCAGGCTGTTACGTTGCGCATATCGATCCGCAGTGGAACACCTGACCGGCTCGCGACTCGGCTACCATTCGCTTCGATCATCGATCCCGCGATCGCCAACCATCCATTTTCCAGTTCAACTTCGGTTCGTACCGGCGACTTCAATCGCAACCAATCACATTGGCCTCGCACGAAAAAATCGCTTCCGCCGATACGGGCTACTAGTCGCTGCGATTTAACATTTGTCACTTCTCGTACAGCCTCTTGTGTTGATTCCTCTACGAGAAACACGGATGGCAACGAAGCCCCCATCGACATAAACGTCGGTTCAAATGTCGACCCGCTAAATGGAACAAGATCATCCTGTACGGTAATAGAGCTACTCTTGCATTGCAGCCATGCGCCCGCATTTATGGAGAATAGCGAACGCCGTCGTGACATTGCGTTGACCCGCCACACAATATCGACATTCTGAAGTACAACTTGATCATGGATGCATTCGAAACACGCTGTTGAATCGTTTCGTTCTGTGGACAACTCCGAACCATCAACGATCCACTTGCACCGTTGACCGTTTTCCGCCTGGATCGTTAGATTGGATGGGAAGCGAACGGTTCCTTTTAATGCACTCAACGATGTGGTCACTGTTGGAGAGTGGATCACGATACGCTTGATCTGAGGCTGGGCAAGGGCAAGCTCCAGAGCTTGGTCAATCGTTCGGACAACCGTTTGGCTTTTTTCTCTTTCTAACGCGGCGTTGGTACTGACCATTATCGTATCTTCCTCTGCCAAACCTGCCGACGACGCCTTCGAGTCGGACCTAGTTGGCAGGGTATTTGCTTGGCTTCCAGTCTCCGTGGTCTGCATTGATTTGTCTGCCGGCAGGGGTGGAATGATTCCGCCAGCGTTGGGTTCTTGGGCCGAGACAGAGCTGTCCGCATCGAGAATCACCTCGCGGGGAATGGGAAAGGCTGCGCTAATGCTGTGTAGCCACAACGCAATTCCAAATACGGCCACCATCGAAACGAGAATTGGCAGAGATGCCTCAAGCCAGGTACGTTGAGAAGTGGCCGGCAAAATTGCCGTATTGTCCGAAGACTTAGCCCAAACCAGCTCTTCCATATCGGCAAGAGTGCGTAGGTCTTGGATCAAGTCGTTCGGCTCTTGATAGCGATCGCCTGGCTTTTTGGCCATCATTTTTCTCAAGATCGCGATCATGGAGTCGCTGATATCAGACCGAAAGAAACGTGGGTCTTCCGGTAGTTTCGTTCCGTGCAAGAGGAGTTTCTGTAAGGCTGTACCATCAGGAAATGGCGGTTGTCCCGTGAGCAAGAAATAAAGGGTACAACCGAGCGAATACATGTCGCTTCGAACATCTGCTCCTCGAGGATCATGCGCTTGCTCGGGAGAAATATAGTCGAATGTACCCAACGTCACTCCGCTGGCAGTCAGATCGTTGGTCGACCTATCGAGGTCCGTGGTCCTCGCTAGCCCCATGTCGACGAGCTTGGCTTGCCCAGCTTGAGTGACCAAAATATTCGATGGCTTGATATCGCGGTGAACGACTTTGCGCTCGCTTGCATGCTGCAAGGCTTCCGCAACTTGGCGCGTCAAACAAACTGCTTCATCAATGGAAAGCAAGCCTTGCTTTAATACGAGTTCACGAAGATTCGTCCCTTCGACAAACTCGAACACAATATAGCTCCATTCGTGCGTCTCGCCGACGTAGTAGACGCGCGCGATATTCGGATGGTCCAGTTTCGCGGCGCTTTGTGCTTCAAAGCGAAATCGTCGCATCGCCTCGGCACCACGGTCGCCAACCGGAACAACTTTGATCGCGACAACGCGATCAAGACGCAGATCGCGTCCGCGAAACACGGCTCCCATGCCACCGGTTCCTACCAAGGATTCGATGAGAAAATGGTCCAGTTGTTGACCAATCAAGGACTCCGCCGTGTTTTGGACTCCGCTCCGATCAGGAACTTTCCCAACGCTGTCAGGCCGGTTGTCAACGTGGTCAGCTTGAGAAAGGCTGATATCGATTAATTCGCCTTGTCGGATGACTGTTTTCTCGGAGTCTGTTCTCTCGGGGGCTGTTCTCTCGGGGGCTGTTCGCGCGTCACCCGGCACGTCGCTACAAAGTGGCAACTTTTCGAACATGGACTCGGTTGAACCAGACTTCGGCATGGAAAATGAATTCGGAAGCAGTGAAAAACCGAAAAACCTATCGTGATTTGTAACGGCCAATAATTAGGTTTGGCATGTAGCGAAAGACGTCAGGACTGTCGGTTTGCAAACAGACCGAAACTCTTGGCGAGTTTAGCTACACGAAAATTGAGTTGTACCAACCACTATTCTATCTCAGATGCTCGCCTTAGCATGCGATTTCCACAGTTTTGTTTCGTTTGCCGGGTTTGCCGTTTGAATTGTTTGCTTTGCGAGGAATTTTGGCACAGACAGACGATCAACAAGGGGACGGCGATTGAAAGCGAGTTACTCGTCCGTAACGCAGCCTTCGCTCGCGCTTTTTACGTTTTTGATGTATTTGTAGAGTGTGCCGCGTGTGGCTTTGAGTGCCGGTGCCCTCCATTTTGCTTTACGAACAGCCATTTCGGATTCGGAAACGTTCACGTCGAGGCGATTCGTATTCGCATCGATGGTCACGATGTCGTTGTCTTGGACCAAGGCCAATGGGCCACCTTCTTGTGCCTCGGGAGTGATGTGCCCGACGATGAAGCCGTGTGATCCGCCGGAAAAACGTCCGTCTGTCAACAGCGCCACATCCGAACCAAGGCCTGCACCCATGATCGCCGATGTGGGTGTCAACATTTCGGGCATACCAGGCCCACCTTTGGGTCCCTCGTAGCGAATGATGATGACATCACCCTTTTGGATTTGGTTCTTCTCCAGGGCCGCCAGCATGAGTTCCTCGCTGTCGAAGCAGCGAGCGGGACCTACGAATCGAAGCCCCTCTTTGCCCGTTATCTTGGCAACGGCCCCCTCAGTGGCCAAATTTCCAAAAAGTATTTGAATGTGCCCTGTTGCTTTGATCGGGTTCGAAATCGGATGCACCACGGTTTGGCCTGGTTTGAGGCCAGGCAAATCCGCCACGTTCTCGGCTAACGTTTTCCCGGTTACGGTCATGCAATCGCCGCTCATTAACCCTTCCGCGAGTAAAAACTTCATGACAGCGGGCGTACCCCCTACCGAATGGAGATCCTCTTGAACAAATTTGCCGGAAGGCTTTAAGTCTGCCAAGAAAGGGACACGATCGCTGACCTTTTGGAAGTCATGCAGACTCAGCTCGACACCGACGCTGCGAGCCATGGCAATTAAATGCAGTACCGCATTGGTGCTGCCGCCGAGGGCTATAACCACTACCATGGCGTTTTCGAACGCCGCTCGTGTCATGATGTCGCGTGGCTTTAGGTCTATTTCGAGCAGATGACGAATGGCCTTGGCAGCCCGTTTGCATTCGTCGATCTTGGCTGGGTCTTCGGCGGGTATGGATGCCGAGTATGGCAGGGACATGCCTAAGGCTTCGATCGCCGACGCCATTGTGTTGGCAGTGTACATGCCTCCGCAAGCCCCTGCTCCTGGACAGGACTTGCGAACGATGTTGGCTCGCGTTTCTTCATCGATTTGGCCCGCAATGTATTGGCCATAACATTGGAAAGCCGAAACGATATCAAGCGAGTGACCATTCCATTTGCCTGCACGAATCGTACCGCCATACACCATGAGCGACGGGCGGTTGAGACGGCCCATCGCGATCAAGCACCCCGGCATGTTTTTATCGCAACCCGGCAACGCGATCAGCGCGTCATACCATTGAGCTCCCATGATCGTTTCGATGCAGTCTGCAATAAGATCGCGAGATTGCAAAGAGAATGACATTCCATCGGTGCCCATGCTAATGCCGTCGCTAACACCAACGGTATTGAATCGCATGCCAACCATATCTTCCGCAACAACCGCCGTCTTGACGGCCATTGCCAAGTCCAACAAATGCATATTACAAGTGTTGCCTTCGTACCAGACACTGCCGATGCCGACCTGAGCTTTGTTCATGTCCTCAGGAGTCATGCCGGTGCCATAGAGCATGGCCTGCGAAGCTCCTTGGCTTTTGGGTTGAGTGATTCTGGCAGAGTACTTATTGATTTGAGGCATCAGAGGATTTGGTTCAGAGGTGTTTGGGGGGGTAGGATCGAAGTGGATTCGAACGGAGCTTATGATATCCCGACTAGCACACAATTCCCAGGCGTGTCGCTCAGATGGGGAGTCTGTGGCGAATTACGTAAGTTATTCCGGGACGATTCCTAAGAATGACTCGCGCGTCGCAAGCGATCCATGAGTGCGACGCCTATCCCGACCTCTGGGACGCATTCGCAGCACACCATATCCGCTTTTAACAAATCCGCCTGCCTAAAAAAGTCGAAGACTCTTGATGCGTATTCCTCGGCGTTCTTGCATACCAAGACTGTTTGGAACGCTTGCGAATTTCTGGGATGCGTTAGGCCGATGTAGTGTGAGCGACGGGATTTGGAGTTTAACACAAAATCACTTTGCTTTAAGGTTTCTGCATCTAGGACCATCACGCTCGCTCGAGGTTGATAGTGTCGGTGTTTTAGCCCGGGCGAGTTAACGAGTGATTCGCGACTAAGTTCTGGGCGTGCGGAATAGGGTTGGATGCTTGGTACGAGCGAATGCATTTCTTCGATGGAAAGGCCCCCAGGGCGCAGTACACGAGGAGGCGTGCTAGTCATATCAACCACGGTACTTTCCAAACCTAGACACGTGGGTGGACCGCACACTATGCCTGCAATTCGATCCTCTAAGTCCTCTGCAACCGCTTGCCATGTGGTGGCGCTAGGGCGTCCAGATCGATTGGCACTTGGTGCAGCGATAGGAACACCTGCCAGGCGAATCAATTCGAGTGCAACGGAGTGATTTGGAACGCGAACGGCGACTGTATCCAAGCCTGCCGTCACTTGATTTGGAACATCCTTTTGTTTCGGCAACACCAGCGTCAGCGGACCGGGCCAAAACCGTTGCATCAGCTCACGAGCGAGGACCGGAACCTCGCGTGCGACTTTTGACACGTCCGTGGAGCACGCAAGATGGACGATGAGGGGGTTGTCGGAGGGGCGCCCCTTGGCTAGAAAGATTTTGTCCACGGCGGCAGAATCCATCGCATTGGCGCCTAGACCGTATACTGTCTCGGTTGGAAAAGCGACTAGTTCGCCGATTCTAAGAAGCTGCGCCGCTTTTTCTAAATCCGAGCCAGAAAAGCGTTGTGTCTTCAATGGCTAACGTTGGGTGTTCCGTGAGTGAAATCGGATTGCCCACGTGGAGTCTTCGGTGGGAAATTCTGAGAGAGGAAAATTCGTTCCCAAAAGTTGGCTTTTCGTAATCGAAAATCTTCGGCTGGAAGAGTGTGCATTTTTCCACGACGCGTTTCAAGAACAACCTCGCCTTCATGAACTTGCCGAACAATCCAATATTTATCGACTTCGTACGAGTACATTTCACCATGAGGTGACGGCGAAATATTTTTGGCCCTTCTGCCGGGTGACAAGCTGTGTTTTTCGCGAGTGTATACGACCCAATCGTTGGGACTAAAAGTGCCGATCATCTAAGGCAGTTCCTCATTCGCATTTGCAATCTTCCGTTTATCAGAGTGTGTTTCCAAAAGGGAAAGAAGCAGATCACTTGGGTGATTGACTTGGAAACTCATCTGAGATTGCTTATTCTTTCTTGTAAATCGTCTGGAATCCAGGGCACCTTTGAGGATGTCTGGGGAATTCGCGAGAAAAGTATCGATTTTTTTGATTGTTTCGCCAATTGGAGTCATGCTCGTGCCTAATTCACCGAAACCATTTCGCTTAATGTTTGTCTGCTTAGGCAATATTTGCCGATCTCCTGCGGCACAGGCGGTTATGCAAGCATTAGTTCAAGGTAAAAAAGTAGCAGACCGGTTCGAGATCGATTCGGCCGGAACAGCCAGCTATCACCTCGGCAAATTGCCAGATTCTCGAATGATAGCGGCCGGTGCCAAACGAGGGTTCAAACTTACGAGTTTGGCGAAAGCTATCACTGCAGAGCATGTTGCTAACCGGGAGCTTGTTCTGGCCATGGATCGGGAGAACCTAAATAACATTCGACGAATGTCCAAACAGGATTCGCAAAACGTACGCTTGCTTAGTGATTACTTGGATGCGACATGGCCTCGCGATGTGCCGGACCCGTATTACGGAGGCGATGCTGGATTCGCATACGTGCTGGACATGCTCGAAGCTGCATGCCCCAGCATTTTGGATGATTGCCTTTGAGGCTTAAAACACGATAGCCGAAATGCTATTTACCTAGTCTGCGCCGTTGTGCTAGGCTGCTCAGTGACCCAGGGCGAATCTTATGGATAGATCGCTTAGCAAAAGGATTTTGGTGAGGGAGGAACCCTAAGAATGCATATTATTCGATTGGACATCGACCGAAAGAATTCGGCCGAACATCTCCAGGTTGGACCGCTTGGTAGCGGTTTAAACGCCATCTATGCGGTTGTCCCTTCCGGCATCGACACTTTGGCTCGATTCGTTCGAGGGTTGTTGTTCCGCAGTTTCGCACCGACTGACGCGAACCACGACGAGTTTAACGAAATGACGGACGGTTCGCTTCAATGGGTCGACGCATCGGGACACATCCGTATGATGTCCTACGCGGGCGGCGCATCTCAAATGCCCACGAGATTCGTTCATTCGCCCTTGCACCCCTCCGAACGTCCCATCCACGCAGAGGATCGCACAAACGTTCGAGGTCTCGGCAATACTTTTGGCGAAGGTGACGAGCAAGACGGTCGCTGGGACGACCTTCGTAGCGACATTCTTGGGATGATTTTTTGCAGTCCGCTTGGAAGTGTTCCGCCCGAAAAGCTGTGGTGGGCGGCTAGCCGGCTAGGGGTGCATGCCAGCGCCCGTTCCGAAGTGGACGAGGGCTACCAACGACTCAAAGCCGAGGAGCGAGATTTGCTTGATCGATTGCGGCATGTTGAAAACGTGGATCATGATCGGGCTTGGTGGTCCATCGAACGCGATCGCCTTGCCGCCGAATTGACTTATATGCAGCAAGTCAACACGCAAAATGTTATTCCAGTCCAAGTTCAATCGGATTCGTTGGCGGTCGTAGCGCTTCGCGAGCGAATGGTATCCATCCAAATCGAAATATCAAAGCTGCGTTCGGATCTCCAAGAACTTGGCATCCATGAAGCAAACACCAAGCTCGATGGCTATCGTCGCGAAGATCATCGCATGAATTTCAGCAATATGTCGTTTCATCCGTCGAACTACGGTTCGCCTCGAAACGCCTCAAGCCGCGTTGATTTCTCTGGTGATCGGCAACGGCTTCAGTTGAAGATCGAGCACCTGCTTGCCGAACAAGCGAGCGTTGAAATTCAGTTGCGAAATGCTCCGCCGTCTGCGGTCGCGATTTCTGAACCTGTCAAGCGATGGGACGATTCGCAGCTAAGGCAGCAGCATGCAAACGCTGAGGAAATGCTAAAACGGTGGGATCGACGAGCCCAGTCCAATCGTCGGCTTGCCGAAGTGCAATCCCACCTGCGGACTCGTTCGCCATACCGTCGCACGATGGACGGTTCGCTCATTCCAGCCGCTGAGAAATTCCTACGCGAATTGACCTCCGGGGCAGCTCGTCAACTACCAACTTGGGCGGTAGAAGCATCCTACCTCAATCCGCACGATCCATTTCGAGACGCATCCGATGTGGCGAACGAGGTCAACCAACCAGAGCACTTGGATCGATCCGTGCCTGCGGCGAGTACACGTCAACGCAAGCTCGTGGATTTGGCAATTCGACTTGCGATTGCCGAGGCGTCCGTGAATCGCATCGGTCGTATTCCGCTGTTGCTGGACGACTCGATCAAGAACTTCCGAGGCGAATCGCTGGAACAAATCCTTCACGTGTTGGCAACCTTTGCTCGCGACGGTCGGCAACTGCTTGTATCAACCAGCGATGAATACACTGCACGGCGAATCGGTGCACACGGTGGGACCGTGTCTCGCATGCAAGAAATCATGCGTTATGCTCGGCCCAATTTCATTTTGGACGGCCAAGTCGACGCTGGCTTGCATCCATCCTTAGAACCATCTGCATTTCATGAGCCGACTCACGAAATACGACCATTCCGAGTTATTGGAATCGACAGTCCAAGCGTTGGTTTCGGCGAACTTAACCGCCAATTAAGCGGCTTGGCCAACGAACAAGCATCCTATTCTTGGTGGCACCCAGAACATACTCCACGGCAACATCAGCCTCAGTTCATCGAACCTCCAGTTGCATCCGAAAACAAGCGTTACTACCTGTCCGTTGACAGCCCTGTTCACGAGGCACCGGGTATTGATACCGAATTGTCGCGACGATTTCATTCCATCGGTATTAATCGCGTGGGTGATCTATTGCGAGCACCTGCAACGAAGCTTGGAAATGCAATCCGAGTCGATACGCATGTGCTTGAACATGTCCAGCAAGTTGCGGACCTTATGTGCGGCACTCCACAGTTGCGGGCTTTCGAT
>Ga0194045_1000738_pt1 | contig 10776 bp, 8 predicted proteins | sample JunL6211m_MetaG_FD_161686 | JGI IMG/M metagenome (GOLD analysis project Ga0194045, IMG submission 161686) | Anoxic zone freshwater microbial communities from boreal shield lake in IISD Experimental Lakes Area, Ontario, Canada - Jun2016-L626-11m | ecosystem: Environmental > Aquatic > Freshwater >...
TTTATCATTGTATCTTCAACATTAATTATTAAATAATTAAATAATTAAATTAATTAAATTAATTATTAATAAATGGAAGAATCATCTACAAAAAATATGGTTTCATGGTTTTCAAATCATTGGGTTATGATTTTAACTATAATTATAGGCAGTATAGTTCTTATAGGAATTTTAAAAATACTCTCACAACTTTTTTCTAGTAATGGACCTCTATCACAAGGATTAGCAGACTTTTTTGGTTCAGTTTCTCATCTTCTTGATGGGATAACAAATGGCTGTACACCACAAGATGCATGCGATGCTTCAGACGAAGCAAGTTGCTCTTCTCAAAAAGGTTGCGAGTGGAAACCATCACCAACTTCTGATAAACAACAACAAGGAACTTGTATAAGTTCAACAGGTAACAACCAAACTTCTGGTTCTTTCTTTTCTCCCGGTTGCTTTTTAGGAATGGGTGCTATAGCTGCTCTATGTGCAATGTTTATTTATTTTGTTTTAGGACCTATCATCAGAAGATTTGCAACCAAATCTAATCCATTACTTGATATCGCCAGTCAAACTTCTGGTAAAACTTATGATGAGTGTCTAGTAGAATCTCATAAAACAGCCCGAGAAACAGCTGAAACTGCTCAAAAATCAATAGAATCAGACCAAAAAAGAACCCTTTCAGATACTGAAAAAAGGGCTTTAGGTAAAGCCGCTTCTGCTGTTGAAACAAGAAAGTTTGCAGAAAGATGTATAAATGGACAATCTAATTTAAGTGCTAATGACAAAGCATCTAAATTAAAAAATGTTCAGGACATTTTTAATTCGCAAAGAGACTCAGACTTAAAAGACTTGAAAGATGCAGGAGTATCAGATGATAATGCTAAAGATCTATATGACTATGCTGAAAAAGTAAATGAAAAATAAGTTATTATCAATAATGTAATATTATTAGATTGAAGACATAAATATTCTTGAAAGTACCAAATAGACATTTAAAATCAGACTTAATTTTAAATAATTGTTTTATGAATTGGTATTTTCAAGAATATTTACATTTTACATAGAATTGTATTAGTTAACCTACTATAATCTTGAAATCACCAAATGATCATTATTTTATTCTTATTACAGTTTAATTTAAATTATTTATCTTCAACAAGTTCCAGAACCTGCTTGAACACCTGTTATAGCACCTGTAGCTAGTGCTAGAAGCACAACTGCTGCTATAGACCCTCCACCTGTTTCAGGACCAGCTAATAATGCCATAGGTAATAGTGACGCAAAAGATGCACCACCAGCCAAAAATCCTTTCCCGATATTAGATTGTGTACATGGTGTAGCGGGTGGTATAGGAGGTCTCAAATCTTGAACATAGGAGTCAAGAATCCCTATATACTCGTCGGCTCCTATATTATTAAAACCGTTTAAAAATCCAATCCATCCACCAGCATTAGATCCGGCTGGAGATAATAAGTTAACAAATGCCTGTGTATCAACTTTATTTCCTTGAGAAATATAATAGTTATTACAGTAAAAAATAACTAAAGGACAATTTGGTGTAATACACATTCTAGCTAAAAAATTATCTGCTCTACCGATATCTTGACCTGTACCATTATTCTTGAACCATTTAGTTGTAGTAGCATTTGAGCCATCTTTACTAACTGGATGTAATAAACCATCCTCTTCATTCATCTCCATAACCCAGTCATCTCCTAACCATTCTAATATTAACCCACACCAAGATGGTCTATCGGATGAATCAGGATATAAACCATATCCGTCGTTAGATCCAGTATTTTGTTGTAGTTTGTAAGTATATGTATCTCTTCCTAAAGCATTTTTACCAGCATTATTTGGGACATATACTAATGGATATCCTTCTTTAATTGGTAAAGAAGGAGATCCTCTTGTAGCATCCTCAAACCAATTATTAAAAAGTTCATCTCCATCTTGACTAGATAGTAGGACAGTTTTACATAAACTTTTAGGTGTTATTACACCACTCTGTACTCCATCCAAAACATGTCTTGTAAAAGGTAACAGTTGTCCTATAACAAAACGAGTCTGTGGAATATCTAATTGATTTAAAGGACTTGCTAAAAATTTAGACATATAATATAAAGGTGTACTATAATTTGCTGCACACATCGCAAATAAGTTAAATTGATTATCATACTGTGAACCATCATTATTTGCCCACCAATCAAACAAAGGTTTGTAATTAATACGAATCATTATGTATGATGATATTAACCACACAACAAAACAACCCGATAAAACAATCATTATTTTTGATCCAAAACTTAAATCGTTCCAAAAAGACATTTATTTATAGAATAATTTAAATTATTCTAACTTTTAAAAATATTGATTTGATACTTTAGAAATAATTAAACCAGATAATTATATTAATTCTACTAATTACTTTTACAATTATCAGCTGAATTCTCGTCACATCCCATATTTAGTGGTTTTTGGCTGTTATTATCACTACAATTATCATATATTCTTTTATAATAAAATGATACATTTTCTAAGTTACCCCAACTATTTCCATCGCATATACAATATTGTATTTTATCTTTGTTTACGGGTGTTACATCTGGAATATTTCCACATGTAGCTACATCTGCCTTAAAGGTGCCCTCGGGTATACAACCGGCTTGATAAGCATTACCACACGCCCCTTTAGGTGTTGGTGTTATACAATGAAGTCCGCTAATAGTTTCATGTGTAAGTTTATTATGAATAACACTACAAATATCTGTATCTTGTGGATAACATTTTCCATTTTTAAAATTCCATCCAATATCACAACACTGATTTGGTGAAGTACTACAAATGGCATCCATACAAGACTGTCGGCTTGGATAGCCAGTCTGTCCTCCATCTATAACTTGAAAATTACAATCAATATAAGGAAAATTTTGTCCATTATAAACCCACTCCTCAACAGGTGGATTTTTAATTTGATTATCGCTATGACAAACAACCCCATCCTGCTGTTCACCATAAGAGGCCTTATTAACAAGAGGATCAACCGTATAATATAATGCGTTAGTACTATCATTTCCACCCCAAGGACAATTACCACAATAAATTCCTTTATCCTGATTACTACAACTACAATCAGAATCAGAACTAGAACAAGAATATTTTAATACTGATGTATTAATACCATTAATTACAGGAGCACATGGTTTAAACTCCCAATTATTAGATAAACAGTCAGATTTTGATATATATGTTACTCCATCTTTACAATTAGTACAAGGTTCTCCTACACCAGTACATTTAATACAATCACCGTATGTACCAACTCCTGTACAACTACTACAAGGTTCTCCAACACCAGTACACAATATCTGTCCTCCTATACCACCATCTGATGTTCCACCTATAAGAGCAGTACATTTAGCCCCATCCCATATAACTTGTGTAGTTCCTTTATTTGACATGCGATTTATACAATCTTGCCACCCACATCCAGTGCTGTTAGAAATTTGTTCTAAACGAGCAAAAGGTTGTGTAGAATCTCCACAATAATACCCTTCAGGACTTTTACTAATGAATTTTTGCCAATTTTGAAGAATAGTTTTTGTACCATCTGCATCAGTAGAATAGTTATTTATAATAGATGGAAGCCACTTACAATTAGCATTTTTAGAACAATCATCTTCAATAGTATTGTTATAACAACTATTATCATTAGAACTATTTGGATAACATAATGAATCTCCATCTAATCCAATTCCAGTGAAATCATAATATGTCTTTCCTCCACTTGTAATAAATGGCAATCCTATTTCACTGTCGTCATTCCATTTACAGGAAGTCCCACTACTACATAATGATACATTACATACTTCATTAATATCATCACAACTACCTCCTTTAAAATTTGGGTCTTTACAATATTTATTTTCTAAATCATCATAAGCAGACTGTGATAAATTTGTAATTCGAATACATTCTTGTCCATCAGTACATGTTCCATTACCACATGTAGATATACATGCTGTTTTGTCACCATTTGGTTGTGTACCTGGATTACAACACTTATAAGTACCATCTGGTGCTTGAATTTGATTATCTTCTGAACAACACACGTCTTTAGTACATACTTCACAACATTTAGTACCCCCACATAATGTAGTACCAGATTTACAAACACATTTTTTATTTACACAATCCCACGTCTTTTCATCATCACATTTATCTCCACATTGAGTAGTATTATCGGCACAAGTCTGTATAACTTGATTTGGATCATTACAAACACATTTTTTATTTACACAATCCCAATTCTTCCCATCATCACATTTATCTGCACATTGAAGACTATTATCTGGACATACAATTCTAACTTGAGGGTCATTACAAAAAATACTTGGTGGAGGTGGTGTTGTTTTTAACATCTTATATATAATATAACACAATATTATAGAAGATATTATTCCAAATATTATAAACCATGTTTTAGGTTTTTTTAAATAATTGGTAGAATTCATTTATTAAAATTATTAATAATTAATAATTTTTAAATAATTGGTAGAATTCATTTATTAAAATTTAACCTCTATAAATTAAACTGTCATAAAATAAAAATAATTATTGTAAATTATTTTTATCATTTTGGTATCTTGAGATAAAAACCATGTTTTAGTTTTTTTAAATAATTGCCGGAATTATTTAAAAATTGTTTATAAATTATGCTTTGCCTCCCTATGCAATTTAAATAAAGATTTAGAAAAACTACCAAAATCACATCCTTCACAATAATATTTAAAATCCCTCCTCCTTTCCTCTCTACTTCCATGCTTATTAAGATAATGAAGCTTCATATTTGTAATTCTGGTAGTCGTATAATTACACAACTTACATTTAGGTTCAAACATCTTATCACTTCTAGGTACTCTTTTACCCATATTCTTATGCTTAGCAGTTTCTAAATGTTGCTTCCAATGTCCTAAATGTATACATTTATAATTACAACATTTACATTCATACTCATTTTCCATTTACCAATCATTACTCATTACTTAAAATTAATTTAACAAATGATATCAAATATAATAAATGAGTGACTTATTCATTATATTTGATATCATTATTTGTTGTTTCTTCATTATTCAAGAACATATTGAATATGAAGAAACTATTGAAAATTCTAAATAACTTACGTTCATAAATATGAACAGTTTTATTAATATATCACTCATTATAGCATTTTTTGTTATAGTGATTGTATTTATATATTATTTTAATAACATTAAACATACTGTAAAATGTAAAGGTAAATTAAACAATGAATTTCATAACATATATGCTAATAATATTTTTAATATACATAAAACCAATCCAAATAAAAATGTATTAATTTTTAATAATAATACTTACATAGGTTTTGTTGCCTGTTTTCATCATTCTAATACTCAACAAGACATAAATGAATTACGTAATACATATAAAAATATTTACATTATTATAATAGACGGAGAACCTACGAATTTAACAAATACTACACCAGATATGATAATATCAACAAAACATGAACAACAATATTCCCCCCCCTAATATCCCCGTAATATACGTCCCATATGTTGCTTACTTATTTAAACAAAATCTCAATCTTTCACATCTATCATCTCTTATTAAATCACCTTCATAAACCCAATCAAACCATACTTTTGTGCATTCATCAATAGTAATTGCTTTGAATCGAGATTCAAAGGCGTCAAATTACGCGGTGACTTTTTTAAATTATTAAATAAACGAAGCAATAACCGTATACATTCTCTCGGAAAATGTTATAATAATTTTAAATTAAAATCAGAAGAAAAAGATAACATACAAATTTTACAAAATTATAAATTTTATATAGCTTTTGAAAATGAACCTAGTTATAATTCTGAAAAAATAATATATCCTATACTTGCCAACTGTATTCCTATATATTACGGGTCTCCCATCTATAAAAATTTTTTTAACCCTAACAGACTAATCGATATTAATAATTATGAAACGGATCTGGTATGTTATTCTTTCCTCTTCCTTATAAAGAAGGAATCTGGTCTAAAAATGGATGCAATTAAACATATTTTTCCAGATGAAAATGATGATTTTATAAATAACATTTTAGACATACCAAACTACCTCAGCTATTATTATGTTTCGTAAATGTAAAAACACTACTTCATACTTACAAGAAGTAGTTTCACACTCTACACTATCATTTAATAAACGATGACCCATCAGTCATACCTAATATTGATGGATTCCAAGAAAATAGACACGATCAAACAATATTTTCTTTAACTAAACACAAATATAACTTTGATATATCATACGATAACTTTGACGACTCAAGGAACTGTAACCACAACATCAACTGGACTTGATAAATGCTAGAAAAAAATAATTACCACCTCCATTACCGCCACTTAATTTTAAAATATTATTTTAAAATTAAACCAATCACATTAATGACTCCCTGAAAGGTCTAAATAATGTCATATCTGAAAAACAATATACACCCGCTTTACTTAACACCACCATCTTACCTACTAATAACTCATTTAACACATTTACTGCCTCTCTTATTTTATTCACTATTTCTCTAGAAACTTCTCTATATGTATACCCTAATGTTATATGATATTCTCCCATACCATCATTCCTCTCACATACACCAATCATTCTAGTCCTCAACTTATTTACACTATCAAACTCTCTCATATATCCTAATGATATCCTCATCGTATTTCCATTATATATTACTTTATTAATTTTAAAACTTACATCACCCCACTCACACTCCTCACATTCAAAATCTAACTTATATAATAATTCATCTATACATCCATCTGGATTAAAATATCCTTTTCCTATTACCAACGATTCGTCTAATAAATCATTCATCTCCTCTATCGTTTTACATATTCTTTTTAGATTTCTCTCTTGATGTTCTAGAAGATAAGAACCATTACACCATATATTATACACAGTCATATGATAAGAAGAGGCTGGCAATACCGCTATATAATTTGATAATACACTATTATTTCTTATAAATCTTTCAATATCCTCTAAATTATTAGAAACCATTGCTATACATGACCACCCATAAAACTTTTTATATTCTCCTTTTTCATTCACTTTCAACATTTAATATTAATTAATACTATTAATTTCTTTTCAATTTATTAGTTGAACATCTACATTAATAATCTTGAAGGTACAAATGATAAAAATAATTACCGGTAATTATTTATTCTAGAGGTTAAATTTTAAAATGTAGATTTGTACCTTCAAGATAATTTTGAGAAATTATAATTTTATTATTATTATTAATAAATGAAAATTTCTAACATTATTAATAATGAAAATTCGAAATCTAAAAGTTTTATTGATAGACCCCCCAAAAACAACAATACTTACACCACCAACCCCCCTACAGAAAATTATCAATGGGCTGAAATTAAATCTTCTCTATTAGTTCAAGAACTATACCACAACAATAACACTCACAAAATTCTTATCACCTTCTTACAAGGCATAGTCACTCGCATTTCTGCCATACTAGACATTGATTACGAATACGAAATGTATATCTATCTTGAAGAATTAGAATCTTATCAACCAGACACCAGACACTATCCAGTAGGTCAACCTACCGCATTCTTAGGTATTAAACCTCTCGCACCTGGTGGTCTCTGGAATGACTTTTACGCTCTCTGGAACTTTATCAAATGGATGTGGATTAATATCTCTCGTCAAACATATAATAATAAAACTTTAAAACCAATCATTCTATACTACTTAATTTATATATTTCAACAACAAACTATGGTCTATAGCAATATTGCTAAAGGTTTTCCTAGAGAAAATATCAGACAAGACTTGGTTGATGACGATCACATTGGTATCTCTAATATTGAACTCCCTGAAACTATCGCCCGCGTACGTGGTAAACCATACTTTGTATCTGAACCTTGGATACACCCTGGTAATAAACAATGTAAAGTACCCTATCAAGGTAAATATGGAGCATTTATGAAACAATATAAAGAACAAAATGATTTTTATGCTTCCCTACAATGTGGTATATCTGGTAGCATTCAATTCATTCTTTATATGTATCTCCTCAGTATATCTGATCCTAAATACAAAAGTGACAACACCCCATCCAAAGACATTAGAAATGTTATTTCAACCGCTGTCTTAGTTTTAACTGGCGACGGGGGTCATAATATAAGAGAAGTCATATTTGGTTTTGTAATAACTGTTATACTCTTATATTATTTTATACAAAAAATTATGAAGGACTTGTCTACATCACATTCAAACATAGATGAAGAATCTTTTGAAGACCATATTAAACAAAATCCTAATGAATTATTAACTATACTTAAAAAATTAGTAAAAGAAGCATATCATAATCATTATGATTATGATTATACAGGTACCGCAAATGATATTTTTTTATATATAGAAAAACAACAACAAAAGATATCAAGTGATATGACAAAAGGTACTACACAAGCACATGAAATATTTTATAAAATTATACATTCTTTTACTAACTGGATTCCTTTTATTAATTTATTCTATAAAGAAACTAATGATATTAATATCATGGGACTTGAACCTCAAGATTTAGATGAAGAATTCTCATCTGATATCAATAAAACTTTTAATAATTCTAAAAATAATTTATTTTCATATTATAAAATTTTTCTTAATAATCAAACCATTGATTACAGTGGTTACATTATATCAATACAACTATTCTTTGCTTTAGAAAACAATAGATTTAATACACATATTAATAAATCTTTCAAAGACATCGCTAATCAAAAAATTCAACACTATATTAAAAAATTCCCTGCCGGACACCTCATGTTACTCTCTGTTAATACAAAATTACAGAATATTCTTACCAGATATAACATCACAGACCCTAATTATACACCTCAATTCATACCATTCGCATTTCAACATTGATTAACTTCACCTTTAAAAACTTAATAGTTTACACCATTAGGACAATATTTCACTCCTTATAATTCTTAATTTACGTTTCTATGATAACTCGCATTATCAATCTTTAGTATTAGTTCCACATTATTTACATACGTTTAATAGTATTTATTTAGTTCAGCATTTACATGTTTAGTATCAATCTTTAGTATTAGTTCCACATTATTTACATACGTTTAATAGTATTTATTTAGTTCAGCATTTACATGTTTAGTATCAATCTTTAGTATTAGTTCCACATTATTTACATACGTTTAATAGTATTTATTTAGTTCAGCATTTACATGTTTAGTATCAATCTTTAGTATTAGTTCCACGTTATTTACATACGTTTAATAGTATTTATTTAGTTCCGACGACAAACCTAGATTTAGAAATAATATCAATCGACATTTTTAAAATATTATTTTAAAAATAATTCTTAGGCTGGAGCAGATGAAATACCACCTTCACTTTTTGTTTTCGCTTTTGATTCATTTGCTTTTTCTTCATTTGTTTTTTTTATGGTGTCTAAATAAACATTATACTCATCTTTTACTATATAACCATTTTCAATAAAATTTTCTAATAGATTATTTATACTATAGTCATTCTTTATTAGATAATCTACAAATTTAGACAATAGTTTATTCTCTGGTATCATAATATATTGTAAAAGTTTTTTTATATCTTTTCTTTTACTTCGTCTACTAGATGACATCCTCCTACTTAAACTACTTACTTTTATACAATTTACAAGACTTCTATCAACATCTATAGATACAGCTATCGTATCAGCCAACCCTCCAGAATTCGCAGGAAAATTATGATTTTTATATTTATAATAAAATATCTTTTCAACTCCTAACCACCATGACAAGGCTGTCATAACTGTTTCAGTTAATGTTACATCTGGTCTACATTCTTGCTTACATCTTATCCATTCTGGATCTATATTATAATATACATCTTTATTACTTAATGTAAATAATGTAAGTCCTTTATAAAAATATTCAAATGTTACATATATATTTATATTTTTATTATCAATATATTTTACAGTAATTAAATTATTACTTACACTATTATTTTCATCTACATTTGTTCCATATACTTTATATTCTACCGCCTTATAATTATCAGACGGATATGTCATTACATTATAAGATGCTAAATTATAATACACACCCCCCAATATATCACTCATATTCATATTTAAATATTTTGTTATAAATAACACCGTATTTGCCCACCCATTCTGACCAACTTCCCACCAATTATTATTACTCTTTGTTTTTTTACTATCATAACAACTTTTATTCCATATCATATTATGATAAATTAAATCTTTCAAGTTTAATTCTCTACTTTTTATGTACTCTTTCATACTATCCATATAATTCGTAATTATATTTTCATCATTTATTCGCACATTTTTTGGTATGTTCACTTCTGGTTCTTTAGAATCTGCCATTTATTATCAAAAACTTAATAATTTTAAAATTATAAGTGTCAATCATTACATTGAAGGTATTAAGAAATTAATGTTTTCAACTTGTTTTCTTAAAGATAAACATTTTTTAGCCGTTTTTATGATGATTAAGACTACTTTGTGTACTATATTGCTCGCATTTAAACATTTATAATTAAAGAACCGGTCTTTAATTTGATTTTGGAGGATTTTCCAAAATCCTCCAAAATATTTTGGAATTTTCCAAAATCCTTTCTAATCTTTTCTAATTTTTAAAAATGATTTTCAAGGTT
>Ga0194045_1000743_pt1 | contig 10728 bp, 8 predicted proteins | sample JunL6211m_MetaG_FD_161686 | JGI IMG/M metagenome (GOLD analysis project Ga0194045, IMG submission 161686) | Anoxic zone freshwater microbial communities from boreal shield lake in IISD Experimental Lakes Area, Ontario, Canada - Jun2016-L626-11m | ecosystem: Environmental > Aquatic > Freshwater >...
GTTTTAGTGTTTGTCGTGGCGGTGAAGCCGCAATACGTCGGAACGCTTTTTGAATTCCTCTTCATCAATTTCGCCGCGGGCAAAACGTTCTTCAAGTACATGTAGAGCACTTGAACTTTGCGTTGTTACTGCAGTTAATGGTGAATGGGTATTTTTACGTAGTGCTGTGATGACGAGCCACACGATGAGTGCAATGGTGAGCGCCATGATGGGCATACCAATGAACCAGTGTGCAGCGCCGTCGTTGTAGTGATCATTCCAATTGTGCATGTTGCACCTCCACTCATCACCGTACGGGGCGTGTGTAAGAAGCACCTAAGAACTTTTGTACTGGAAATGGCCGCGGAGCGGGTCGCTGGTCGGCCACGCGATCAAAGAGTGCTTTAATACTTGTTGCTTGTGGTTGATGTGGCTGTTGGCTTTGGTTGTTCAATACAGAGTTAGGGTCTGAAGCGAGTAGCCCTACAAAAGTTTCTGCAACAATGCGGCCTCCCACTTTGCCGAGTCGAAATGGTGCGCGCTGCGCACCAACTATTTTTCCGCCACTCACGGGGTACGCCTCGGCAGTAGCTTCGGCGAGGATGTATGTCCACAACGGCGACTTTCCGGCGAACTCAGCGGAGATACTCGTAATAGCCGTTGCTTCGGTTGCATCACCCGTTGCCTTACCAACGAGTATCTGATCATCAGCGAGTGGTCGAACGCCCATTGCTCGGGCAACGTCTTGGCCCGATGGTAGAGCAAGTTGTGTTGAGCGCAACAAATTGCGCTTTGCTAAGTCTGCTGGCCCAGCTGAAGAAACGGGGAGTGGCAACAAACTCAGTGAGTGTGTGAGTGAACTATCCATTTTGTACGAAAGTTGAGCAACTGTTGTTGGTGCACGTTTCCCACCATTAAAGAATTGCGCCCAATCGATTCCAAAATTACTTGGTGATGGGCTGAAGCCCACGAGGTCAATCCCTGGTGTGCCAAAACTTCCACTAAACACAGGGAGTCTGTTGACCCCGCTGTTGATGCGGTACAAACCGCGCACCATGGAGTGCCCAAAGCGATAGGCAGCAACGCTGAACTCCACTGGCATTTGTGCACAGTTGTTATAGATGCGCAATCGTGGTGTGAACTGCCCTCGTTGAACGGGGAGCACTTCGTTCATGGTGCGTTGACCAACAATGCGTGGCAGGAAGTCGTTCACGATGAGTAACTGGTATTGGTTCACCACGCGACGACGGGCTTCAGTGAACACCTCAGCATTGGTCCACAGTGGTCGTTCACTTTTTACTTGGTCAACCATTTGGTTATGGAAGCGAATAAACATGGAGTGGATGCCGGCAACTATGCGGTTTTCATCGTTGCGACCGTCTCCAATGATTGCTTGGCCATTACTGCTGCGTGGAAGGTCACGAGCGCCCGTGTCGGTACTGCCCGTGAGGAGCGCACCTACTCGTAAATGCATTGCGTCGCTCTCGTACAGCTGTGTGGAAATAGTAGGTCCACTTCCGTAAAGCGAGTCGAGATCGAGTTGCGGGGTGCGCAAGTTGACGAGCGAAGAAACGGGAGTGGGAGTGGTGAGATCGTTGGGCCGGTCGTCGGCGGTGAGATCATGATCAACGAATTGGCCGAAATATGTATAGCCCGCAGTGATTGCAGTGTTCTCTTCTGCATCGAGGGTTCCTTCGGGTGTGGGGTCCACCTCTGGTGCGGCGATGGTCGCTTGGGCGAGACCGCTTAACGCAGTATCGCTAAAACTGGCTGCTGCCAAGTTGGGGAACATGCGCCCGTAACCCGTGGAAGGTGTGGGGCAAGTTGTAACAGGCGCAGTAGCGGCTACTGCAGGTATGGCGCAGGCGAGCGAACTTACTACAGCAACACTGGCAATGATTGCGGATCTTTTCTTCACATTTTCCTCTCGATGCAAGGCGGGGGTGCCTGGCGTTCCGGAGAGATTCCTGTGTGAAAGTGAGAATTACTTAAGAAGAAAGTAAAGACTCATCGCAGATTGCAATATTATTTATTCGAGAGACAAACCAATGCTCTCGGCTTCGGCTGCAAGTGAGATCCATTGTTCTTCAGCTTGTTGAACTGCAACTTGTGTTAGTGCGAGTTGTTCGCTGAGTTTGGTGAGCAGTGGTACATCATTGCCTGCCGAGGCGAGTTCAATGGTGAGGGCATCTTGTTTTGCCATGGCTTGTTCCATTTTGCGCTCGGCTTCGCCGATGAGTCTGCGCAATGTGCTGGGGCTCTTCGTCGACTTCTTTGGAGCAGCAGGCGCTGCTTTTTCTGCAGACTGTTGAACAACTTTGTGCGCTTTTTGAGGCGCGGCTTGGACCTTGCCTCGGTTCGCAAGCCAGCCTGCAACACCACCACGCACGAGCGCTGCTCCGCCTACGCCATCGAGCGCGAGCACTTCAATGACCGTACGGTCAAGAAAAACACGGTCGTGACTCACCACAACAACAATGCCAGGCCAAGTGTCGAGGTATTCCTCTAGTGCACGCAAAGTATCGAGGTCGAGGTCGTTTGTTGGTTCGTCAAGCAAGAGCACATTGGGTTGTTCGACAAGTGTGAGAAGAAGTTGCAACCGCCGACGCTCACCACCCGACAATGTATGTATGGGTGCAAATTGCGCATCGCCGTCGAACCAGAACTGGCGCATGAGGTTGTTGTCTTCAACAGACGGTGCACCTTTATCGCCGGCAACTGCATCGCGCACGCGTTGGTTCACATTGAGGTCACGGCCGAGTTGGTCGTAGTAGCCCACTTTTACGGTACGGCCAATTTCAATGCGGCCTTTCGTTGGAGTGAGGCGACCAGCAATGAGGTCGAGCAGTGTGCTTTTTCCGGCACCATTTGGCCCAACAATTCCTAAGCGATCACCAGGCTCTAATTCATGAGTAAATGGGGCAAGTACTAATACGCCTTCTGAAGAAGAACTCGCTGCGGGCCACGAAAAACCCACCGCATCAAGTTCAACACCTTTGGAACCAAGACGTTGGCTACCGAGCGACAAGCCAAGTTCACCTTGTCGTGCTGCGGCCTCAGGGCGTTGGCTCACAACTGCTTTAGCTGCTTCAACGCGCGCTTTGGGTTTTGTGGAACGTGCAGGTGCACCACGACGTAACCATGCGAGTTCTTTTGTAGCCAAGTTTTTGCGTACTTGTTCATCGGTGGCGGCTTGTGCTTCTCGTTCAATGCGTGCTGCAAGATACGCCGCATAACCAGAGCCCGCATGCTTGCCGGCAGGAACATGGAGGTACGCCTTGCCGCGATCAATTTCTAAAACTTTTGTGGTGACGTGGTCGAGCACATGTCGGTCGTGTGTGACCAAAATGAGCCCACCAGAAAAATTGGCAAGCCATTCTTCTAAATATGCAATGGCGTCGAGGTCGAGGTGGTTGGTGGGCTCATCCAAAATGAGTGCATCCCACTCAGCAACAAGAAGTTGGGCAAGTGCAACGCGTTTTTGCTGACCACCAGAAAGTTCATTGGTGGGTGAGTCGAGAAGTTCCGACATTCCGAGGCGATGTAACGCCGCTTCGCCTTTCCACCCTTCGCCCACAGCATCACGCACGGAACCTTTGGGGAGAACGGGTAGTTGAGGGAGAACGCCGATACGTGCTCCACGGCCCGTGCGCACTACGCCGGCATCGGGTTCAAGCTCGCCACTGATGATGCGCAAGAGGGTGCTTTTGCCGCAACCATTGAGCCCCACCACGCCAATGCGGTCGCCATCGTTCAGGGTCAATGAGACATCGGCAAAGAGGGGTCGGTTTGGCCGCGAGGCTTTCAGGCCCTGGGCATCAATCAAAATCACTGGCTCAGGCTAAGGGCTGTATGTGAAGAGTAGGGGTGACTAGCACGAGCGCCTTTAAAGATCTAGTCTGAACAAAGATTTATTGATAGGGGAATACCATGATTCAGTACCGCAAAAACACATTGGTTGTTGCCACTTGCGCAACTCTTGCACTTGGTGCTGTACTCGCTGCTTGCGGCGGCGGCGATGGACGTACGCGTAACGGAGAAATCACAACCACGCTCGATTCAAATGGAAATGCGCCAAGCACCACATTGTTCGACTGGCAGGCAGGCTCGAGTACCACAGTGGGCGATGGCTCCACCGACTCCACTGAACCCACGCAAAGTACGGAACCCGGAGCAGTTGACTCCACCGTTCCTGGTGAAACAACCACAACTGCGGCTGCAGTTGCGAGCACTCAAAATGTGATTTCTCCCACAGGTGCATCTGATGGCGATGCATTTGGTGGTGCAGTGGCGTTGTCGGCCGATGGAAAAACTCTTGCGGTTGGCGCGCTCTATGCCGATGTCGCTGGCAAGAAAGATCAAGGCTCGGTCACTGTGTATGGTCGCTCTGGAAAATCTTGGGCTGAAGAGAAAGTTCTTGTTGGCGATAATGGCAACGCAGAAGATTGGTTTGGGTATTCAGTGGCGTTGTCGGCCGACGGCAACACACTTGCCGTTGGTGCGGTATACGCCGATGTGAATGGCAGTAAGGACCAAGGTTCTGTATCCGTCTTTGCGCGCAGTGGTGGTGCATGGGCGTTGCAAAAGACACTCAATATCTCTGGTGGAAATGCTGGCGACCTCTTTGGTTACGCCGTGGCTTTATCTGCCGATGGCAGCACGCTTGCTGTTGGTGCCATTAGTGCCGATGTTAAAGCAAATGTTGACCAAGGTTCTGTAACGGTCTTTGCACGCACGGGCGCTGCATGGAAAGAACAGCAAGTCATCACGCTCGACAACGGTGCAGCAAGTGGCAACTTCGGTTGGTCGGTCTCACTTTCTACCGACGGCAACACGTTGGCTGCTGGTGGACCAAACCAGGGTGCTGGTACAGCTGCAGTATTTACCCGCAGTGGTGGCGTCTGGTCGTAGTTCTTACGAAGTGAGCGGTTTTGCTAATCGCACCTGAGCGAGTTGCTCGGGTGCGGCAAGACCAGTCATTGCAACGTCGTAATCGGGCAATGCATACACCTCGCCATCATCGGTAATCATGATGAACCGGTCGAATTGGGCGAGAAAAGTACGGTCGTGGCTGACGGCAATGACCGTTCCTTCGAACCCGTCGAGTGCGCGTTCAAGAGCTTCCGACGATTCAATATCGAGGTTGTCGGTGGGTTCGTCAAGCAACAACACATTGTGACCTGCGAGTTCGAGCGACAAAATTTCGAGGCGTGCTTTTTGCCCACCTGACAGTGTTTGGAACTCTTGGCGTGCATTGTTGCGTAGTCCGTAGCGTGCAAGTGCTCGCATTGATTTTTCTTCTTCAACGAGTTTGTCGCGAACGATGTCGATACAGGTGCGCCCTCGAAATTCTGGCCTGTCGTTAATTTGAGTAAACATTCCCACCGAAGTGCGCGGGCCAAAAGTAATGGTGCCACTGAGGTCTTCCTTTTTGCCGAACAGCGCATTAAGCAAATGAGTTTTACCTGTTCCGTTCGGCCCAATGAGCCCAACGCGTTCACCAAAGTGCACTTCTTCAGAAAAGGGAAGAAAGAGGTTTCCAATGGAAACATCTTCAAACTTCACTACACGTCGGGCAGAGTCGGCACCACGGAAACGAACATGAATGTGTTGATCTGCCACTGGTGGAGGCGGAGGGCCAGCGGCAACGAATTTTTCCCAACGTGTTTCTGCGCCATTTGCTTTTGTTGCATTCTTGAAGTTTTGTGCGGCGCGTTGTTTCATGATTTTCATGTGATGAAAGAGACGACGCTCTTCGTCGTTCCAGCGCTTGAGGTCGTCGCCAAGGAGTTCTTGACGCTTGGCGCGTGCATCGGGAAAGGTGACATATGAACCACCGTGGCTCCAGCACCCTGAACCTTCAATAACAATGATTTTTGTAGCAACACGTTCCAGCAATGTGCGGTCGTGGCTCACCATGAGAATGGTGGAGCGACATTTTTTAATTTCTTCCTCAAGCCAACCACGTGTAGGAATGTCGAGGTAGTTGTCGGGCTCGTCAAGAAGAAGCACATCGGCACCTGAAGTGAGAAGCAAGTCGAGCACTAAGCGCTTGCGCTCGCCGCCAGAAAGCTCCGATACCAAGCGACGTGAGAAATCGTCAACAGGAGTTTTCACGCTGCGCTGTGCTGCTGCTTGCCAGTCTGACTCCAATTCGTATCCACCGAGGTCGCCCCAGTCGCCAAGTGCGGTGGCGTACCCCATGCCATCGTCGGTTCCGTCGGCTAATGCTTTTTCTGCAGCGATGAGCGCACGGCCCGCAGTGCGCAAATGCTTTGGCGCAACTTCCACAAGCATCTCGCGCAAGGTGTCGTTGGGGTTCGACATGCCCACTTCTTGGGTCATGGTGAGCATGTTGCCATTCACCGTGTACTCGCCGTCGTCGGCCTCAATGACCTGCGAGAGAATGCGCAATATGGTGCTTTTCCCTACTCCGTTGGCACCCACAATTGCCGCGTGTTCGCCTGGAGCAACACCAAAGCTGACATCGAAAAACAACTGATCGGCCCCGGGTGGGGCATAGGCCAACTCTGAAACGACGATGCTGCTCACAGGAGTATTCTTGCTGACGTAAAGGGTTCTCACACTTTTTTACACATATTGAGTCGGGGGGCTAAATATGACGACACCAATTTCAATGAGCGACGTCTCGAGCGAGTGGTTAAGTTCTGTTTTGGGAAGCGATGTCACACTGATTCGCAGTGAACCTGTGGGAGCAGGTGTCGGGTTTTTAGGACAACTGTCACGTGTCCATATCTCCTCGGCACACTTGCCCGAAACACTCATTGTGAAGTTGCCAACAACAGACCCGGGTGGACACATGATGGGGGAAATGATGGGTGTGTGGGAACGTGAGCATCGTTTTTACACTGAAGTTGCTCCACGTATTACCGCAATGCGCATTCCGCAGTGTTTCTATTCTGCTGCTCAACCATATGCCTTAATTTTAGAAGACATGGCTCCAGCGCAGTCGGGAGATCAGGTTGTTGGCCCCACTGCACAACAGGCGCGCGATGCTGTTGATGCAGCAGCTCGTCTGCACAGTGCTTGGTTTAATACGCCAGAAACTCATGATCTCACTTGGATGCCCGATATTTCTGATCCGATGACGGCAACTGTGGGTGAAATGTTTGCAATTGGCTGGCCAATATTTTTAGAGCGCTACGAAAGCAGTTTGCCATCGCGCGTATTGAGGTGGTGTGAAGAGTTTGCACCGAAAATTACTGAATGGATCAGTTCATACTCTGCGTGGCCTGTCACCTTGTGTCATGGCGACTATCGGCTCGACAATATGTTCTTTGGTGCCGATGGAACATTTGGTCTCATCGATTGGCAAATGGCAATGCGAGCACCAAGTACAACAGATTTGGTGTATTTCATAGGGACAAACTTGCCAACCGACATGCGCCGTGAGATGCAAGATGAGTTGATTCAACGCTATGTAGATGGCCTAGTGCAAGGGGGCGTGCCAAAGGAGTGGGCAAATGTCGACAAAATTGTGCGCGGCCTCACCGAAGGTGTGCTCTTTTATTGCACATCTTTTGGTGCCAGCATTCTTACTTTTGACCCCGCTAATGAACGCGGAGCAGCTCTGATGGACTCACTTGTACGTCGCGCATTTAGTGCCGCCGATGATTTGTCGGCGGGCCATGTGTTTGGCTTTGCGTAGCGTTTAGTTGGCGACGCTTGCGTCGACCCAGCTGCCATGGAAACCAAATGGCACGCGTGGCAAATGCACGCTGGCAATAGGTTCTTGGCTCATGGTCTGTGCATCGAAAATGACAAAGTCTGAGGTGTTCTTTGCCTTGTCGAATACATAGGTCATGAGATAACCGTCGTCTTCTGACGACGGATTCTCTGCGGGCACGAATACAGCTTCACCAGGCGAGCGACCTTTGCCGAGTTCAATTGATGTGCGAGCACCGGTGACGCGGTCGTATTTGATAATTGCACCCGGATCTTCAAGGGGCGAATCAGAACCACCAAGCTCTGGTGCAGACATTTCATAACCGAAGCGATGCTTGCGACCAATAACAGAATCGGCAACGCGTGGGAACTCGCCAGGGCGATCGTCGACTTGCTCTTCGGACACTTTGCCTGTTTTGGTGTTGATGACCCAACGCCACAGAACTGGTGGTGGGAAATCCATAGCGCTATCGCGCCAAATGTGTGAGAAGCGGGCAACGTCGATGACGATGTTGTCGCCTTCTTCATACGAGTTCATGGGGTGAAAGACGTAGCAAGGGTTGATGTCGAACCATTTCACATCGGCATCGGCACCATTGCGAGGCATCACGCCAAGACGTGCGGGGTAGTTATCGTCCCAGTGAATAGGAAGCTCACCGCGCATTGCCATGTCAAGGTCGAACACTGCCGGAAGGTCCATGAAAATGACGTAGTTCTCGGTGACATTGAAGTCGTGCATCATGGTGGGCCCGCCCACAGTGATGACAGTGTTTTGCACCATTTCACCAGTTGGCGAAACACGCAAGTAGGTGAGGTATGGCTCAAGAAAGTAGTACCCAAAAGCAAGCATTTCGCCAGTGAGTGGGCAGACCTTGGGGTGAGCAGTAAAGGAGCCAGTGAGTTTGCCGTTGTAGTTCGTTGGCCCAACTGTGTTCAAGTCGCCATCGAGTTCGTAAGGAAAGTGTCCTTCTTCGAGAGCAAGAAATTTTCCGGCGTGACCAAAGATGTGGGTGTTGGCTTTCGACATTGCCATGTCGCCAAGACCAGTGTCCATGTCGAGAATGTTGCGTGTTGGGTCGGTGATGTAGGGCGTTTGCACGTAACGGTTGCGGTACCACTGTGCTTTTCCTTCACGCAAACGCACACCATGGATCATGCCGTCGCCTAAAAATGGGTGATCGCTCATTCCGGTAATGGGGTTTGCACCATTGCGCAAATAACGGCCATCGAGGTGCGCAGGAATAGTGCCGGTGACTTTAAGATCGGTGAGCGTAAGTTCTTCTTGAACTGGTGCTCCATTGCCGCGTAGGTGCGGTGGTACGCCACTTGCAGAAACATTGTCGATAACAGCCATGCTGGCCCCCTTGGCTACCCGCAAGATCCCCCATGGCCTTGCTGTTTGTTCACATTAGTCGCAAATTTACGGAGTGACAACTGCAGTATTTTCTGGGTCGGCCACCGTTGCTTTTTTCACGGTTCCCGGTGATTCTCCTGCGAGTACTAATGCAGCGGGGTCGGAAGTGGGAAGAACTTTGCCATTCACAGTGAGATCGACAGGCAACGTGGTGAACCAGCGACGAATGCCTTTGACCTTGCCACATACCGATAAAACACCTTCGAGTACGTCACGTGTAGCGCCGAGTTTCACGCAGATCCATGATTGCTGTTTGGAAACGGGGTACCAGACTTTGCCAGCTTCTGTGACAGCGCAAATGTATGGGGCACCAGAGATTTTTTTTGATTCTCCAGCGCTTTTGCATGCAGTGCCTGTTGCGATGGTTGCATTGCGTACTGAACTCGATTCGCTGCTGCCACAACCGGTGATGCCTGCAGAAAGAGTGGCGCAAATGACGACAAGGGAAGCCATGCGTAGGGGGAACCGATGAAGCGACCGTGCGTCTTTAGGACTAAACATGTTTTTACTCTAGATGGAATTGGGCACCGATGGTAGTCAGGCAGTCGGCAGAATCACTTGACCTATATATAGGGTGAGTACGAGGAGAGTGCGATGACAAGGTCAGCAGTTCCTATGGAACAAGCAGTTCAGGCAATTCGACCTACCGACACTCTTGCAGTGCCTTTGGGCCCGGGTGTGCCAGGAGCGTTTCTGCATGCCCTTGGCGAACGAACTGACTTTGTTGACTTACGGGTGTCGGGCGCCTTGCTTCCCGACTTGTTTGCGTTGTTTATGCAACCCGCCGTTCATTTGCAGAGTGGGTTTTTTGGGCCCGCCGAGAGGTTCTTGCGCGACAGCGGCGCCGATGTTGATTTTGTGCCTGCCGACTTTCGTCGCTTTGCGCCGGTGCTTGCACGCAAAAAACCACGCGTGCTCGCAGTAGCTGGTGCATTACCTCTTGACGGTTGGGTGAGTTTGTCGCTGCATGCTGGTGCAACGACCGATGAAATTGCAAAAGTCATCGCCGACCCTGAGCGAGTTCTCATTGTGGAAGTGAGTCCGCATTATCCCCGAACATTCGGTGCCGACATTCGCGGAGGAAAATATATGCACCGCGTGCATGTTGACAACATCGATTTTTTAGTGGAGTCAGATCGTGAGCCACTCAATTTGGCTGACGTTGTTCCTTCGTCGGCAGAAATAAAAATTGCTGAAATAGCAATGCAATACATTCACGATGGGTGCACATTACAAACAGGTATTGGTGGTGTGCCAAACCATATTGCAACACAACTTGCAGCTGGTTCAGGCGGTGACTACGGAATTCATTCCGAAATGTTCACGTCGGGTTTGATGCGACTCCATGTGTCGGGAAAAGTAACAAACAAAAAGGGAACCGAGTTTGATGGATTCTCGGTTACTACTTTTGCAGCGGGAACGCCCGACTTGTATACGTGGCTTCATAACAACCACGATGTGCGTTTCTTGCCGGTCGATGTGGTCAACTCTCCAGAAATCATTGCGCAGAATCGCAACATGGTGGCAATCAACGGGGCAATGGCTGTCGACCTTTCAGGTCAAGTCATTGCCGACTCCATTGGCGGAAAACAGTTTTCAGGAATAGGCGGGCATGAAGATTTTGTTGCTGGGCCAGGGCTCAGTGTGGG
>Ga0194045_1000745_pt1 | contig 10725 bp, 10 predicted proteins | sample JunL6211m_MetaG_FD_161686 | JGI IMG/M metagenome (GOLD analysis project Ga0194045, IMG submission 161686) | Anoxic zone freshwater microbial communities from boreal shield lake in IISD Experimental Lakes Area, Ontario, Canada - Jun2016-L626-11m | ecosystem: Environmental > Aquatic > Freshwater >...
TTCAAAGACAATATTGGAGTGGTTGGGCTTGGTATTGGTGCATTATCCGGAGCAGTATTGCAGCTTCTGATTATTCTTATGGGTAACCGCAAACTAGATTTTTACTGGAGTCCAAAAATTATTTGGAGAAGCCGAGACTTTAAGAGAATTCTTCGTAATTTACCTCCAAGAGCGCTTGACCAAGGAATGGATCAGATGGAAAATATAGTTGAAACTAATTTTGCTACAAGAATCGGCCAGGGTTATGTATCTTATTGGAATAATGCCTATACTCTTGCAGCAGCTCCCGCGCTTCTAATTGGTACGGCAATTTCTACTGCAGCATTCCCTAGGCTCACCAATAGACTGGCAGCCGGCAGATATGATCTGTTTCGAATCGATTTCTTGAGAGTACTTAGAATAATAATCTGGATAATTATGCCAGTTATTGTAATTTGTTTCTTTGCCAGAGGTTACCTGGCTAGGCTCATATTTTCTAGAAACGCCCCAGAAATATCTTTAATTTTCGGATATTTAACAGTAGCTATATTTTTTAGAACTATTTATGCAATTGTATCGAGATGGTTTTATGCCCAGAATGATACTAAGACTCCTTTGTTTGTATCAATTTTTACAATCTCCTTCAACGTATTCTTGGTATGGTATTTAACTAAACCATCGAGCTACGGAGCTGCAGGGCTTGCAATTGCAGCATCAATCGTTGCCATGGTTGAGGTCTTGATTCTTTTAGTGATTATGGTTAAGCGTGATCATTTACTATTTAATCGGGGCTTTTTTGGCGGAATTCTTAAAATTTTTTCAGTAACTGGTTTCTCAGTTATAGCTGGAGTAATAACTCTTACTTTTTTGCCTCTTGGATCCCTAGATAAAGGGTTCTTTTTGCTAGGGTTTAAGCTGTTAATAATAGCTAGCGTAATCTTTAGTGTACATATTGGAATGTCATATTTATTTGGCCTTGAAGAGGCTTCAATCGTTGTTAGGAAGATTAAAAGAATTATTTTAAAACCTTTAGGGGTGGAATACTAGTCCAACTCTTTGTATAATGCCGGAGATGGATTTATCTAATATTCGTAATTTTTGTATTATTGCCCATATTGATCATGGTAAAAGTACTTTAGCTGACCGGCTCCTTGAAGAGACCGGTACTATTGAACGCCGCAATATGAGAAATCAGCTGCTAGATAAGATGGATCTCGAACGCGAAAGAGGAATAACTATTAAGTTGGCTCCTGTTCGAATGAATCACAATGGCTACAGTCTTAACCTAATTGATACTCCAGGGCACGTAGACTTTAGCTATGAGGTATCAAGGAGCCTTAATGCCTGTGAGGGCGCTCTGCTTGTCGTAGATGCGTCTCAGGGCATACAGGCTCAAACTCTTGCTAACGTATATCTTGCTATGGCCGCTGATCTCGAAATAATTCCAGTTTTGAATAAAATTGACCTACCCGCTGCTGATGTCGAGAAAGTATCTAGGGAAGTTATTGGACTCCTGGGCTGCAAAAAAGAAGACATACTACTTGTGAGCGCTAAAACCGGACTTGGAGTAGATAAGGTTCTTGATGCGGTGATAGAACGCATTCCTAGTCCTACAGGAGACACCAATAAGCCAACTACTGCATTGATATTTGATAGTTACTATGATGATTACCGAGGTGTAATTCTCTACGTTAGAGTTGTTGACGGTCAAATCAAAAAAAGTGCTGAGATAAAAATGATGTCAACCAAATCTGAGGGCATAGCTCTTGAAGTTGGTAGCCTAAATCCTGATCTTAATCCTCAAGCCCTACTTTCATGTGGTGAGATTGGCTATATTGTTACAAACCTAAAAAGTACTAGAGAGGCTAAGGTTGGAGATACTGTTACATTGCTAGCAAATCCCGCTGAGACTTCATTGCCAGGCTATAAAGACGTAAGACCATTTGTTTACGCGGGCTTTTTCCCAAGTTCAAATGACCACTATAAGACACTTAAAGATGCTATTGAAAAACTAAGTTTATCCGATTCTGCCTTGCAATTCGAACCAGAAAATTCACCAGTCTTAGGACATGGTTTCAGGATAGGTTTCCTAGGGCTACTACATATGGATATTGTTAAGCAGAGACTAGAACGTGAATATGACCTCGATCTAATAATTACCAACCCATCCACTGATTACCATGTTGAGCTAACCAGTGGTGAAAAGTTCGTAATAAGATCAGCTTCAGACTTACCTGACGTCTCAACCGTTAAAGAAATAAAAGAACCATGGATTAATGGTGAGATAGTGTTGCCTAAGGATTATCTTGGTCCAGTACTGCAGTTAATTGTTCAAAGAAGAGGACTACAAAAGAACATTAGCTATGTAGATGCGGATCTTGCGGTTATAGACTTCGAAGCACCACTAGCTAACCTTCTTACAGATTTTTACGATCAGCTAAAAAGTCTTACTAGCGGCTACGGTTCATTCAACTACGACATTAAAGATTACCGTGCTGAGGATTTGGTTCGGGTAGATTTCTATATTGCTGGTGAAAAGATGGACGCCCTTGCAATAATGCTCCATAGAAATGAAAGTGTTGCCGTTGGAAGAGAAGTAACAGCCAAGCTTAAAGATGTAATTCCAAGACAGCAATTTAAGGTTAGTATTCAGGCCGGAATAGGTGCCAGATTTATAGCAAGAGAAGACATTAGTGCATTCAGAAAAGATGTAACTGGATCTCTATATGGTGGTGATGTTTCTAGAAAGAAAAAACTCTTAGCAAAACAAAAGAAGGGTAAAGAGAGAATGAAACGATTTGGAAAAGTAGACATTCCTTCAGAAGCCTTTACTGTGATGCTAAAAAGAGAAGATTAGCTAGCTTTAAAAGCTTTTAGATCATCCAGAATTTCTTGAGAATGAGTCTGAGGATTTACGCCGATGTATTCTTTTACGATGTTCCCACTAGGATCAATTAAGTAAGTATTTCTATGTATGCCAAAAAATTCTCGGCCCATAAACTTTTTAGGCCCCCATGCTCCATAAGCATCAATAGTGGTATGCTCAGGATCACTTAGAAGTGTGAAGTTGAGATCATTCTTATCTGAGAATTTCTTGTGAGAAGCAACTGAATCCTTAGATATTCCTACTACACTAGCTCCTGAATGGGACTCAATAACCTCTCTAGAATCCCTGAAATTACAGGCTTCTTTAGTACATCCAGGAGTAGCATCCTTGGGGTAGAAGTACAAAACTAGCCATTTGCCAGCGTAATCCTTTAGTGTTTTATATTCTGAATTTTGATCTTGTAGTTTGAAATCTGGTGCTTTTTTCATATCCTTCTAGTATAGTTGATTATTACCAGATGAACAATCTTATAAACATTAACGAATTTAGAAAAATTATATCTATTTATGAGCCTTCGATAAGCTCGAAAGAATTACTTGATAAAGTAAACCTAACTCTTCTTGTTGCACCAAGCTCTACTGGTAGAAATACGACAATCAACGAGCTCGTAAAAAAGGATCAATTCCAGTTTATAGTTACAGATACTACCAGGGCGCCTAGGATTAATGACGGTGTTCTTGAAAGAAATGGAGTTGAGTACTTTTTCAAATCTGAAGAACAATTCCTTGAAGGTCTAAATGAGGGACTATATTTAGAAGCTGAAGTAATACATGGTCAGCAAGTTTCTGGCATTAGTATTAGGGAGCTTAGAAAAGCATATGAAAATAATAAATATGCCGTTACCGACGTAGATATAGGTGGAATCGAAGCTATACTAAAATATAAGAGTGATTCTCATATAATAATGCTGTTGCCTCCTAGCTTCGATGAATGGCTAAAAAGGCTCACTGGAAGAGGAAAAATGCCACCTGAAGAGATTAAAAGAAGAATGGAGACGGCTCTTAGGATTTTTCAAGCAGGACTGAAGAGAAGCTATTTTAACTATGTAATTAACGTAGACTACGTTGATTCAGCAGAAATAATAAATGATATTAGCGTTAATAAAAAAACCAGTCCGGTATCAAAACAACAGGCTAAAGAGCTAATAAACACCTTGATTTCTGACACTAAAAATTACATCACAAAAAAATAACTTAGCACTCTTGACTCACGAGTGCTAATTGGCTATATTTATATATGTAACCTTAAGTTATACATATGACAGATAGACAAAATACAATATTATCAGCAATTATTGAACAGTATGCCGAGGTGGCATATCCTGTCGGTAGTACTTTGCTCGCTAAGATTTTTAATGTCAGTCCAGCAACTATAAGATCTGAAATGGCTGAACTTGAAAGATTAGGTTTTGTTTCGCAGCCTCACACAAGTGCCGGAAGAATACCAACAGATAAGGGCTACAGGCACTATGTTAACTCAATCAGTGCAACAGACAATCTAGAACTGCCTTCCCGTGGTGCAGATAGAGCTATAAGTGCTCGTGTTCACAGTGGTGGCGTTCCAGAAAGAGCCATAAGAAATGCGGTGGATACCTTAGTTGAGCTAACACATAACCTTGGACTTGCAACAATTGGTAACCAGCTATATATGAGTGGACTATCTAATCTATTTGGGCAGCCGGAATTTATCCAAGCTGGTCAGGTTCAAGAAGTTGCAAGATTACTGGATAATCTAGAGCCATGGCTTAGAGAAGCTGCTCCAAATGAACCACTAAGCGTGTTTATTGGAACTGAAAACCCAATTGGAAGAAGCGCAGGATGTTCTCTAATAATTAGCCGTTTTGACAGCCCCTATTCAGACAATAGCTATATCGGAGTACTAGGTCCTACAAGACAAAGTTATAGAGATGTAATGGAATATGTAAAGAAAACAGGTGAAGCATTGGAAGGAGCCCTATATGAGTAAGGAAAACATTAAATCAGATAAGCCTAAGGCTACTAAAGTAAAAGAAGATCCAAGAGTTGCAGAGCTGACTCTAGCGTTACAGCGTGAGAGAGCTGATACTATCAATATTCGAAGACAGCAAGAAGAGCAAATGAAGAATGTTAGATCAGTAATCACAGGTAGTTTAATCACAGATTTTTTGCCGGTTATGGATAATTTCGAAAGATCACTTAAACATGTCCCAGAAGACTTAAGGACGAACGACTATATAAGGGGAATCGAAGGGATTGTAAAACAATTCGAAAAGGTTATCTCAGATATGGGCGTTAGTCGTATTAAGACTGTCGGCGAGGTCTTTGATCCTCAACTTCATGAAGCTGTTTCTATGGAAGATGGAGATGGTACAAAAGAAGTAGTGTCAGAGGAGCTTCAAGCAGGATATGTCTTAGGCGATCAGGTCATTAGACACGCAATGGTAAAAGTAAGAATGGAGAAATAATATGTCAAAAATTATAGGAATCGACCTAGGTACAACTAACTCAGCAATGGCAGTAATGCAGGCTGGAAAAAGTGAGATTATTGCAAACTCAGAAGGTGCAAGAACTACTCCTTCAGTTGTAGCAGTAAACAAAAATAAGGAAAGACTAGTTGGTCAGGTAGCCAGAAGACAGCAAGTTACAAACTCGGCTAACACTATTTACGAGGTTAAGCGATTAATCGGACGTAGATTTGAAGATAAAGAAGTCCAAAGAGATCTAAAACTCATGGGATACGAAATGGTTAAGAGCGGTCAAAGCGTTAAGGCTAAGATGGGCGATAAAGAATATAGCCCTGAAGAAATTAGTGCAATGATTCTTTCTAAATTAAAAGCCGATGCAGAAGCTTTCTTAGGCGACAAAGTCACTGAAGCTGTAATTACAGTCCCTGCATACTTTGATGATTCGCAGAGGCAGGCTACTAAAGACGCCGGTAAAATTGCTGGTCTTGAAGTGAAGAGAATTATTAACGAACCAACTGCTGCAGCATTAGCTTACGGACTAGATAAGGCTGGCAAAAAGGATGAAAAGATAGCAGTTTATGACCTAGGTGGTGGTACTTTCGATGTATCAATCCTAGAACTAGGCGATGGCGTATTCGAAGTAAAGTCTACAAATGGCGATACTCACCTTGGTGGAGCTGACTTTGACCGTGTGATCCTTAACTATCTTGCCGATGAATTCAAAAAAGAACATGGTGTAGATATTTCTGGAGATAAAGCTGCAATGCAAAGACTACGAGACGAAGCTGAAAAGGCTAAGATAGAACTTTCAACTACTAACGAAGTAGATATTAATCTTCCATTTCTGACAGCTGATGCAGATGGTCCTAAGCACTTTGAGCACAAGCTAACCAGGGCGAAACTAGAACAGCTAGTAGCTGATCTAATTGATAAGACTGCTGAGCCTTGTGAAAAAGCTTTAAAGGATGCAGGACTTAAAGCTAGCGATATTGAAGCTATCGTATTAGTTGGTGGAATGACAAGAATGCCTGCCGTTCAAGAAAAAGTTAAAAAGATTTTCGGCAAGGAAGCCATGAAGGGCGTTAATCCAGATGAGGTCGTAGCAATTGGTGCTGCAATCCAGGCTGGAGTTTTACAGGGTGACGTTAAGGATGTTCTACTTCTAGATGTAACTCCACTTTCATTGGGAATTGAAACTATGGGCAGTGTTATGACTAAGCTTATTGAGCGAAATACTACTATTCCGTCATCTAAGAGTGAAGTATTCTCAACCGCAGCAGATAATCAATCTCAGGTTGAAGTCCATGTACTTCAAGGTGAGAGAGGAATGGCTGCCGATAACAAATCTCTAGGTAGGTTTGTGCTGGATGGAATTCCATCAGCCCCAAGAGGAGTTCCTCAAATCGAAGTAACATTCAATATTGATGCCAATGGAATTTTAAACGTTACAGCTAAAGATAAGGGTACTGGCAAAGAGCAGAGTATTACAATCCAGGGTAGCGGTAACCTAGATAAGACTGAAGTTGAGAAGATGGCTAAAGAAGCTGAAGCCCATGCAGAAGAAGACAAGAAAAAGCGAGAAGCAATTGAAAACAAGAATTTATTAGATAATGGAATTTACTCGGCTGAAAAAATGAAGTCAGATAATGCTGATAAGTTTTCTGATGAAGATAAAAAGACAATTGACGAAGCTATTGAAGAGGCTAAAAAAGTCTCTGAAGATTCAGATGCAACAGATGATAAGATCAAAGAAGTATTGAAAGCGCTAAACGATAAAATTATGCCAATTGGTGCTAAGATGTATGAACAGTCAAATGACGAATCCAAGAAGGATGACGAAAAAGACTCTAAGGACGACGCTGTAGAAGGCGAAGTTGTAGACGAAAAAGACGATAAAAAAGATAAATAATAGTTTCTAAAGAGGAAAAATGGCAAAGCGCGATTATTATGAAGTTTTAGGTGTTAGCAAGAATGCTAGTGCCGATGAAATCAAAAAAGGTTTTCGACGCTTAGCTATTGAGCATCACCCAGATAGAGGCGGTGATGAAGAAAAGTTCAAAGAGCTAAACGAAGCGTACGAAGTCTTAAAAGATGATTCCAAGAGACAAAGATATGATCAGTTTGGCCATGCTGGAGTAGGCTCTAGCGCTGCTAGTGATGGTGGCAATCCATTTGCCGGATTTGGTGGTGGTCAAACTGGTAACTTCGATTTTGGCGATCTAGGACTTGGAGATATATTCGAAAGTTTCTTTGGCGGAGGTGGTGGTGGAAGACAACAGCAAAGAGGACGAGCAAGAGGCAATGATCTGGAAACTACAGTTGAAATTGACTTTAAAGATGCCATTTTTGGAACAGAAACCGAGCTAAATTTAAATATTGAAGATACCTGTAATCACTGTAAGGGAAATCGTACAGAGCCTGGTTTTGAGCTCAAGAAATGTGATAACTGTGATGGTAGTGGTCAGGTTATGACAGCCACTAGAACTATATTCGGCAATATCCAGCAAGCTACAATTTGTAACAAATGTGAAGGTATTGGCAAAATACCTGAGAAAAACTGTAGTGTTTGTAGGGGCAAGGGTACAATACGATCATCTCAGAATATAAAACTTAAAATCCCTGCCGGTATTGATGACGGATCTACGATCAGACTTAGAGAACATGGTGAATCAGTATTTAATGGAGATAAAGGCGATCTATACGTCCATATTAGAGTAAAGTCAGACAAGAACTTTACTCGAGAAGGCAGCTTAGTTTTAAGCAAAGAACATCTGTCTATAGTAGATGCAGCTCTAGGAACAACTATTGAAGTTCAAACAGTTGATGGTCCAGTTCGAATGAAAGTACCAGCCGGCACTCAAAGCGGAACTGATTTTAAGCTTTCTAATCACGGTGTGCCTAGCATGAATGGTCATTCTAGAGGATCTCATATCGTCACCATTATTGTAGATACCCCAACCAAGCTTAGTCGTAAGCAAAAATCTATTCTAGAAGACTTTAAAAACAGCTAAATTTATAATCTTAAGCGTTTTTTGTTAAAATATTTTAGTAGCATTAATTTAACTAAAAATTGAAAATGAATAAGCTTAAAAGAATAACCAATGACGAAAGAGGACTAATACCGCTGTTAATAATGCTTTTTTCGATTATAATCGGCCTTATTGTTGTCGCATATCTGCGAGTATTAAAGGCCCATCATTAGACTTGAAAAAAACTAACGAAAATGATATAATATGCCAATGAATTTGGATAATTCAAAAACAATTATTGGCTCAACTGAATACATAGATTTCAGAAGCCACCACGTATTTAATGTACCGGCCAAAATAGATACAGGAGCTGATGCTTCTGCGTTATGGGCTAGTGACATTAGAGTTGAGGGCGATTCTGTAATATTTAAGCTTTTTGGTCCCTCCAACAAGCTTTACACTGGTGAAGAAATAAGATGTACTGGGTTCAAGAGATCATTGATTAGAAACACTTCAGGTGTGTCTGAGAAAAGATTTAAAGTTAGACTAACAGTCAGAGTTCAAGAGCGAAATATCCGAGCATGGTTTACATTAGCTGACAGGTCAGATATGGTATTCCCAGTATTGCTAGGCCGACGTACCCTCCACAACAAATTTATTGTAGATGTGAGCAAGAAGTCAGTCGACATATAAATTGACATTAAATTAAATTCGTAGGAGTCTTATTACATGAACATCATAATTCTTTCAAAAGGTCCAGGTAACTACTCTACAAAGAGATTAAAAGAAGAGGCCATAAAAAAAGGTCACAACGTACGCATAGTTAATTATGCTGAATGTTATGTAATGGTTGAACAAAATAAGCCAGTAGTTAGATATCGTGGTGAGGAAATAACTGATGTTGATGCAATTATTCCTAGGATCGCTGCCGGACTTACTAAGTATGGTAGTGCTGTAGCTCGACAATTTGAGATGCAGGGTATATTCACTACAGCTCCTTCTATAGCAATATCTAGAAGTAGAGATAAGTTAAGAGCGACTCAAATCATGGCTAGGGCTGGCGTAGGCATTCCTAAAACTGCCTTTGCCCGTGAAACTGCTGAAATAGATGACCTTATTGAACAAATAGGTGGAGCTCCATTAATTATTAAGGTAGCTCGTGGTACTCATGGAAATGGTGTTGTGCTAGCTGAAACTAGAAAAGCAGCTCAGGCTGTAATGCAAGCCTTCTATGTTGAAGGTGTGAATTTTTTAGTTCAGGAGTTCATTGCTGAAAGTGCGGGAACAGATATTCGTGCATTTGTTGTTGGCGGCAAGGTTGTTGCTAGCATGAAAAGACAAAGTTTAGATGATGACTTTAGATCTAATCTTCACCAGGGCGGCGAAGGTGTTCCTATCAAGCTTACTGACCAAGAAAAGAAAACTGCTCAAAAAGCAGCAAAAGCTATGGGACTACCAATATGTGGTGTCGATATAATGCGTTCAAACAAAGGCCCACTAGTACTAGAAGTAAATGCTAGTCCTGGATTCGGTATTGAAAAAGTTACCAATCACAACGTAGCCGAAAAGATTATTGAGTACGTAGAGCAGAACGCTAAGGGCAGAAGAAGAAAAGATAAGGTTGGCGCTTAACCCTATAATAACGCTCATGTTATTATAGGTTAATGTCAGCTCTCGTTTTATTCATCATAGCTCTAGCAGTTCCTCTGCTAATACTATTCGTCTTCAAGGTTGATGCAGCGCTTATTTATTTAACGCTGTGCATGGGATACGTACTTGTGCAGTTCATAGGATCTGACGCTATATCTCTAGTTACTGCATTTTATCCCAATGCTAACCAGGTAGGAGAGTCTACTTTAAAGATATTCCTTCTACTTCTACCAGCAGTTTTAACGGTAATATTTATGTTCCATAGTGTTAGTGGCACTAAGAGAGTCGTCAATATATTACCCTCAATTGCCGTTGGACTACTTCTCATTTTGCTTATTCAACCACAATTACCAGAAAATATTAACCAGACATTAGTAAGCTCGAGTTTGTGGAATGAATACCAGAAATTCCAAACTCTAATAGTCGGTGGAGGCTCGCTATTATGCCTATTTATGGTTTGGGCTAACAGAAAACCAAAGCACGCACACAGTAAGTCGAAGCATTAAAAACTTAAAAAACATTGACATCTATCTGTTAATAACGATAATATAAGTAGTTCAAAGGATATTTTTTTAATTCATTGAAGCTTATAAATGTATGGGCCCATAGCTCAGCCGGTTAGAGCACCTGCCTTTTAAGCAGGGTGTCCTGGGTTCAAGTCCCAGTGGGCCCTCCATAAATTTATATGCCAGAATAATAAATACCCCATTACGGGCCATTAGCTCAGCTGGTTAGAGCACCTGCCTCTTAAGCAGGGTGTCCTGGGTTCAAGTCCCAGATGGCCCTCCAAGCATAAG
>Ga0194045_1000746_pt1 | contig 10720 bp, 20 predicted proteins | sample JunL6211m_MetaG_FD_161686 | JGI IMG/M metagenome (GOLD analysis project Ga0194045, IMG submission 161686) | Anoxic zone freshwater microbial communities from boreal shield lake in IISD Experimental Lakes Area, Ontario, Canada - Jun2016-L626-11m | ecosystem: Environmental > Aquatic > Freshwater >...
ATATTAAAATTATATGTAAGGTTATATAATTGTTTATCCATTACAGATAATTTATTCCCTCTTTTAATTTGTTCGTCAAATTGTTTGTTTATTTCTTTTTTTGTCATTCCATTATTTTTTATATTTGTAAATTCCTTTATCTTTAGTTAAAAAATTATTTCCTAATAAATAAGGTAGTACCTGCTGTTTTGCTATGTTTGTGCCTACTCCATATAGTTTTTTAATATCCTCAATAAGCTCATTGTATATTAGCTCCTGGTGTGACATAAATATTACGTTTAATCTTTTATAATGATCCTCATTATTTAGATCCATCAATATAAACTTTCTACTACTTTTTTTAGGTTGTTGTACTTCTAAATTTTGTATAAATTGTTTTTTTTCGGTATCCCAAAAAATTTGAATAGGAGAAAAGTAAAGATCGGATCTCATTAATACTGGCTCCAGTGTCGTTAAGTTTGTTTCTTTGTCATAGCTAACCTTTATCTCGCTTTGGCATCCTCTGGATGCATAGGAGCCTAAATTACCTAAAGAATTGTTTGGATTACTTTTACCCAGGTGTAATAAAGTTACAACAACTAAGTTATATTCACTTGTAATTCTTTTTAAAAATTGTATGATTTTTTTGCTTTCAATCATATCATTTGGATTGATGACAAGCTCGGTTAAATTGTCAATAAATAATATTTTCGGCTTATCTTTAATAATTATCTGCTCTATAGCGTATATAATTACTTCAGGCTCATACTTTCTAAAAAGATAAGCTGTAAAGTTAGAGGGTAGTTTATTTTGCTTTAAAGTACGTTTTAGAGTTTTAATTTGTTTACTAAACTCGTGAACTCCAGTTTCGGTATCAATAAGACAAATTTTCTCATCCTTAGCAAGTTTTACGGTAATATCAAAAATAGGTTTGTTTATTAAGCCTGATGCGATAAAATGAAAAGCAAAGGTAGTCTTATATGATTTTGGTAACCCAGTGATACAAATAAAATTTTGCAAAGTAGCAATTATTTTATCTTTAATAGTTATCACTGGCTTTGGCTCCTCTCTCTCTATATCCTGATATAAAGTATCTGCTAATATTTGGTTTATTTCCATCATTATACACAAAAAAAAACCCCAAGAATTTAGCGAACTTGAGGAAAAAAACAAATTAATGTTTTTAATTAATGTGCGTGAAAATTGCTAAATTTTAAACAAATTTAAATTTAATTTTGATTAAATTAAATAATTAAATTTATTTTTATTAACTAAGCTTTGTTAATAATGTATTTAAGCCTAATAATAGATCTAATGTTACATCTTTATTAGTTACTGCTATATAGTAAGCTTTAAATATAATTTTTCCAGGAAAAAATTTATTATTCATTACACTAAATTAGAAACTGTTTTATTTAAATTTTGGATTTTTGTAATATAATGTATATCGGTAGCGTATTTCGGGGATCCTGATTGTAATAAAATTACATATTGATTTGGATCATTTGTTTTATTTAAATATTGTTTAAAATACTTATTTTGAAATATTTTTGAATATCCTGCTAAGCCATCAATAAGACTATTATAACTTGCAAAATTTTGATTAATTTTTGTTTTTACTCCTTTTATATATTCATAAGTAGGTAGTGAAACAAAATTTTGCCCTTTTACTGCTTTTACTCCTCCTACATTAAAGTATTTTGTAAATAGTAAACTTTTACCAAAATTTGTTTCCAGGCAAATTTGGCTAACTAAAAAAATAGCAGGGATCCCCAGTTTATCTCCAATAGTTTTAGCATAAGGGTATATAAATTTAATAAACTCCTGGTTGCTCATTTTTTGCAAATATTTATTTACTGTTTTTTTTGCTGTTACTAAAATAAATAGTAAAAAAGCACTACCAATTAATAAATTTTTTGTTTTAAAATTTTTTATAGATAGTGCCATCTTTATTAATTATTTTGTTTTTTCTTTAATTTTCTTTTTTCAATAAAACGAATTATTGCACCTATTGTAATTGTTATTACTGTAGCTAAAAGTGTTTTGTGATCTCCGTTAATAGCATTTAAGATATTAATTGTATCTATTTGGCTAACTGTATTTAATGTGTCCATTTGTTATTTAATATTAGTATATAAAGGTTTGTTTTTTATTATGTTACTTATTTTTGTTAGTTCTTCAGAGTTTAAAAATTGATTGAGATAAGAAAATAAATCCTTATCAAATATCTTAGTAAATACATAGCTAAAATAAGAAATTTGAGCTTTGCTATTTAATAATTGAAATACGCTTGTTGTTTTGTCGGGATCATCTTTAAATAGTCCTTTACTATCATAAACTTTCAAACAAAGTACCGCATATGTTTGTTCCAGGGTGTTTAATTTAGCGATCCTGGTCATATTAGAGATAGCGATATTTGTTAATGTTATACTTTTAGGTATAAAAGCATTTATTAAATTAGAAACTGATAATTGTTTAATTTGGTTTAAATTTGTTGGATTAGTACCATATAATATTAAACTGTTTAATATTTTTTTTCCGTTTACTGGAGGCTTTATACTTTTATAAATTGCTTTCCAATAATTTGGATTAAGAGATAAGCCAGGAGGCGCATTATTTGATGTATTATTTATATTTTCAGTACTTCCAGTATTTAACTGGTTTGCTGTGTCATCTGCTACAGTATTAAAAATCCCTAATTTTTGACCTAATTTTTTCCCTATAACAAAAATAGCAACTATTAAAGTTACATTTAAAATTGTTTTAGTACTTGGAGTTTCCATTTGAAATAAGGTTAAAAAGTTACTATATTAATTTTTTTAATTGTGCTAAATGTCGTTTTTTTTGTGATATATTCTTTTTTAGCATTTTTATACTGTCATTATACCATTTTTTTGGTAAAGTATTAAAAGGAGCTTGTTTGGGATTTTTAGCCAGGTCAATTAACTGCTCCGTATACATATCTAATAAAAATTTAGTATTTTTTAAATCATCAATATTATGTTTATTAATCCCACTAATAACACTGTGTTTGGATCTTTTAATTTGGTACCCGTGAGGCATAATTAATCCTTTATCGTGTAACTTGTTTTTTAATAAATGGCTTTCTTTTAATATGCTTGTTTTTTTTGCAACTTTTGTAGGTCTTAACCTTTGCACTTTTACTTTCTTAACTGGTGCCTTTTTTACTGATGGCTTTTTAAGTATTAATTTGTTAGATTTGTTAAAAGCTTTTACTTCACTTATTAAATTAACTATTAGAGGCTTAATTTCTTTATGTATATGTTTAATATCTTTTTCATCGGTAAAATTTACTCCTTTACTACTTAACCACAATATACACTCATCAATAACTACATCACTTTTTGAATTATTAGATATACTTGCAAATTTTATATTTGTTTTTTTATCCGTAAGTTCTAAAACTACATTATTATAAAAATCAAATTGATTAACTATATAAAAGCTGTGACCTCTCCAGGTAGCTTGAAAACCAATAGGCAAACCTGCGACTTTTGCTTTTTTTAGCAAAGATCCTATTTTACTATGTTTAGTTTTTAAAGTACTTGTTTTTTTACGTTTGGCTCTAATTTTAGCCATAAATTCTTTAGCTTGTTTAGATCCTTTAATTAATTTTTTCATAGTATTTATACATTTACATAATATTTACATATAACTTGCAATCTTGCGTAATTAGTTAGTTTAATTTGATAAACTGTTGTGTCTAATTCATCTAAATTATTTTTTAAAAATACGCTAAATGGATATTGTGCCGTTCCGTTTACAGTTTCTCTATAAGTTTGTAAAATAATATCATTATTAATATAAGCAACACTATTATTTAAATTATTTCCAGTTAATGAAAATTGTATTTCGGCTGGGTTATCTAATACGAGGTTTATAGATGTTAATGCAGTTGCATCTGGAAAACCGTTAAAAATATAACATTTCCAAATTACTTGTTGTCTTTTTACACCTATTTTAAATTTATCACTTATCATAATTTATATTTAATTTTCTTTTTTCTCCAGTCCTCTCTAATAAAATTTAGAGGCTCGCTATAATATCCAAGTTCTTTAGTTCTTAAAGTCTTTAATAAATTAGTTAATAAATTTTCTTTTATTCCTACTGGCACAGCATATAAATAATTTTGTCTATATCCGTAAGCTTCTATCAATCTTTTAGCATCATCATTATTTTTTATTAATCCTAAAATATTTTTTAAAGCTTGCCAATTATCTCCTATACCATAAGATAAGTATTTGTGTATGATTTCCGCTTGTTTTTTATACTCAGGTGTACTATATGTTTGCATAGGTTTTTTAATAAAGGTTAAAAATTTACTTACATTGATCGTAAAGTTGAAAGCAACATATTAAAAGTTTCTTTCTTAGTTTCGCTTAAATTTGCTAATTTTAATAAGTCCTTATCTAATAAAGGATCATTTTTATATAATATTTTAATAGCCTTATTTATATTGGCTTTAAATTCCGTTTGTGTATCTATATCTCCGTTAATTTGTGGGCTTTGTGTGGCTCCTTTAAACATATTAACCAGGCCAATAATTTGCTCTAATTGGTTAGATCCTAAGGCTCCCAGGCCTGATGTTTGCGCCTCTTCCTCTTCCTCTTCTTCAATCTCTTCAAGTTCCATTTTATTCAATCTCTCTGATAAATTACGGATCTCATTTAATATTGTATTGCTATTTTGTTCTTCTATTAATTTACTTTGCATACGCTTGTAAATTGCCTCCTCATCGATATTTCCAACAATTTGTTGAGTATTTTTAACACTGTAATTTTCATTAAGTATAAAACTACATTGCATTTTGTTTGATTTGTTTTTAGTTTTTTTGGTTTTTAAAATTCCGTTATCCTCTGTAATATCAACAACATCAAATAAAGTAATTCTATAGGTTTGATTTGGATTAATGAAACTGCTCCACTTTTCAAATTCATTTAACGCAACCTCGTTACTATTACTGTTAATACACTCAAAAACACATATAAAATGACCGCTTTTATTAGCATCAATAGTAAATTTCGTTAATTTGCTAACTTCAATATATTTTAATACGTTTTCAGTTCCAATTATATCTATGCCGATCATCTTATATATATTTTTAAATTGTATTTATTAATTAAGCTTTATTCCCAAATGAATATCCACTATCTCGTTTCTCCTCCTCAAATGGTAAAGAGTAATAAACTGAAAATACATAAGCCGTATCAACTAATACCGCTGGTGGTGCTGTAAATTCTACAAACGATTTTGGGTAATTTACTTTTTGACCTACAAAACTTTTTGTATCCCACTCGGTTTGTAAAACTGAACCAGGTGTGACTAATGTTTGAAACATTTCGGCAGGCGCTTGTTTTAAAAATTCTTTTCCACCATAGTTTACCAAAGTAATAAAAGATGTATATAAAACAGCACCAGCGTTTACCGTTGGATTTCCTGAAATAATATCTTTTGTTAATAGTTTATCGTGATAAATTTGTAAACCAAACAAATGCACATTCCTAAGGTTAGGTAAATCAGGAATATTAAAACGAGTTAATGTACTATTTGCGGGGATATTTATTGACACAAATTCGTGCCTTATTATTTTTTTTGCCATTGTTTTAATGTTTTACGAAAGGAGCTAAATTAATAGCTCCTATCAAATTAATATATAAATTATTATTGTTGGAAACTTGCTCCGTTTTGCGCGTTTAATCCTAAAAATTTAAGAGCTACGCGATCAACACTAATTTTAAATTTATTTCCATCTGAGTCAATAAAATTAAATAAAGCCACATCCATAGCAGATGGCAAAGTTAATTGCAAAGTATTTTTCTTTGCACCGCTTAATGTTAATAACGGCTCTGTTCCATATAATCCGTTCTCACTAAAATTAGCACTATCCAACATTGCGTTGTTAGTTCCTGCTAATATAGATTGACTATTAGTAATAGGCTGTACTTCGTTTTTTCGTGTATCATACTTATCTAAGTAAACAATATTATTAACGGCAATTTGGAAAGCACCTTCATAAAATGATGCAATTTTTACAGCCTCTGCGTAATTATGGTTAAATGGGGCATAAGTTAATAATATTCTTTTATTAAGGTCTGTTCCTGACTCATTTAAAATACGACCCTGTAAATAAAAACCGATTTGTGTAATGATATACTCATCATTTAAATTTAATCGGATCTCTCCGTTTTCCAGTGTTTGGGTTTGACTTTCTAAAACGTCAAAATTATAAACTGTTGTTGTTGGACTGATTGGCTTTGTTAAAAATAATGTTGATTGAGTTAATCGAACATTTCCTTTTCCTACTTGTTGATACTTTGCTAAAATTGTCTTGAAATTAATTCTTGTTGCCATCTTTGGACTGTTTTTTTTTTAAATTATTATTTTATTTATTTTGAAAAAAAGTTAAAAGTTACTTGTTTGTTTTTAGTATTCATCCCCACTTAAAAATTCATCCCCACTCATCATTTCATCGCCACTCATATAATCATCGCCACTCATATAATCATCGCCATTAATAACCGGGATATCATTATCGCCTGCTAAAACATCGCCACTCATATAATCATCGCCACTCATATAATCATCGCCGGCTAAAACATCGCCATTAATAACAGGGATATCAAAATTTCCCGAAAGAACTCCGAAAGATTTTAATAGGTCTACTGATCCTACTGCAATCATACCTGCTCCGACTCCGTGAAGAATATTTTTTGTAGCTCCTGATTTGCTTAACATAGGTAAAGCAATTCCTAATGCAACCTTTCCGCCTGCCACTAATTTATCATTAACAGTAGTGGGAATAACTTTATTTAGATATCCTGCAATAACGGCACCTCCTATGGTTGCTAATACTCCAGTAACATCAACTCCGCCTAAATGTCTTTTTGAATGTCTGCGTACTCCTGATACGCGACGTTTCGTTCTGTGTTTTTTTCTCATTGTATTTTTATTTATTGTTTATTTTTTTATTTATTTTTTTTTGGTTAATAAGTAAGCACCTACTAAAGCAGTAGCACCCAGCCCGACATATAATAAAGTTTTGTTTTTCGTTGGTTGGCTATCTGCTGTAGTATCTGCTGTTTGTTTTATATCCTCGTTGGCTCCTGATGCTGTAGTAACTTGTTTTATATCTGCTATAGTTTTATCTGCTAAGCTATCAACTAATTTGGATGGTAATTTTTTACGAATTTTATTAATTTTCTTTTGAGTTTCAGGAGGTAAAGCACTGGTAATTGTATCTGCTAATGCAATAGCCTCACTATATGTACTTGCTACTTTGCCGTTTTTCTTTGCAACTTTATCAATACCTTTTTTTACCAATCCCTGACCTAATGCCACTAATTTTGGGTTTTTTTCTGCGAAGTCTTTAGCCTTACCGAATAGCTTTAATACTTTTACTATTACTGGTGTGGCTGATGCAATAGCTGCTGCCGCGCCTGCTGTAGCAACCACTCCTAAATTACCTGATAATTTGCTATTTGTAGCCTTTTCAACTCTCTTTTTTAAAATGTCAGGCTCTCCACCTAATTTATACCAAAGCTCCTCAAATTTTTTGCCTTGAGATCCCCAGGCTTGTTTCATTTTTTTACCTAAATTTATTTTAATAGGTGTATGTTGTAATGCTTTACCTAATAATAAAATTGCTAAAAATGCGCCACGAGGTAAAATTAAAGCTTGTTTTGCGAAAAAGTGTGCAATTTTTTCTTTCCTGGTATGTTTATCATTTTTTCTACGATCAATAATTTTTTTGAAACGAGCTTGTAAACGCTTTTTTAATTTTCCCTTAGTTCTTCCGATTTGGTGCAACTGTGGATGTATTAAATTCTTTCTTAATGGTAAGCCTTTATGAATATAATATTGTACCGTTGATTTTGGGTTAAATCGTCTTGCTGTAGCGTTTTTTAATGTTCTATATTTATGTAATGGCTTATTAACTAAATTTTGAGTTTTAGCGTTTAAAATTCTCTTGCGTTTTTTAGGAAATTTTCTTAGTCTGCGATTGCGTAAATAATTTAATGGTGTAGGCATACCTGGGTAAATTATACCTATACTATCGTTACTTTCACTTTCTTGTTGCTCGGGTTCCTGTTCCTGCTCCTGCTCCTGCTCCTGGTCTGGTTCCTCGTTTTGTTGTTTAATTTTTCTGCGAACCTTTTCTTTTTTTACTCGCATATCATTTAGGCTCTCCTCCTGCTCTGGTGCCTGCTCTGCTGTTTGTTCTGGAGCCTGGTCCTGATCTACTTTTTTACGTTTGCGAAATAATTTAAATTTTCGCTTTTTTTTACGAAGTCTGCCAATATCTGCAACTCCACTAAGGTAAGTTAAACTCATATTTATATTTTTATATCAAATTTATAATTGTATCGTGCCTCCGTATCAAAATTTTTAAGTACTGGATCTAATATTACCTCTTTACCTTTTATATATGCTACCGTATAAATGTGATTTGGTTGTTTTGTTCCTGGTCGCTGGCTTATTAATCTTAATACACAAGGTATATTTAAAGCTTTGCATAACGCTGATGAAATTGTCGCATAATGTTTACAATCTCCTCCTTTTTTATTGTCTGCTAAAATACGGTTAAGTGTCCTGGCTGTTTGATGATCTGCGCTTTCCATATTATAAGGGAGCAAATTTTTACAAAACAAAAAAATTAATTTGCAGGACTTATATTTATCTCTATTTTCAAAGTACGTTTTTAACCTATCTGCGCTTTCTCTGCTATCCCTGATGGCTTTTATTAAAGCTCCTGCAATTTCTCCAGTACTTTGGTACCTGGTAATAAGAGTATTTTTATTGTTTGGAGCAAAAAAACCAATATTCATAGATCAAATTTAATTTAAACTTAGTTAAAATTGACATTTGTTAATTAAAAATAGGGTTATTAACAAAAAAACGACCTAAAAAAGCAAAAAAACAGATTTTTTATAATAAAAAACAATATAATTTTAATGAATATTTGTTGTTTTAACTGGTTTAAGTAGGTTTAAATACATATATATATATATGTATTTAAACCACTTTAAACCTATTACGTAAATTTAAACCTTATTTAAGTAGTTTAATATAGAAAATAAGATTAAACCTATTTAAACCATCTCTTTAATAGTAACTTTTTAACTTTTTTTCAAAAAGTAATATAGTAATATAAGTAAACTACTTTTTTAAGTTTTATTTTTTACTTTTTTTTTTGCAGATATAAAAATATTTATTAATTTTACCGTTGAAAAAGTTACTTAAGATTAGTTTGTTTCAAAAAAAAAAGCCTCCAGGATCATCCTGGAGGCTTTTTTAATATAGTATTGACTAATTAATTAAACGCTGGCTGTAAACCTTTATGTTTTCCATAGGTATATATTAATTTTCTTTCATCGGCTCCAGTGTTAGAAAATACATTTGCATAGTAAACATTATATTTTTTATTTAAGAAAATAAAAAAATTATCTAAATTGTTTGATCTATACTTTACAAAGGATCCGTTATTTATTTTTGCTATTATACAAAATTTTTTCTTTTGTTTCATAGTGTTAAAATTTTTTGAATTACTTTTTTATAATAATTAGTTAATATTTTTTTTTCTTTATCTATAATTTTGCTGTTATTTTCAATCATTTGAATAATTGATTTTATATTACATTCGCAAAGATTTTTTATATTTTCTTTTGTTAGAGGTAATTTTAAAAATTCCGTTTGTTTTATAGCACTATTATAAAATTCTATAGTTTCGTTTTCTATATTCATTAGTTTTTATATTTAAAATAAATGTACTGCTCTGCCATTACTTTTGCAAAGTGAGGCTCTATTTTTTTTAACCTGAGGCTAAAATAAATGATATAATAATGAATTTTTTTAATCAATATCATAGTTAAAATTTAGATCTTTATAAATAAATAAACAAATATCCTGTTCTCCCGTATATATGTCATCCTGGGTATAAATCATAATTTTATTATCTAACTTTTTGAGCTGTTCAAAAATATCACTATATATGTTTTTTTCAAAGTGAACTACTATTGAGTTTTTAAAAGTCCTAATTTGATTATACTCTTTACACTTTTTACAATTTTCTAAAAAATTGTTTAATTTTTGATCGTTTGTTGTTTCCATTTGTTTTTTGTTTTTAGGGTTAATTTATTTTATAAGTTCTAATTTCATTTTAAAATTATTTAAGATAGTGTTAATAGAAAAGAAACAACTAACATAATAAGTGTTATTTTCTAAATCATACCATAAATAAATATTTTTGGCGTTTAATTTTTTAAATTTATTATACTCTTTTAATTTTAAGTTTAGATCTTTCATTTTGTTTTTTTTAGGTTTATATTTATTTATTAGTATTATAACCATAGAAAATTTTAGGCTTTTTGTTTTTTACTTTTTTTTTCTTTTTTGTTTTTAGGTATTTTATACCTATAGGCAAATATTTAATTTTTTCCATTATTTTTTTGTTTTTATGTATTCTTTAACTGTTTTTAATAATAATTTACGCCTATTCCAAAATATATAATCTGTTTTATTTAATTTGTCTAAATATATATAATAATCTATTTGTTTAAAATAATTTTCACTATGTATATTTCTCCAATCTTCAATATTAAAATTATATGTAAGGTTATATAATTGTTTATCCATTACAGATAATTTATTCCCTCTTTTAATTTGTTCGTCAAATTGTTTGTTTATTTCTTTTTTTGTCATTCCATTATTTTTTATATTTTTA
>Ga0194045_1000747_pt1 | contig 10711 bp, 9 predicted proteins | sample JunL6211m_MetaG_FD_161686 | JGI IMG/M metagenome (GOLD analysis project Ga0194045, IMG submission 161686) | Anoxic zone freshwater microbial communities from boreal shield lake in IISD Experimental Lakes Area, Ontario, Canada - Jun2016-L626-11m | ecosystem: Environmental > Aquatic > Freshwater >...
TCGCGAGAGAAGCTCGACAATTTAACTTTTGTTGTGAACTGTAACTTGCAGCGCCTTGATGGCCCTGTGCGCGGAAATGGCAAGATTATTCAAGAGCTCGAATCCATCTTCGGTGGCGCCGGCTGGAATGTCATCAAGGTTGTATGGGGCCGCGGTTGGGATCCACTTCTTGCACAAGATCGTGAAGGCGCGCTTGTGAATTTGATGAACACCACGCTCGATGGCGATTACCAGACATTTAAGGCAGAAAGTGGCGCATTTGTTCGCGAGCACTTCTTTAATCGTGATCCTCGCACTGCCGCGATGGTCGCTGATTACTCTGATGATCAAATCTGGAACCTCAAGCGCGGTGGCCACGACTATCGCAAACTCTTTGCTGCATATACAGCGGCAACAGAGAAGAATGGCCGCCCAACAGTTATTTTAGCTAAGACTGTAAAGGGTTGGACTCTTGGTTCGCACTTCGAAGGTCGTAACTCAACGCACCAGATGAAGAAGATGACACTTGAAGACATCATTGAATTCCGCGATCGCCTGCAGATTCCTTTAACAGATGACAAGTTGGATAAGTACACACCTTCGTATTACAAGCTTCCAACTGATTCTCCCGAGATGAAGTACCTAGAAGAACGTCGTCGCGAACTTGGTGGATCCATCCCAAGCCGTCGCAAAGTGTCTCGTCCGCTAGCGCAACCTGCTGATAGCGCCTACGAATCAGTTCGCCGTGGCTCAGGTCAACAAGAAGTTGCGACAACGATGGCATTTGTCCGTATGTTGAAAGATCTCGTCAAGGATCCAGGACTTGGTAACCGCATCGTTCCGATTATTCCTGATGAAGCACGCACATTCGGCCTTGATTCACTCTTCCCATCACTGAAGATTTACTCACCACATGGACAGCAATACATGGCTGTCGATCGCGATCTGATGTTGTCCTATAAGGAATCAACATCGGGTGTGATTTTGCACGAAGGTATCAACGAAGCAGGATCTGTTGCATCCTTTACTGCGGTTGGCTCTTCATACTCCACACATAACGAACCAATGATTCCTATCTACATCTTCTACTCAATGTTCGGATTCCAGCGCACAGGAGATGCTTTCTGGGCTGCTGCTGATCAATTGGTGCGAGGCTTTGTTCTCGGCGCGACTGCGGGACGCACAACGCTCAATGGCGAAGGTCTGCAACACGAAGATGGCCATTCACACCTACTTGCTGCAACCAACCCGGCAGTTGTTGCCTACGACCCAGCATTTGCCTACGAAGTTGGACATATCTTTAAAGATGGTCTGCGCCGTATGTATGGTGAGAACAGCGAAAATATTTACTATTACATGACCGTATACAACGAGCCATATATGCAGCCTGCTGAACCAGATAACTTGGATATCGATGGACTACTTAAGGGAATCTATCTCTACTCTGGTGCAACACGTCAGCGCAAGAAGAATGCACAACTACTTGCATCAGGTGTGGGCGTTAACTGGGCACTGAAGGCGCAGAAGCTCCTCGCTGAAGATTGGGGCGTAGCAGCTTCTGTCTGGTCAGTTACTTCATGGAATGAACTTCGTCGCGATGGTCTGGAAGTAGATCGTCATAACATGCTCAATCCAAAGAATAAGAAGGTTGCCTATGTTGCTGACAAGCTACGCGGCACAGACGGACCTGTCATCGCAGTCTCAGACTTTATGCGCGCAGTGCAAGATCAAATCTCTCCGTGGGTACCCAATGCATTTGTCTCACTTGGAACAGATGGCTTTGGACTTTCCGATACTCGCGGAGCGCTTCGTCGCCACTTCAAGGTTGATGCAGAATCAATCACAGTTGCAACGCTCGCAGAGCTTGCAAAGGCTGGCGAAGTCAAAGAATCTGTAGTTCAAGAAGCGATTGATAAGTACCGTATCTTCGATGTGCGTTCAGCAGATGCTGGCAACACCGAAGGTTCGGGCTGAAAAACTTATTAGCTAGGGCTACTTCTTCACTTTACGATCTTCTTGAATCGCGTTGACGAAGAATACTGTCGCCACAAGTAGCGCAGCTGGAATCATCATCGCCAGTGCAATCGAACCGGTGAATTGAATAGTCCATGCCACAATCCACTTGAGGCAGAATGTCAGAACTGAGTTAACAGCCCCAAATTGTCCAACCACAACGGCACTTGGCTGTGTAGATCTGCGATTGGCTGCTGCAAAGAATGATGGCCCAAGGAAGGAAGAGCCCAGGCCACCTAAGGTAAAGCCCAGTAAGAATAAGCAGTAAGACCACCACTGAGCACTGGCAGGTAGGTGGGTTGCGATGATGATGGAACTTCCAAAACCAATTCCAGCGAAGAGCGCAGCTCTGCGTACCCAGATATAGAGCGCATCACGCTTCTCTAAACGTTGCACAATCACCAGACGACCAAAGATCATCGCTGCCGTGAAGACGATGTAAGGGCCAGCAGCAACTCCAGGAGAGATTGCTAATCGATCTTTGGTAAAGATCGTTCCCCAGTCCCCCACTGCAAACTCAAGATAAATCGCACACGCCATACCTAAACTCACAGGCCAATCAATATGAAACGATGTAAAAATCTCTGTGACGCTGAAATGTTGTTCAGAATCTTGATTTGCATTGAGTAACACTGGATGCAGACTCGAGATAATTCCAATCATGAGGATTGCCGTGATAATACAGATGGTATCTATCTGTGCCACTAAGGAGATGTGACCTACAAGGAATCCAGAAATAATTGCTGATGCCAACGCACCGAAGCTCCAAAAACCTGCAGCAGATGTGATGAGGTTCTTTCCACTTCTCTCTAAAAAGTGGAAAGCCTGGCTGTTGATACTCACATGTACGGCAGTAATTCCAAATCCGAAGGTAATATTAAAGATAAGAAAGAGCAGAGTCGAATGTGTGTGCACCACGGCAGCAAGAGAAATCAGCAGAATTAATATTGCAGCCACAGTGACTCGCTTTGCGCCAAAGCGATGAATGATATGACCGACTGTGAGCAGCCCTAAAAATGCACCGATGGATCCAGTACTAATGAGTGAACCAAAAGCTCCATTGTTAAGGCCAAGTTGCGCCTTCACCTCCGGAAAACGCGGAACCCACGCCATAATCGAGAAGCCAAAGAGGAAGAAGACTGTATGAAGTGATTTCTGCTCTCGCGCAGCTGCAATCGAACTTTGTGCCATTAAAAGAGTGCATTCGCAAGCTGTGCACGGGCTTTAATGACTCGTGGATCTGCTTGGTCAACGAGAGCGAAAAGCTCAAGTAAGCGATCTTTTACTTTCTTCTGTTCATCACCATGAAGTGCAATCAGTAAGCGCAGAAGTCGATCAAAGGCTGGCTCGAGATATCCGCTCATGACCTCAACATCGGCACATTGAATCTGTAACTCAATATCATCGGGGCGCTTAATGGCATCTTCCATCACTTGTGCAGCATCGACACCATGTGTGCGAGCCAATAATTGCACTTGGGCAAGACCTAACTTGGCATACGCATCCGTTGGTTTACGTGCAATCAAACGCTTATAGGCCGCTTCAGCAGCTGGGTAATCACCTTGATCAAGTGCTGCGAGTGCTTCATCTTCTTCAGGTTCGGTCTCTTCAACTGGTTCTTCCCCAACACCTTGTTGAGCCGCCAACGTCAGAATCTTTGCGATGACTTCACGAAGTTGTTCCTCACTCAGTGGTTGTTCGAGAAAGGGAACCGCTTGTCCTCCAATAAATACCACTCCATAAGGAATTGTGCGTGCTTGCAACGCTTGCGCAACAGGAGCCTGTTCATCGGCATTGACGTGAGCAAGTATCCATTTTTCACCGCCCGCACTCTCTAACTTTCCGAGCGTGCGCAGTAATTCAACGGATTCAGCAGAACGTGGCGACCAACATAAAACGATAACTGGCTTTGACTTTGAAAGAGGAAGAATTTCCGCCTGCAAATTGAGCGGTGTAACTTCGATACCAGAAATCGGTGAAGTCAGATCAGGTGCTGGTTTTCCAAGCGAGCTGAGATCTACTGCTTGAGAGAAGTTTGGTGGCAAACTCATGAGATATTTACTCGCTCCTTAGTTTGTAATCGTTATTAAGAATTATTGAATCACGCCATCTTTACGTACATCGACTCCTGAATCACGACGGAATGGCAAGAGTTCTGCAATATAAGACTTCGCGGCAAACTCTAGTCCAACATCGTGCCCTGCTCGCTCGCTCAAATACCAGCGATGTTCAAGGGTTTCGTGGAAAAATTGAGCAAGTTCAATGCGCCCTTCGAGTTCTGGTGGAATAAGACTGACTGTTGTCTTAAATACCTCATCCAACCAACGTCGCGCAGAGTCGTACATCGGAGGTTTAGGAGATTTTTCGCGACCTCTAAATCGATCAAAGGATGCAAGTAATCTCTTGGCTTGCAGCTCCTCTGTTTCAAGACCCATCAATTCTCGCAATCGGTTCTTGTGATACCCCGCTGCCACAAGCTTTGGTTGGAAGACTAACTTTCCACCGTTCTCGCCCTCATCCATCGATACAGATACTTCTTCGACAGCAAAACCAAGGTCATGTAATTGGCGCATCGCGCGCTCGACCGCATGGCGATCTGTGGGATCCAAAACTTGGCGATCTTTCAGCGCCGACCACAAACGGTGATATCGCTTAATCAGCGCGGTACTTGCGCGAATCGGATCAAGTCCTGGGTAGAGAACACCGGATAATTGGAGATCTTCTAGTTCAGCTGCAACGTTAAAGTGTGCAATCTCTAAATCATGTTCGCGTTGGCCAACAGAGAGTGATTTTTGAAATTCTCCAGTTTCAGCATCGACAAGATATGCGGCATACCCTTCGGCATCGCGGCGAAAGAGCGTGTTGGAGAGAGAACAGTCGCCCCACCAGAAACCGAGTAAATGTAGGCGAACAAGTAACAAGGCAAGGGCATTAGCCATCAGTAAGACATCTTCAGCTGTTACCTGTTTATCACTCAAGACAACGCGAAATGGAAGTGAGTACGGCAAGAAGCGAGTGACAAGAGCGCACGGAAGTTCTTCACCACTCTTATCTGTGCGACCTTCAATTACTGCAATGGATTGCACGCTCGGTGAATCGAGTTGCTTGAGTTCGCGCAAGATTTTATATTCACGATTTGCGAACTCAGAGACAGTCTCTTTCACTGCATACACTTCAGAATCCGGATCATCGGTTGAACGCACGAGGCGAACGATGTGGCGCGAAATTCCGCGCTTCTCGGCAAGATGTGGATCTTCTGGCCACTCCTCAAGTGGGATGTTCCAGGGCAGGCCGGTAACGGCTGCGATTTCCTCGCCGAGCCCAGTAATCCGTAGCGCCATGGGGGTTATTCTCTCGTACGCTTTACAATAAATCATGGCTATTTCAGAGCGCATGAAGAGAAAACCAAAAGAACCACGTATTCGCCCTGATTTTGGGGATGCAGGTGATCCAATCGACAGAGGACACCCCTTCTACTTTGGTTTTGTGGCAACTATCGGAGCGCTCAGCGCATTTGTTCTGATGCGAGCGTTGGCAAGTGCAAGTCAAGTATTTGTATTAATCCTTGTCGCACTCTTCCTTGCCGCAGGGCTCAACCCTGCAGTTGAAGCAATTCGCCGACGTGGCTTATCGCGCGGTGCATCAGTGGCCATCATCTTTGCTCTCGTTATCTTCATGGTTGGAATCTTTGCAGCTCTGGTTGTACCTCCACTTATTTCTCAGGGCACACACCTCATTCAGATTGCTCCCAATCTTCTTGATGATCTCAAGAAGAATTCAACAATCTCAAATCTCAATGATCACTACGGCATTATCGATACTTTGCAGAAGCGACTTCAGGCAGTGACCTCCAATGGAACGTTGTTGATCACTGCATTTGGCGGAGTTATCGGGGTGGGTAAGAGCGTTCTCTCGGGAACATTCACCGCACTAACAATTCTTATCTTGACTCTCTATTTCATCACATCTCTTCCTCAAGCAGTCGAACTTGGGCTCAAGTTAGTTCCTGCTAGTCGCCGTAATCGTGTCGCGCTCTTAACCGAAGCCATCATCTCTCGCGTCGGTACCTTCGTCGGAAGCCAGATCATCGTTTCGGCGCTTGCTGCTGTCTTTATCGCAATCTTCTCTGCAATTTTAGGACTCCCATCACCAATCGCTATCGGAATCATCGTCTTTGTCTGCGGCTTAGTTCCTTTGATTGGGCACTTCCTTGGCTGCGGAATCGTCACCATCATTGCTCTTACGCAGTCAGTATCTATCGGGCTCATCGCCTTTGTTGGCTATGTCGTCTACGTTCAAGTTGAGAACTACCTAGTGCATCCACGCATTATGAAACGTAACCTGGCAGTTCCTGGTGCAGTCACAATTATTTCAGCGCTGATCGGAACATCACTTCTCGGTCTAGTCGGTGGGCTACTTGCAGTTCCAGTAGCTGCGTCAATCATTTTAATTCTCGAAGAAGTGGTTATTCCTCGCTCAGAGAAGTCTTAAATCTCAGTTGGTAACGGCAAACGTTGCGGTGCAACTATGCGCGTAATTTCAGATAAGACTCGGTGCACAGAAGGCTCTCCTACCCACAAATGCTTTGCACCATCTACTGGAACCACATCAATCTGTGGAATTACTGCAAAGCGGACCTTTGCCTGATCAGGCTTGAGATAGTCATCAAATTCTGGAATCAACGCTGTGATAGGTCTGCCATCTTTCGCCCAGAATTCAAGATCGCCATCGACAATATCGAGAAGAGTTGGACTTAAGAGAATGAGACCTTTGACGCGGACATCACGCGCATGGCTAATTGCAATACTTGTACCAAATGACCAACCAACAACCCACACCTCGTGTAACTGTAAAGTCTCAAAGCAGTAACGGATCATCGCTTCGACATCATATTTTTCTGCGCGGCCATTGTCGTAACTACCCGTGCTTGTGCCAGCTTCACTTGTGGTACCGCGAGTATTGAAACGAACAACGGTAATTCCAGCCATGGCAGGAAGTCGATTGGCCGCCTTCTTATAGATATGGCTATCCATCATTCCCCCACCCGTTGGATTGGGGTGGCAGCACAATATGGCAGAGGTTGGGTTATCAATCGGTGCGCTGACTTCGCCGATGAGAGTCTGACCATCTTCGGTGGTAACAGTGAATGGCGTGCGGATGCCGGCAAAAATTGTGCTGGGGCGTATTGGTTCGGCCATAGTTGCAGTCTAGTCTTTGCTTATGGTTCTTTCAGACACATCAACATTTACATCTCACAATCCGGTCACTGACGAGGTAATTACTTCTCATAAAATCTTTAGTGAAACAGCTGTACATGCCGCGGTCGATCGCGCACGCACTGCATCGCAAGAATGGCGCGAGCTCGGCTTTCGTGGACGTCGCAAAGTGTTACTCAAGTGGAGCACTGACATCCTGCTGAATATCGATTCACTGACTGACGTTGTCTCACTTGAAACTGGAAAGCCAACGAGTGATGCAAAGCTCGAGATATCACTTGCTGCAGGTCATATCGCGTGGGCTGCCCGTCACGCTGAATCCGTTATGCGCACATCGCACCGTTCTCCTGGATTATTAATGGCAAATATGTCAGCAACTGTCGAACGCTCACCTGTGGGCGTTGTTGGCGTTATCGGTCCTTGGAATTACCCCGTTTTTACACCCCTTGGTTCGATTGCATATGCACTCGCTGCCGGAAATACCGTCGTCTTTAAGCCAAGTGAATACACACCAGGTGTCGGTGAATACCTGGCGCAATCATTTATCGATTCATGTCTGCTTGCCGATGTCTTTATCTGCGTTACAGGACTTGGCGAAACCGGAAAATTCCTCTGCGAAAGTGGAGTCGATAAGTTAGCTTTCACGGGTTCAACACGAACCGCCAAAATTGTGGCTGCCACATGCGCAGCTCACATGACGCCCGTAGTGCTTGAATGCGGCGGCAAAGATCCCGTCATCGTCGCTCACGATGCTGATATCAAACGCGCTGCCGATGCCACTGTCTGGTCAGCTTTTTCTAATGCAGGTCAGACATGTATTGGCGCTGAGCGCGTCTATGTCGATGAACGCGTTGCAGATAAATTCATTGCGAAGGTACTTGAGATTGCGAGTGATATTCATCCAGGCGCGCCGGGCCACGGTAAGTACGGCCCCACCACAATGCCTAAGCAGATTCCTATTATTCAAAGCCATATTGATGATGCCATCGCTCGTGGCGCAAAGGTCATGATGGGTGGCTCTGATTCAGTAAAGGCGCCATTTGTGGAACCAGTCATCCTCTGCGATGTCCCTGAGGACTCGATTGCAATGACAGAAGAAACATTTGGACCGACAATTGCAATTAATCGCGTGAAGAATATGGCTGAAGCAATCCAGCTCTCCAATGCAACGCGTTACGGGCTAGGTGCTTCAGTATGGTCAAAGCGACGTGGAAAGCAGATTGCATCGCAATTACATACGGGAATGGTTGCAATTAATTCCGTGGTTTCGTTTGCATCAGTTGATTCTGTTCCCTTTGGCGGCGTCAAAGATAGTGGTTACGGTCGTATCCATGGACCCGAAGGGCTCTTGGAATTTACCTACCCACGCACCGTTGTTCGTGCGCGCTTTCAATTACCAATCGCATTTACAAGTTTTAGCCGCACAGCTGGCAACGATAAATTAATTGTTGCAGTAACGAAGTTACTGAAAGGTCGCTTTAGCTAGTTAATAACGGGGCGCATTACGTGTGCGCTCAGTGCGTGGGCCACGATTATTGCGTTTAGTCCAGCACGCGTTATGCCAGTGGCGACGATTATCTTCATCGCCATCAAGCCATGCAACGGTATGCGGTGTGGCCATAGGAATAACTTGATCGCATCCAGGACAGCGATATGGTTTATTTGCAGCAGAGCCAGTTAATTTACGAACAGTCCATAAACCATTCTCATCTTCTTCAAAACTTTGATTAGAAGGATTCAGTGGTCGCTCTTCATCATTATCTTTAGGCCTACGATTTTTGGGATAATTCTTACGCGGGCTCATGGCGCTATTTTCTCGCACTTTCTGCCGGTAGGTGACAAGATGACCATATGAGTAAGGTCATCAGCGTTGCGGGGCTACGCAAGAGTTATGGCTCAAATTCGGCAGTCGATGGCCTGGATTTAGAGATTGAGCAAGGCGAGATCTTTGCACTCCTTGGTCCCAATGGCGCTGGAAAGACCACGACCGTCGAGATTCTCGAAGGTTTCCGCGACCGAGATGCAGGCCAAGTTCGCGTACTGGACTTTGATCCTGCAACAAAGGGCAGCGCTGGCCAGCAATGGCGCGATCGCATCGGGATCGTCCTGCAATCAACGCAAGATGCCGGCGACTTGAGCGTTTATGAATCAGTCTCACACTTTGCAACATATTACGAAAATCCCAAAGATCCGAGCGAGGTTATTGAACTTGTCGGACTCACAGATAAATCTGATGCACTGGCCCGCACACTCTCTGGTGGTCAACGTCGCAGACTCGATGTTGCACTTGGAATCATCGGAAACCCCGAGCTGCTCTTTCTCGATGAACCCACAACTGGCTTTGATCCCGAAGCTCGTCGAGCATTTTGGCAGTTGATTCGCAAACTTCGCGATGAAGGCGCAACAATCTTGTTGACTACGCACTACCTTGATGAAGCTGAAGCACTTGCTGATCGCGTTGCCGTGATTAATCGCGGGCGCATCATTGAAATCTCTACCCCTGATCAATTAGGCGGTCGTGCGACTTCACTTGCAACCGTTTCTTGGCGTGATGGTGTTGAGCTGCGAGAAGAGAAATCTGCCAATCCAACAGCGCTTGTCGCACAACTTTCCCAACAATTCGGTGGCGAAGTTCCCGAACTCAATGTGCGCAGAGCATCTCTTGAAGATATCTACCTCGAGATGATTGGGGGCAGCCATGAGTAGACCAACGGCTCTCTCGATTGGAATTCAGCGCGGTCGCCTTGAAATTAAACAATTTATGCGACAACGCGAATCCGTTGTCTTCACCTTGCTCTTTCCGCTTATCTTGCTGGCAATCTTTGGATCTGTCTTTTCAAACTCGATTGCCAAAGGTGTGACCTTTAGCCAGTACTTTGTTGCCGGCATGATTGCTTCGGGCATGGTCAATACCGGTTTCCAACAACTTGCCATCATGATTCCCTTAGAGCGAGACTTTGGAACTCTCAAACGCTTGCGGGGCACTCCGATGCCGGCTAGCAGTTACTTCATCGGCAAGGCGATACTCGTAACGCTCAGCATGATTGTCCAAGTTTTCTTGCTCCTTGCCGCAGGTGTGATTTTCTTCGGCGTTAATCTACCTACAACAGCACATAAATGGCTTCTGCTTGCAGCGCTATTGATTCTCGGTAGCGCCTGTTCGACCGTTCTTGGAATTGCATTCTCCAATGTTCCCAAGAGTGGGCGTGGTGCTTCAGCAGTAGTTTCACCTGTCGTCATTGTTCTGCAATTCTTTAGCGGCGTCTTCTTCGTCTTTACTCAACTCCCCCACTGGATGCAATCTGTTGCCGCAATATTTCCATTGAAGTGGATGACACAAGGTACGCGATCAGTCTTTCTTCCAGATTCATTTGCTGCGCGTGAAGTTGCCGGCAATTGGGAAACTGGACGCACCTTTGCCATTATTGGCGCATGGCTCGTCATCGGACTCTTCTGGGCGATTCGCAGCTTCAAGTGGGCGCGCGATTGAAGAAAGGTGCACT
>Ga0194045_1000748_pt1 | contig 10702 bp, 9 predicted proteins | sample JunL6211m_MetaG_FD_161686 | JGI IMG/M metagenome (GOLD analysis project Ga0194045, IMG submission 161686) | Anoxic zone freshwater microbial communities from boreal shield lake in IISD Experimental Lakes Area, Ontario, Canada - Jun2016-L626-11m | ecosystem: Environmental > Aquatic > Freshwater >...
ACCTGCTTAGAGACGTAACCGACTTGCATTCGGCTGCCATTGACAATGACACGTTTGGCGAACTCAGAATTGGTGCTGGAACAAATGCATTGACCGGTATTTTGCCGGACATTTTGGCTGGTATGGTACGTCAATACCCTCGTATAAAGGTCTACATCAAGCCCGGGTACTCAGCAGATTTATACCCATCAGTTGAGTCTGGAGAACTAGATGCAGCAATTGTTCTGGAAGCCCCATTTGGACTTTCTAAAAGGGTGGATTGGCTGCTACTGCGTGAAGAACCTTTAGTGGTATTGGCACCCAAGACCATGAAAGGTCGTGATCCACACGATCTTTTGGCCACTGAGCCATTCATACGGTATGACCGTAACCAATGGGGTGGACATCAAGCAGATCGGTATCTTAGGATGGTTGGGATCGTCCCCCAAGAGCGCTTTGAAATGAACGCACTCAACGCCATAGCAGTGATGGTAGATCGCGGGTTGGGTGTTTCCCTTGTGCCCGATTGGGTACGGCCGTGGCCGGAAGGTCTAAACCTCATAAAACTTCTGCTACCGGAGCCCTTCGATCCAAGGCGTATTGGGGTTCTATGGTCGCGTTCCACCATCCGAATTCGGCTAGTCAAAGCCTTCCTGCGAGAAGCTCAGAATGTCACTTTGCGTCAAAAGTAATTTACCGTTCAACTGCACCCATGCTCTAAAGGCTTGGTGCCAATTGCATCCAAGTGAGGCGCCAACTGCCGTCTGCTCGTCCACCAGCCGAAAAGTAAGGTTCAAAGATGATTGCCGATCGTTTGGCGAGATGCAGACGAATCTTCGGTGGGTTGTCGACATCGGTACTTTCCAATATCTCCAAAACTTCGCTTTTAGAATCTACTGGAAGTTGGATCGACTCTACGCTCTTATATCCATCAATAAGATCTGTCGAAAAAACCAGCGGTCCCCGTGAAATCGCACAGTAATTAACTCGCATCACCTCTTGACAAACTGCCTTCCCATCTGGCGCTTTAGATTCTTGCAGGCTGAAGCTCGAACGCCGATGAAGTGCTGGCTTCATCGGAAAATTTAAAACAATGACGTCACCAGTCCGCCAAAGTCGATCTATCGTAAAGTAAGTCCCCGGGATGACATGGCCAGGAAAATTGATTGAATTGACATGGACACTTGCGCCGTGCGCCCATGACGGAATTCGTACACAAAGCATGAATGTCGCCGCTAGGGCTGGATCTACCGTAATTTGAACGTGACCGTCATAGGGATAGGAGGTGTCTTGCTGAAAATTTACGGCTCCAGCACCTCCCAACCAAAACGAGGCCTTACTAGGTCCGTATAAATTAACAGTCAGCGTACTTTCATCGGTCTGCGTATACGCAGCGCCAGGCAACTCTTCCAATGCCATAGCTCCACTTGACTTGCAGCAACGCCAATACGTGGTGTAGGTACGCTGGCCATTAGGGAATGAGTAATAACACCAGTCCTCTCCATTCGGGTCCATAGCACCAAGCAAGTCGTTATATGCAGAACACTCGATTTCTTCCGCGTACTTGGCATCGCCAGTGATCAAGTGCAACTCCCGATTTAGCTGGATCCAGGCAAGGACAGAGCAGGTTTCCACATATCCAGTAGGACTGAAAAAACTATGATGATTAAATATCTCTCGTGAACGCAGTCCTACCCCACCCCAAGGACCTCCACCAAGTGTCAGGTGATGCAGGCGAATACTTGTCCACATATTCAGTACGGCCTGCAAGTATCGGGGATCGCCGGTTGCTTTGTGGAGTTTGGCCAAACCGACAAGATTCCAGCAGAGTTGGTAGGCTTTGCCCGCTGATATTTCAGAGGCATCCGCTCCGCCCAAGAACTTACGCAACAATTCCAACTCTGGCCGCTGATCGGCTTGACGCAAAATTAGTTCAGCAAGTGCCAGATACCTAGGGTCGTTTGTTTCTATGAACAATTCTACTGCGGCGTCAAGCAATACTGTGGCCGAAAGTCCGTGGTGATTCCCAAGATCGGTGATATTGATATCTTCCTCATTCAGAATAGTCCAACATAAGTCGGCGATCTTGCAGGCTGCCAAAAGATAGCTTGGTCGAGCAAAGTTTCTGTGTACTTCAAGCAATCCCAAGAGCATATAGCTATGGACCCATATATCCCAAGTTCGCTTTGCTGGAGCGCCATCCCAGGTCACTGGACCAGGTAACGATTTACAGGTAAAACGACGCTCTGGCACATAGGTTCCCAAGTAGCCGTCACTACTTTGCATGCTGACCAAGTAGTCCGCTACGGCCTGCACTGTCTCAGATAGAGACTCATCTGCGCTTCTCTTCGCCGCACGAGACGCTGCATAAAGCCATTTTCCGGCATGCTCACCATACCAATCGCCTTCCAAATTGCGACTTACTGCCTCAGGTCCAAACATTGTTATTGCTGGGCTTTGGACGCCAATAATGAATTTGGACAATCTACCATTTTTACTTGCAATGAGCGCCTGTCCAAGTAACCCGCTGAGCACGATAAGGGGAACTTCACGCATCGATGACACACCTGAAACCAATAGTGCCTGACCGGTCTTTGCAGGGGGACATCAACAAATACTTCCCATGCTGATCAAGGCGATAGGCTTGTGGGAAATACCAGTGTGATGTTTGCGCCTGGAAGCTGCTTCCACCACGAAGGACGGCGGCGCGGGTATGGTCATCGCGGTATTCATCAGTCCACTGCCAGACGTTACCGATTAGGTCCAGAACCCCAAATTGGCTGGCACCTTGAGGATGCGACTGGACGTCATCGGGTGGTCGTAAGGTTCGGCTACGGTTTACTTGTGGAACGACATCCTCCCTCCATGCGTCGCCCCATGGGTAATTCCGACCATCCGAACCTTGAGCAGCATATTGCCATTCCCACTCATGCGGCAGTCGTTTGCCCGCCCATTTCGCATAGGCGCGAGCATCCTCAATACCAACCCAGGTAACCGGTTTGTTATCCCACCCCTCACGCGGCGCACCATTGATCCAGTCGCGCAAAAAATTATGTCGATCAGTCGGCTGGTAATTCGAAGAACCCATGAAGACTTTGTACTGCGCGTTAGTCACCGGAGTCTGGTCAATGAAAAACGAACTCAATTGCAAACGCCTACGGTGACTGCGTCGCGCACAATTCTCCCAGGGATATTGAAAGTCGACGCCCTCCCAAGTTTGACCTTCTATTTCAATACCACTGACGACAAAATCAAAGTCCCCGGGCGGAATCCGAAGCATGCCTGAGGGTGGCGAGTTAGCGACTGTCGTGCGTTCGATGGGCACCAGGTGCTGCACCAGGGATTGCCAGACAGAGGACATGCTACGAAGTGGGATCGAAGCGAATTGGGCGGCGCGCTCCTGATATGCAATTAATCCGGGAAACACGACACCAGTCGCTATGCGCAAAACTGCGCCGTAACCCATAGACTCCAGCTTGAGGCTGATCACAGCATCTCCTGCAACATCGATTCGAGCTTGTAATTTGACTCCACTCCAAACGTCAAAATACTCCGCTCCGGTTTCATGCGGTAGCGTCAACTGTTCACCGTCAATATCATATTCATTTCGATTGACAATAGTCCACAACTGGCATTGATCAGAAGGAAAATAACTTGCGAATACTCCGTTTTGTAAGCATTTAAAGTAAGGGCGCCATTCAAGACTTACCAGGAAAGAGGCAAATTGCCGCTGTAATGCGGCGATGCGTTTCAGGCTCTGAGCATCCCGTGGTGTCAGCTGATTCCATATCCCCCAGACGTTTTCCCAAGCGTTATAGCCAATACCATTGAAAAACATAAATTGAAAATCATTGGTGCGATCGCGACTCCAGCGATTTTCAACATTAATCATGTGGCGAGGTTCCAACCATTTGAACTTGGCAACGCTAGGGATAACGTCGGTTGGCACTTTCTTACCCCAGCTCTGAACGTTCCAAATCAACGCCTCCTCTGCGGAAATTGTCGACTCTGGCTGCAGTACCACCGGACAACCAATTTCTTCACAGGCATCGAAAAAGGCACGTGGCATACCGTTGTAGGTGTCACCGTTGATGCCATCGGCACCTACTATCTTAAGGATTTCAGCGATGGCATGCCAATCTTTTAGTCCAAGGTCGCGGGTCCCCTTGTCCCACGGTTTAGTGGGCAAGAAAACACGCACGCCACGTTTATGAAAAGCTTCAATTGCTTCACGCAGGCCTGCAAGGCCGCCGGGCATGTCATGCGCAAGATCGGTTTGATTTCGGTCATCAATACCGATATTGGGATAAACGTACCAGATCAATACACTGTCAATGCCACCGAACCGTAACTCAAGGTCATCCAAATAGCGGTCGACGGTGTATTTTCCAGATACCGGATCATAGAAATAGCGATCTTCCACCATCATTTGTGCATGCACAAAATTTGATTGTGCCCACTGTAAAGCAGGTCGACGGTAGTTGCTGTCATCGTAGCCTATACGAGTCAGGTGTTCAGATCGCCAGTCACGCAGTTCCTGAATCCAGTCATCTGCGGTCCCGACCACGTCCATTTTCCAATGCCCAATTTCAGCGAATGGCCAACCCGGCGACTTACCGGGTGCTGGCAAGTACCGACCCGTAGTGACATGAGAAAATTTATATTCTGTTTTTACCTCTTCAAGGCGATGAAAATTATCGTCCTGTTTCATCTTTGGGAGATTGAGTTAGGCTGATGCATAAGGATTTCCGTAGTGTGAGATCGATTTGAATTATGGACTAAGGGTCAGGTAGACGCGTCTATAAAACGGAATTTGTAATTTGGGCAACTCAATATCGGCATTACCCGGTAAATGTTGGAGTAACAATATCGCCACCAGAGATTGTTTTGGGTCTATCATGAAGTAAGTTGAGCCGGCGCCTGACCAACCGAAAGAGCCAACTGATCCGGGACGCCGCTGAGGGTGCCCATCAAGCAACACCCATCCACCTAACCCATGGCCTTCGCCCGGTCCAGATTCCGTAGTCTTTAGGCCACCACCCGGATTCGATTGAATCAGCTGATTGGATAGCATTGTTTGTACTGATTTAGCACTGAGCACGACAACGCCTTCCAATTGTCCTCCCTGGAGCAGCATCTGGCAGAACCGCAAAAAGTCGCTTGCCGTAGAGTAAGCACCTCCTGCGGCACTGACATAAGGATTGAGCATGGTACCTGGCCTAACGGCGGAAGGACCTGCAGCTGATACCAAATGTCCATTTGGTCCGATTGTTGTAATGTCAACAATCCTTGAGCGCTTGGCAACCGTTACCCAAAAACCAGTATCTGACATTTTCAGTGGCGTGAAGATTCTCTCCTGCATAAACACATCTAGCGTCAAACCACTGACTACCTCAATCAGTCGTCCGAGCACTTCGTAGTTAACACCATCATAGAGAAAACGTGTACCCGGCTCACTCTGCAAAGGCGAGCGTGCTACTCGTTCGGCAAAGTCACGCAGATCTGTTGATCTGTGAAGCTCCTCTCGTTCCAGTAATTTCGATGCCTCTTTTATACCTATACCACCCGTGGAGAAACCTGCGGTATGCGTTAGCAATTGCCGGGCAGTTATCGGTCGTTGGGCAGGTTTTAATTGTGGAAAATCGGCGGACCCGCCGACGAATACCTGCATCGACGAAAACTCCGGGAGATACAGCGACACTGGTGCGTCAAGATTTAGTTTTCCATCGTCGACTAAGACCAAAGCTGCTGCTGCTGCAAGACTTTTGGTCATCGAGTAAACACGAAAAATCGCGTCGTTCGACATTGCTGAATGCCGCATTAAGTCCTGGTAACCAAAACTTTGAAAATCAACGATCTGCCCATTTTGGGCGACTAAAGCCACAGCACCAAGATAGCCCTTATCTTGCGTGGCTTCTGACAGAAGTGTCTGATAAGTATCTTTATTCGGTTGCGTTAGCGCTTTACTTTCATTGTGAAAATTGCCCTCCACGGATGCATCTTGTGCATACAGGACGGATATACCCAAAAAAACCGAGAATATGATACCCCGACCAATTATCAGCCCTGAAAACAGGCGCATATAACCTAATTGCCTAGAACTTAATTTCGTGAGAAATTGAAATTACACGACCACGCCCAGCAAAGAAATTCTTAAAACCTGGCAACTGTGACCAACTCAATATGTATTGCCTATTTTCAAGGTTTTCCACACCTAGTGAGAGACGACCATATCTTCCAAAATCATAATTAGATCCTAAGTCAAAAAGAGTATAGCCCGTTGTATGTTCCTCGTTGTTTCGTCCGACATTAAGGTCACGCGAAAATAATCGCGTCGCACCAAGCGTTATTTCAGATTTGTCCACCGGCTTCCAAGTTACCGAGAGACCAAACTTATCAGGGTTGATGTCAAGCACACCCATCTCTTTATCCAGTGATCCACCACTAGAGCTGTAGGACGTTTTGCCTCTAATTTGTGAGTAGAGAGCGCTTGCTTTCCATTGCTTGTTGAAGTTAACACCGCCAGAAAATTCAAAGCCGGTAATGTCTACCGGTGCCCGATTTAGCACAAAGTCATTTGTCACAGGACTAATGGACAAACTTGCACCAAGATCGGACTTAGAGTGGTAGCTCGAAGCGCCCAGACTACCCATAGAGCCACGCCAATTAAAGCCAATCTCAGTGTTATCAACTACGACCGCTTCTAGTCCATCGACATCGACTATTTTAACATTAGGTCGATTTATATTCCTAAGCGCAATGCCGACATTGGGAAGCGTGAAGCCCTTGCCGTAGGAAGCAAAAACTGACCAACCTTGCGGTAGGCGCAATATAGCGCCAATGTTGGGTAAGTCAGCCGTGTAATCGCGGGTACCACCTTCGACAAGAGAACGGTTATTTGCCCAAACCGTGGTAAAGGTATCAACCAAGAGCTGACCCCCTTCTTTGCGATACCCACCGCTTAGCGTCAGCATCCCTATGTCGTAAGAAAGCTGTAGGTAAGGCGCGACACTGCTGTACTTCACGGGTGGCGCCCAGGTTCGATTGGTAAGTGCAAGTCGCTGCTCTGCAGTGTCTTGCACTAAATCAAGACCAGTACGTAGTTCCATCCCATTAATTCCCATAATATCTTGGCGAGTCCAGGATGTACGGAGCCCCTTTTTTCTGGAGTCAATTTCCGACTGCTCAATAAGAGTGCCTATAGGGGCAAACAACGGATCCTGCTTAGCCGGACTATCTAGTTCAGCTACAAACCGCATAGCTTGATCTGCAAGATACGCATCGGCGGTTAACGTTCCACCGATAAATTCGTCATTTTTATAGGATAAGTTGACCTGCTTGAAGTCATTGAATTCAGTTTTCGCTCCAAGAGGTTGGCCGCGCTGTGATGTATTGGTTTCGCCTGTATCTCGATCACCATCAAGTGCCATGTAGTTCCCTTTACCCAGGATCTTGAAGCTACTAGCAGTGAGTTGCAAACGCTGCTCCTTGTTCGCACCAAAATTGAAACCGCCTTTCGCAAAGTAGTTATTAGCGGTTGAGTCTAATACTGAACCACTGGAATTCATTCCTTGACGACGCCCGTTGGCGTCATAACTCATTCCTCGCTCAATTTGCGAAATACCAACCAAAAGGTCATAAGTATCATCTTTGTGGGCATAGTTAAGGCCCAATTTCCAACCTGCGCTGTCATCTTGAAATTGTGTGGTGTAGCGAGAAACCAGAGTGAACTCATCTCCCATTTTAGTTGGTACTTTAGATATGTAATTAATGATCCCGCCAGCCGCACCGATACCCTCTGAAGCGGATGGGCCGTTGATAACCTCAATACGACCAACAAGCCCCATGTCAGTGAAACTGGCGCTACGACTACCCTCGCGTAAGGGCGATCCCTGTGGCACACCATCAAGAAGACGCAATGCAACGCGTCCCCGCAGATTTTCACCGGCATTGGCCATCGCCTGCGAGGACTCAGCATATCCTGGTACAGTTCTCGCCAGCACTGAAGTGGCATCATCAGTTAGTGCAAGCGTGTGTGCAAGTTCATCTTTGGAAACAACGTTTACTGCACCTGGAATCTTGTCTACAGACTTGGCGCTTCGGGTCCCGGTGGTAATTGTCACCGCAGGTAGTTGAACGTCATCGGCTTTGACCTCCTCACCAATTTTACTGAGGACCGGTGTAATGTTAGATTGTGCGTACGCTTGCCCGATAGCAGCAGCCAATACAATCAATGCGAATGGGGATTGAATTTGTCTCATTTTTTTCTCGCGTAAATGTGGATGTTCCAACAAGTGCCGACTGGCTTTACGCGGTGCAGTTTGTATTAGTTTTTTACAAACAAAAACCATGCAAAGGAATATTCAAACGATACTTTTTATTTCTTTAACCCACTTCGCAACTGCAGCTGTACGCGGCAATTGAATGCGGTCTACCTGGGGGGCTAAGGCAATAATTCCTAAGATATGAACTATTTGGATGTGGTGTCACCTAACTAGCGAAAGCATCAACCAGCTATGTAACTATGCAGTTGTTCAATGATGGTTTTTTGATGAGCGATCATTTCCCTGACCACGTCACCGATCGAAATCAGTCCCACTACAAGTTGATGTTCCATTATGGGAAGATGACGGACATGATTTTCGGTCATGATCTGCATGCATTCATCAATGGTTTGTCTTGCCTGCACAGTGATTACATCGGCAGTCATGATTTCTCTCACATGGGCATCGCTACTGCTGAGACCCTTAAGTGCCACTTTACGTGCGTAATCCCGTTCAGAAAATATGCCGACCAATGCTTCACCATCCATTACCAACAAAGCACCAATATTTCTTTGCGCCAGAAGTTCCAGCGCGTTGCGCACTGTTGCATCGGGTTGTACAGAGAAAACTTGCCTATTATTTTCCGCGAGGAAGTGTCCCATAGTTTTCATGATTTTTCCTCAATTGAAACGGCCCAGATGCATTGATGACCCAGTGTTGTAGCGACACTGTGCCAAAACAGCTTGAGGTAATACTGGCTAAATTACCCCTTGGGCACAAGGATGTTTACCCTAACGCAAAGTGGCCAGAAATCAGGTTTCAAGCCAACCAGGGTAAATATTCTTTCGCAATGAAGTCCAGGCTCGTGAACCCTTCTGCCGATTTAAATGACTCGGATCATCGTCGCAAATAATTTACACCAGAGGTAGGAGTGCGATGCATCTCCAGCAAGTAGGGGGGTGCTTCAAGGTCCCCTCCAGAGAATGGCTCTTCTACATCCCCAAAATGTGCCAAATTGTTTTGGAAATCATTAAATATACGATTGCAACATTATTTGATTTATATCCTCCAACTTCCAACGGTCCTAAAAGTTGAAAGATCAACCAGGTAGCGCCAAACAGGAATTCCCTGAGCGCTCCGTCAAAGACACTAATTCGAAACGGACTTCAGCAGCACAAAGTGATTCAGAGCGCGTAAATTTTTAAAAAAAGCACCCTTTCCCCAGATTAGGTACAAACTGTGCCTGAGTAACAAATTACAGGAAGCACCATGCTCGCCCTTAGACTACCGGAAGAAATTGAAAACAGACTGGAAAAGCTCGCCAAATCAACAGGGCGAACCAAGAGCTTCTACGCTCGGGAAGCAATCGTTGAGCATTTAGCGGACTTAGAAGACCTCTACCTTGCTGAAAAACGCCTAGCAAAGGTCCGCAATGGCAAGAGCAAGACGTTCAGCCTGACTGCAGTGGAGACAGAACTTGGCTTGGCAAATTGAATTTCAAGAGTCTGCCAAAAAAGAACTTGCAAAGTTAGACCGCCAGGTTGCCCGAAGGCTGATTGAGTTCATGAAAGATCGAATACGAAGCCGCAGAGATCTCCGCAGCGCCGGCCAAGCGCTAAAAGGTTCGACCCTTGGCGAGTTCTGGAAATACAGAGTCGGTGATTTCAGGATCATCACCAGCATTCAAGATGAGCGCATGACGGTGCTTGTGTTACGGGTAGGTGATCGTATTGATATTTACAGATAGACTTAGTGCGTTACCAGTGAATCTGTGTATCGGCGCGAACGGCGCGATCGGAGTTTTGTGCGCATAATCAACATATATTCGAAGTAAATAATGTTACTTACAGCCGTCCTAACTGCCGCCGAAGAAGGCGGGTGCATCGCACTGAATCCTGAAACCGGAACTACCACTCAGGGTGAAACGATTGCGGAAGCGGTACTAAATCTAAAAGAGGCTACTAGCCTTTATTTGGAAGTATTTCCAATGAATATTCACGCTCACCCGCTAGTAACGACATTTGAAGTGGCGCATGCCTAAATTTCCTGGCTTGTCCGGAGCACAGATAGTGCGGGCGCTTGAAAAGCTTGGCTTTGTGGTGGCGCGCTAATCGGGCAGCCACATCGTGATGCGCCGCAACGGTCAAGGCTGCGTTGTCCCAAATCACAAGGAAGTCAAGGTGGGAACAGTCAACGGTGTGCTGCGACAGGCTGGTGTTACCGCCGAAGAATTTAATTCCGTGCTTTGATCGTTAGTGCTGGCAAGCCAAAGTGAAATCACTTCGGTCCACTTGATTTTTCAATCTGACCCGAGTGAAAATGGGGCAAAAAACCAGTTTGTTGCATAATGCAACAAAATTAGGTATTACAAGATTTATTACACGGTGTATTTTTACCCGTATAAGTCGTTGATTTATATAGGTATTTCAGCAACCTAGTTTTCTGTTAATCCGTAAGTC
>Ga0194045_1000750_pt1 | contig 10688 bp, 11 predicted proteins | sample JunL6211m_MetaG_FD_161686 | JGI IMG/M metagenome (GOLD analysis project Ga0194045, IMG submission 161686) | Anoxic zone freshwater microbial communities from boreal shield lake in IISD Experimental Lakes Area, Ontario, Canada - Jun2016-L626-11m | ecosystem: Environmental > Aquatic > Freshwater >...
CGAAACCAGCAATGATGAGTGCAATTCGTTCGCAAGGAAAGCTCTTCTTTTGCGCTGTGGCTATACGGTGAGCTGTAGCAAATAATTGTTGCCGCGTTGTTTCGTCTATGTCAGTCCACTCGTCAACTTCTTGGTTAGGTATGACGAGTACGTGTCCTTTGGCAATGGGATTAATGGTCATGATGGCAAAAATATTTTTATCTTCATACACGAAATGTCCGGGTATTTTCCTTTGCAGTATGAGGCTAAAGACAGAACTCATCCTGAGTAGCCACCTGTGACACTGAATACTTCTCCTGTGCAGTAAGACGCCTTTGAAGATGCAATAAAGGAGACCATCTCGGCAATTTCATCATCTGTTCCTAACCGACCGACGCCTATTTGGGAAACAATTGCCACCTTCATGAGTTCATTCATGGGGGCTAACAGTGGCGTATCGATATACCCAGGGCAAACAGCGTTCACGCGCACGCCCAATGGCGCGAGTTCTTGCGACTGAGACTTCGTCAAAGCAATGATGGCTGCTTTGGCGGTGGAGTAGTGAGGAGCCATGGCAGTTGGACGTAGACCCAGCACTGAGGAAATATTGACGATGCTTCCTGAGCGTTGCGGAGTCATGTAGCGCGCAGCGGCGCGACAGCCATAGAAAGTTCCATACAGGTGCACTTTCAACATGTGGTCCCATTCTGCGTCGGTCATGTCGGTAATGACGTTGAGAGGAGTTGTCGCGGCGACATTGTCTTCTAATCGCAGCATCTGGTTGGCAACAGCAGTGGCGAATCGGTCTTCGTTGGGAATGGGTGCGATGCCTGCGTTATTGATGAATACATCAATTTTTCCAAAAAGATTCACTGTATGAGCGGCCAGTGCATCGACATCTTCCGATTTGGTCACATCACATTTGATACTGGAGCCGTCGAGCGAGGTGGATAACTTGCGGGCAGCTTCCTCGGCGATGTCTCCAATGACGATGTGTGCCCCACGCTGCGCAAATAAATTTGCAAAGCGAGCCCCTAGGCCCGATGCGCCGCCTGTAATTACAACAACCTGTCCAGAATGCTCTGTATTGGTTTTCTCATTTGCCGTCATCTCGCCACAATAGCGGTCTAATGTCAGGGGTATGTCAGAGCTCTTCACGAAGAAAAGTATGTTGACCTTTCCGAATCTCATTTCACTTGTACGGCTGCTGTGTCTTCCGGTCTTTTTGTGGGCACTTTTCGGGCGCGACTCGCGGTTGGCCGCGGGTCTTTTTCTCGGGGCTCTTGGTGCCACCGATTGGATCGATGGTTATGTTGCTCGGCGTTTCAACCAAGTGTCAGCCCTTGGAGCCATATTGGACCCAACGGTTGACAGGCTCTTATTCATCGTTGGTCTTGTGGCGCTCGGCATCAACGGAGCCGTGCCTTGGGTAATTGCCGGGCTTATTTTGTTTCGTGAGGCAGGTATCGGCCTTTTGATGGTGGTGGCAACTGCCTTTGGGATGGAACGTTTTTCTGTGTCCTATCTTGGCAAATGGGCAACTTTTATATTGATGTTTGCCGTTCCTGGCCTCACCCTCGGGCGAAGTGGTATTGCGGTGGACAATCTCTTCCTTGTCGTTGGCTGGTTACTCGTCGTGCCAGGGCTATTTTTGAGTTATCTCACAGCATGGCGCTACGTACCGGCTGTTGTTGAGCATCTCCGCGCCGGTAGAGCGGGGAGAAGTACCATATGAAGATGAACATTCCTGAAGACCTCCGCTACAGCGCCGACCATGAATGGGCCAAGTTGAGCGGGAATTGCATTCGCATTGGCATCACCGACTATGCACAAGATGCGCTCGGCGATGTTGTTTTTGTCCAGATCCCAACAGTTGGGGCTGTTGTTGCTTTGGGGCAAAGCTTTTCAGAAGTAGAAAGCACGAAATCGGTCTCCGATATTTATGCGCCTTTGTCGGGAACAGTGTCTCAGGTGAACGATGCTCTCGTTCAGAACCCGGAGTTATTAAACTCCGATCCGTATGGAGACGGATGGATCTGCGAAATAGAACTGTCAGATTCTGCCCAATTTGAACAATTGTTATCTAGTTCCGCCTATCAAAATCTTATTGGCGGTTAGTAATGGCATACGTGTACTGCAACAGGTGTTCACACCGTAATCCACCCAAAGCAGCATTTTGCTCTGTGTGTGGTGCAGTGCTCGACAGCACTTCTGACCGAACAATCACCTTGACACGCGTAGATGCGCTACAAGAATCCTCATCACATAGTGATGACATTGTGTTTCACACCGCCGAGGTGCCCGTTGGGGGAGCAGTGCTTGTATCTCGCACAGGGGAGCAGTACGGCGATCGTTTTGCGCTTGTTGCTGGCTCCACCAATATCGGCCGCCATCCGCAGTCCGATATCCCACTCGACGACATCACGGTCTCTCGCCGTCATGCTCAAGTTATTTTCCATGAAGGTAAGTACAAAGTGAGAGACGTGGGTTCTTTGAATGGAACATACGTCAATCAACAGCGAGTGGACGAGGTTGTGCTCGCTCATGGAGATGAAGTGCAAATAGGAAAATTCCATCTCGTTTTTTTTGATCGGACAATGGAAAATGCCTGAACGAAACTATAAAAGCATCGGTGAAGTGCTCGGACTTCTTCTTGAAGAGTTTCCGAATGTCACAATTTCCAAGATCCGTTTTTTAGAAAGTCAAGGGCTTATTGAGCCTGAGCGGACTGCTTCTGGATACCGGAAGTTCTCTGACTCTGAAGTTGATCGTTTGAAATATATTTTGCGCGAACAAGAGACCAACTATCTTCCGTTGCGAGTGATACGCGATCGACTCGATGAATCAGGCGCAGTGCCGCGCGACCCCACTAACCCAGTGAGTCAACTTCCTCGTTCGCTTCGAGAGTCAAGTGTTACCGACGTCAGCCAAGACCTTCCTCGGGTGCGTGTATTGACAGCGGTCGACAGTGAGCACCTAAATCCCGGTGCTTCGAGCGATGTCGACGAAACGGGTGATTACGCCATCGTAGATCCAGAAGTAGTTGCTCAAAGTGAAAGAGCCCATCCCACCTCTCGGCGTCCGGCTTTACGTGTAGCTGAGACTCCCAAAAATGACCAAATACATGATGCAATTGGTCCAATTTCACGAGAAGCATTGATGGAGTTCTCTGGTTTGTTAGCAAGTGATGTAGATGCTTTAGAACAATTTGGATTACTGGTTTCTAAGCCAGTTGGTGGAGAGATCTTCTATGAAGGTACTGCACGCGAGGTCGCGACTATCGCTAAAGGTTTTCTCGATCTTGGTATTGAAATCCGGCATTTAAAGTCATGGCGATTAGCTGCGGAAAGGGAAGCAACTCTGTTTGAGCAGCGATTAATGCCTCTATTGCGGCAGAGAAACCCTGCTGCGCGGGAACAATCTCTCGAGATTCTCGATGCGCTTGTGATGAACGCAGGGAATTTACGTGAAGTATTGGTTCGCCAGGCCATCCAGCAATTTATAGATCCGCGTTAGGCAGACTCGTCAGGGCTCAGGTAATCTTTTCCCATGCAGGAGCTTGACGTTGTGGGTGTGCGAATTGAGATGCCTACGAACGCACCGGTGCTTGTATTGCGCGAGCAAATTGAACCTCATCGCGTGATGACTTTGTACATCGGTGGTCCAGAAGCCTCTGCAATTCATGCGGCTTTAGAAGGCATCGAACCCCCACGACCCCTCACTCATGATCTGTGTATCGCAATTATTGAAAACTTCGGTAGCGACATTGAAAAAGTGCTCATTACGGAAGTGAAAAATGAAACGTATTACGCCGAGATCCATTTTGTATCTCGCAGAGAAGTAGAGCCAGTCTCGGCTCGACCCTCAGATGCCGTAGCTCTTGCTTTGAGGGTCAATTGCCCAATCTACGTTTCAGATGACTTGCTGGAACAAGTTGGGAAGATTGTTGGTCAAGACCTTGCTGTGGAACAGGACAGCGAAAACGAGATCATAGATGAATTCAAGGATTTCATCGAAAATGTCAGCCCAGAAGACTTCTTCGACTGACTGTTGTTGCATGCTGCAAGAGATCGTAGGCTAGAGACCTATGGCAGGGTTCAGCGGTACTAAGGCAGCTCACATTGTGGGCATTTCATACCGCCAACTCGATTACTGGGCTCGTACAAATTTGGTTATTCCTTCGTTCACCGCGGCAACAGGGAGCGGCACGCGTCGAGAATATTCTTACGGTGACCTTCTTGAACTTAAGGTTATTAAGAATCTTTTAGACGCTGGAATCAAGTTGGAATCCGTACGTGAAGTTTTTCGGTACATGCGCAACAATTTAAATACCGATGTCGCTTCTGCACATGTTGTCATTAGTGGTTCGTCAGTCGTCTTTTGTGATGGCGAAAATCTCATCGACGTATTACGCAATGGTCAAGGTGTTCTCAACGTGCTGCCTTTGTCTGGAGTAAAAGATTCCATCGATACAGAAATCAAATCGATGGGCTGGCAGGTCGTTGATGATGTTGCGGGTCCAATAACTACTCGTGTAGTTGGGCTCTAGAAGTTTGTCGTCGCGTGCGTAGTACTGCACTGATCGACGCGCATCGCAATCTTGGAGCCAAACTGGTTGAATTCGGTGGGTGGGAAATGCCTATTTCGTACCCAACCGGAACCATTGCAGAACATTTGGCATGTCGGCAATCGGTTGTTGTCTTCGATGTCTCACATTTAGGAACTGTTCGCGTTCAAGGTCCCAATGCGTTTGACTCGCTGCAAAATGTTTTGTCGAATGATCTTCGAAAAATCGCACCAGGTAAAACTCAATACACACATCTCCTTGATCCTGATTCTGGAGATGTTCTTGACGACATCATTGTGTGGTGGGTTTCAGAGGAGATGTTCGATGTAATGCCTAATGCTTCAAATACGGAACGCGTCGTAAAATATCTAGGCGGCACAGACACCACCGAGACACGTTGTGTTATTGCATTGCAAGGTCCACAAGCACGCAAAACGATGAGAGCTATTTCTGATGAGGCAAGTGCAGTGGCCCGCAATCATGTGCAGTCAATCGAACTTATGGGAAGTAGTTGCGTTGTCGCTGGTACGGGATATACAGGAGAAGACGGAATTGAGATCGCAGTTCCACTCTCCGTCGCTTCAGAACTGTGGAACGAACTCATCGGTCATGGTGCCATAGCCGCTGGCCTTGGAGCCCGCGACACGTTGCGCCTTGAGGCCGGGCTTCCACTGCATGGTCATGAACTAGGTAACGGATGTACTTCGCTACAGGCCAACCTCGGATGGGTCATCGGATGGAATAAAGATCAATTTCAAGGCAGAGAATCTGTGTTGAAAGAAAAGGAATCAGGCGTTGCCAAGAAGCTCGTTGGGATCGCAACGCAAGGGCGACGTCCCCCACGCGAGGGTAGTCAGATCATCAAAAACGGATCCATTGTTGGTGTGGTGACGAGTGGAAACTTCTCACCCATGCTGGAACACGGAATTGCGTTGGGTTTTGTGGACCCTGGCATAGAACAAGGCGACAACATTGCAGTTGACGTCAGGGGCACCGAATTAGACGGCTCGGTGGTTCCTTACCCATTCTATAAAAGAACGCACTAACTGTTGGGTCGGAATTGTTGCGCAGTTTGCGCAAGAAAAGGCAGAACAGTTCGAAGCGGTTCTTCTATTTCATCAAGTAAGAAATTGATACGTGTTGCAGCACTGTTGATATTTTGCATCGTCTCGACAGCGCCTTCCATAGTGGAAAGGAGAAGTTGAAGCACTTGTGTTGCGGAACCCAGTAGTGCCGCAAAGTCTTCGTTTTCCATACAACGACCTTTCTTAAGATGACTGATAGTGGGCTTCAGCGTATTGCTCTAGTGGGGCACAACTGCAGACGAGATTGCGATCTCCAGATGCAGCGTCGATACGCGAAACGGGCGGAAAATAGCTTCTGGCGAGTCCAGTGACGCTGGGGTAGAGGGCCGTACTGCGACTGTATTGACGCGTCCATTCACCCGCAACATCGACAACCGTGTGTGGTGCAAATCGTAATGGTGAATCTTCGACGCTGATGAAAGCGTTCTCAATGTCTTTAATTTCTTGTCTGATGAGCAACATCGCATCACAGAATCTTTCTATTTCACTGAGCGATTCGCTTTCCGTTGGTTCCACCATGAGTGTTCCTGCGACCGGGAAACTGATGGTGGGAGCATGAAAACCAAGATCCATTAGTCGTTTAGCAACATCGTCCACAGTAACTCCTGTTGATTTAGTAAGTGGTCTGAGGTCGAGAATGCATTCGTGGGCCACTCGCTGGTTCTTCCCTGTGAACAAAACTGGGAAAGCATCGTCTAATTTTTTCGCAATGTAATTCGCGTGCAATATGGCGCGCTCGGTTGCATAGCGCAATTGGTGCGGACCCATTGTGCTGATGTACATCCAGGGGATGGGCAATATCCCTGCAGATCCAAATGGTGCCCCAGAGACTGGCCCAACTAATGGGGTTTCTCTCGGTTTAGGCGAGTTGTATTGGTGTACTGCAGGCAAGAACGAGGCGAGATGACTTTTCACAGCCACTGGTCCTACTCCTGGGCCTCCACCACCATGGGGTATGCAGAATGTCTTATGCAAGTTGAGGTGGCTCACGTCGGCACCGAATTTTCCGGGTTGCGCCAACCCAACTAGAGCATTGAGGTTCGCACCGTCTACATACACCTGGCCACCGTGAGTATGAATAAGAGCACAGATGTCGGTGACTGCTGTTTCAAATACACCGTGAGTAGATGGATACGTAATCATGAGTGCAGCAAGATCATGTGAATATTGAATACAGAGTTCTTCGAGGTGGCCTACATCTACGTTCCCTTCGTCATCGCACTTCACAACATGTACCTTCATGCCTGCCATGACGGCGCTTGCTGCATTGGTGCCGTGAGCGCTCGAGGGGATAAGGCATATGTTGCGGTGGGATTCATTTCGTGAATGGTGATATGCGCGGATAGCCAAGAGTCCTGCGAACTCTCCTTGACTACCTGCATTGGGTTGCAAGCTGATTGCGTCGTATCCAGTAATTGAACAGAGCCATTTCTCTAATTGGTCAATGAGCTCTCGCGACCCCAACTGCGTGTGCACTGGGGCAAAGGGATGAATATTGGCAAATTGGGGCCAGGTAATGGGTTCCATTTGCGAAGTGGCATTGAGTTTCATGGTGCAAGAGCCGAGTGGAATCATGGTTCGATCAAGAGCGAGGTCTTTGTCGGCCAAGTGCCGCAAGTAGCGCAACATTTCATGTTCAGTTCGATAGTCGGTGAACGCGCGGTGGTTGAGGAATAAATCTTGGCGGATTTCTTTGAAACACGACTCGACTTCGGTCGACCAAAGATTCTGTATTTCTCCTGCACAGCCAAAAAAACCAGCAAGAGTATTGAGATCTTCAATAGTCATAGTTTCATCGATGGAAATCCCCACTTCATGTGGTGAGGTATGTCGTAGGAACCATTCATCTTTGGAAACGGTGGAAACAAGCGCAGCAGCATCACCGCCGCGTGGTACCACGGTTAATGTGTCGAACCATGTTTCGTTGGTAACGGTGTGCCCGGCACTCATGAGTGCTGTTCTCAAAACAGAAGTGTAAGAGTGAACGCGTAAGGCGATCTTTTGTAGTCCTTCTCTGCCATGCCAAGATCCGTAAAAGCCAGCAATATTGGCAAGGAGAACTTGAGCGGTGCAGATGTTCGATGTCGCTTTTTCTCTGCGGATATGTTGCTCGCGAGTTTGTAACGCAAGACGTAGAGCTGGTCGACCTTCGGTGTCGGTGCTGACTCCTACGAGTCGACCAGGCAACGAACGAGAGAATTCAGATTTAGTTGCAATAAATGCGGCGTGAGGACCGCCCATTCCTAACGGCACTCCAAATCGTTGTGAAGTTCCAATGGCAATGTCGACACCGAGTTGTCCGACTGGCGTTGCGATACAGGAATACAGGAGATCAACTGCAGCGATACTGACTGCTTTGTGTGCGGCCATATTTGCAGCGAAGGTGGCGATTTCCTCATCATGAAGAACATGACCACTGACGCCTGGAACGGAAATGAGTCCACCAAAATACTCTTGGGATTGCGTGAGGTCGAGATTTCCAACTTGAAGTTCGATTCCTATGGGTTCAGCTCGTGTTTGCAATACATCAAGAGTTTGTGGCAGCACGTCTTCATGAACGTAAAAGACATTCGATTCCGACAATGAAATACGGTGTGCCATTGCCATTGCTTCTGCTGCAGCAGTTGCCTCATCAAGCAGCGATGCATTGGCGATGTCGTATCCACATATTTCAGAAATCATTGTTTGGTAGTTCAGTAGTGCCTCGAGGCGACCTTGTGATATTTCTGGTTGGTAGGGCGTGTATGCGGTGTACCAAGCAGGATTTTCTAAGACATTGCGTTTAATAACTGGTGGGGTGATGGTTCCGAAGTACCCCATTCCAATCGCGCTACGGCCCACTATGTTTTTGTTTGCTAGTTCCAATAATGCCTGAGTGGCGTCACGTTCAGAGAGTGCCTCAGGAAGTTCGAGGGGAGTGTGGAGAGCGATATTGTTGGGAACAATTTCCGCACAGAGGGCATCTAAACTGTTGCTTCCCACAGCATCGAGCATGACCCGTAGATCTTTTTCATTTTCAGAAATGTGGCGAAACGCAAAAATATCTTGCGCGAAATGCGACGGTGACAACTTCATATAGAGCTCCAGTTTCAGCAGCGTGCTGTTCTTTTTAGGTACGTTAAAAACGGTGAACAGCCCCCGCTGTCTGGGAACCTGAGAGCTTCGCGAAAATATTTCGCTTTCCCCGTCGGTGGTGAACATGCAATGTCTGCATGCACACTCTTTCCAGCGTGTGAGTTTCTCGCCGGTCCTTTGGCCTGAGAGGTTCCGGGGCGGTTGCTCCTTCGGCGACTCTTGAACCGCACATCGATGAGGTCCGATTCAAGAATTCTCTCCCAGCGAGAGTGGGATTAAGTTGTGAGATCAACCTAGTTGATGCGTTCTGATTTCTCGTGCTCATAAGCAGCAATTGCGTTCAATTGTGCGCCCAGGGTGGCATCGACCCAACGTGATCCTGCCCCCACAATTTTGTCGTAACTTTGCTGCGGGGTGCGTATTTGATCTTGGAAGTGTGGCATCACGCTCTCGGCGAAGAGTTCGTAACTGCGCTTGGTAGCTCCCCAATCGGCGAGATCAGCACCTAAAAACAGGTAGGTGCCGAATCCGCCAGTTTTCTCTTCCAGACGTGCAAGTTGTGCAATTGCCATCTCTGGCGTTCCGATCACCATGCGACCTGTCTCATTGGCAAAGGTAACGAAATCGTCGAAGTCGCTCGGTGGAGGAGGATCGTTGGGGTCACCCATGGGGATGATGTGAGAGAGATACTCAAAGACCCATTGCAATCCATAACGACAGTTCTCGCGAGCTTGCTTTTCGGTCTCAGCAATATGCATCGGACCCATGAGGCGCCATTGGTCTCGGGTAACAGAATGTCCGTGACGTGAGGCCTCATCTTGCCAAACGGAGTAGTTGTAATCGAGAACTTGAAACGCCGCTGGCTCGGTAGCGGCAATAGAAAGAAGTCCAGAACCATATTTTCCTGCAAGTTTTGACCCAGAAGGCGAAAGTGATGAAGCGACAGCAACGGGGAACTGTGAGTAGGGCTTCATCTGCAGTACGGCTTCTTCACAAGTAAACCAGTCGGTGTGCTTCGTAACTGTTTCTCCGGCGAACAAGCGCATCATGACATCGAAAGCTTCCTCCATGCGTGGGCGCTGGCGATCGGCAGGTATGCCCAACATGGCTGCGTCGCTTGTTAGTTGTCCTGGCCCAGCACCAAACATCATTCGACCACGAGTGAGATGATCGAGCATCACGATGCGATCAGCAAGAATGAATGGATGGTGGTAGGGAAGTGAATTGACACCAGTGCCCAATTTGATGTGTTGCGTTCGTTGACTTGCAGCAGCAATGAACACCTCAGGTGATGCAATGAGTTCCGAACCCGCTGAATGGTGTTCGCCGATCCACGCCTCGTCGTAGCCAAGGGCATCGAGCCATTGCACAAGTTCAAGATCTCGATGTAATAAAAGAGTGGGGTTGATTCCCGTGCGGTGCATTGGTGGTAAAAAGATGCCAAATTTCATTGCTTCCTCTTTTCGGATGGAAAAAGATCTCTACACAGAACCGTAGGGGAGAGGGGCCTCGAAGGCAGAGTCTGACGAACGCAACAAGGCTCTTTCTACGGCTTTTTTGAGGTCATTGATGAACTCATCCACCTTATTCTCGTGCACAACATTGACGGTGAGATGAAGGGAATCGGGTGGTGTCTGCTCGTCGACGAACCATCCGAACTCTCGTAGTTCACGGGCCACTGAAAAAACCGAAAGAAGATTCGGATTTTGAGCCCCGATACACAGCAGCGTTGTGTCGGGCTGTGTGCGTAAAACGAGTTCAGGTATGAATGAAATTTGATGCGCCAATTCGAGTGTTGTCTTGCGTGCCGTCAAGGCGAGTGTGCGGTATCCATCGACACCAAAATATTGGACCAATGCCCAAGCCGAAGCAATAGGTCCTCCGCTTTTTGTTCCCAAAATTCCCGATGACCCGTACATACCTCCAAGCCAGTTCGTGGTGAGAAAGGTTTGATGCTGCCGCAGTTCTTTATTGGCGTAAAC